>Ga0164313_10001563_pt1 | contig 20223 bp, 12 predicted proteins | sample GuaBasSedimGuay4_FD_113735 | JGI IMG/M metagenome (GOLD analysis project Ga0164313, IMG submission 113735) | Subseafloor sediment microbial communities from Guaymas Basin, Gulf of California, Mexico - Guay4, Core 4569-4, 0-3 cm | ecosystem: Environmental > Aquatic > Marine > Hydrothermal vents... | reverse complement strand
GATCTACTCCTGGCGCGGCGCCGACGTCTCCAAGATCCTCGGCTTCGAGCGCGACTACCCGGGTGCGAAGACGGTGCGACTCGAGACCAACTACCGCTCGAGCCAGGAGATCCTCGACGCGGCGAACAAGATCATCCAGAACAACCCATCGCGCCACGACAAGACCCTGCGCTCACACCGGGGTCGTGGCGAACTACTGCAAGCGGTGCAGAGTCAGGACGAGGTCGTCGAGGCCGAATACGTCGTGCGCGACATCCTCGAGCGCACGAAGCGCAAGGAAGCGGCGGTCGGAGACTTCGCGATCCTCTTCCGCACCGCCATGCAACCGCGCAACTTCGAGGCGGAACTGCGCGCACGCGGCTTGCCGTACGTGCTCGTCGGCGGCCAGAGCTTCTTCGACCGCAAGGAGATCCGCGACGTGTTGGCCTTCCTCAAGCTGATGGCCAACCCGAAGGACGAAGTCTCCCTGCTGCGCATCATCAACTGTCCGCCGCGCGGTGTCGGCAAGACGACGATCGACCGCGCGCTCGAGTTCGCGACGGACCAGGGCATCGCCGTCGGCGACGCGTTCAACCGTGCGGAAGAGATCGACGGCATCAATCTCAAGGCCGTCGACGCGGTGCAGCGTATGCGCGAACGCCTGAAGGCGATGGCGCTCGGCTCCACGGGCAAGGATCTCGTGCCGCTCGTCGAGAAGCTGCTCGCAAACGTCGCCTACCGCGACGAAATCAACCGCTGCTATCCGGACGAGAAGACGCGCGACCTGCGCTGGAATAGCGCGATCGAGGTCATGAACATGGCGGAGAACTACGTCCGCCGTGCCAAGCAGCCGAGCCTACGCAAGTTCCTGAACGAAATGAGCCTCTCGGGGAACGACGACAGATCGAAGGAAGATGCGAGCAAGCGCGACGCCGTCACGCTGATGACGCTGCACGCCGCGAAGGGCCTCGAGTTCCCGCGCGTCTACCTCGTCGGCCTCGAGGAAGGCATCCTGCCGCACATCCGTTCCGTGCAGGAGGACGGCATCGAGGAAGAGCGACGCCTGATGTACGTGGGCATCACCCGCGCGCAAGAAGGCCTGACGCTCTCCTACACAGCGACCCGCGCCAAGCGCGGCGCACGCGTCCAGTCACACCAGAGCCGCTTCATGTACGAGCTGCGCGGTCAACCGCCCCCCCCCGACTGGATCCCGGCGGGCACGCCCCCCCACGAAGCCGACCGCATCCGCAAGGAAGCGGCCCTCGAGGCGAAGCAAGCTGCACGCAAGTCGAAGAAGAAGTCGACGCGCCGCAAGAAGAAGCGGACGACGCGGAGGTGAACGCGCGCGGCGCCACGCTCCTGGTTCCCGTCAGTCCACTTTCACGACCACGGCCATCGCCGTATCACCGGCAGCACACCCACTGAAGAGCCCGAACCCGCCGCCCCGGATCACGAGTTCCTCGATGAGCTCGATGATGGCGCGCAACCCCATGGGACCTTGCGGGTGCCCCCAGACCAGAGGGGAACCGAAGTTGTTGACGGCGTCCGTCGCGACGCCGGTCTCGCGGCTGAAGTAGACGTCGTTGACCGCGAAGGGGTTGTGAGTCTTGATCGCCTTGAGATCCGCGAAATCGATGCCGGCGCGTTCGAGCGCGTGTCGTGCAGCGGGAACGACAGCCATCGGCATGTGCGCCTTCTCGACGCGTGCCTCACCGTAGCCGATGACACGCACCGTGACGCCCGCGTCGCGCGAAAGGTCACGCGCCCTGGCTTCCGTCGTCAGGATCAGGCCTGCGTTGCCATCGGCAGGGTGAGTCTGTGAACCGAAAGTCACGCTGCCCCCTTCGAGCACGGGGCGCAGGCCGGCGAGGCCTTCCGCGGTCGTGGGAAAGACGCCCTCGTCCGCCTCGACGAACTTGCTCTTGCGACCACGCTTGAGTTCCACGGGAACCATGTAGCGCTTCTGAAACGCGCGATCCTCGGCAAGAGCTTGCTCGTACTGCTCGTAGCGCAGTAGCGTGACCTCGTCCTGCTCCTCGCGCGTGATGCCGAAGCGCTTTGCCACATTCTCGGCGGTCTGGATCATCGCTACGCGCGCATGCGGATCGCGATTGAAGCTGTCCATCACGGGGTTCTCCGAAGTCCCCGTGCCACCCGGGGCCCTGTGGTCCGGGTAGTAGACGTGTGCGCCGTTGCTCGTCCGATCACAGGCCACGAGCAAGCTACACTCGCGCACGCCCGTCTCCACCTCGAGCGCAGCACCGGCGACGAGTCTCGCAGAGGTCGCACAGGCCTGCGCGACGGTAGGACCGGTGATGCCTTCGGCGCCGATCATCGCCGCGAGCCAGGGCGCTCCGTAGAAACCGCTCCGCTGCAGCACGGTGGTTCCGAGGTGCAGAGCATCGAAGCCCTGCACGTCGATCTCGCGCGCTCCGAGGTAAGCCTTCGCAACACTGGCGGCCAACTCGATCGAGTGACTGCTCGCGAGACTCTCCTGCCAGCGACAGAAGGGAGTGCTCCAGTAGCAGCCGTACGGAATGAAGGTGTTCTTGAGAGCCATGCTTGTGGTGTGGAGAAGGAGGGTGGAAATCAGCGCTTGCCGGACACGAATCGACCAATGGCCTCGCGAGCGGCATCCGTGCAAGCAGTCCGCCCGAAGGCGCGGTAGCCGATTTCTAGTGACTCGGAGAAGGTCCCTGCAGCCGCCCCCTCTCGAACCGCGTCCTCGATGATCGAGATCACCTCCGCGGACAGGGGTCTTCCTGCGGCGTCGCTGCTCTCGATGGGCGCCAGCTCCGGGATCTCGACCGGACCGTCGGGGATGCGCGGCAACTCACTCGCTAGCTCGTGTGCACGCGAGACGGCAAGCCTGACCAACGACGGATAGTCCGGCGCAAGCCCCTCGATCACGCCGAGCTCGTGCGCCCTGGCTGCCGTCAACTTCTCGGCACGCCGCAGCATGCCGTGGAAGACATCGGCGGCCTCCGGCCAACGGCGGTAGGGCACGACCATGGCCCCGATACCCGGAGCGATCCCGAGGGTGACCTCGGGCAGCTGCAGCCAGGCACTCTCGATCGCGACGATGGCGTGACAACGCAGGGCCAGCTCGAGGCCGCCTCCGAGTGCCATTCCGTTCAGCGCGGCGACAACGGGCTTCTGCATCGCGTCGAGGTGCAACAGCAGGCGCGAGCAGTCTCTGGCGAACCCGGCCGCGCCATCGGCATCGCCGAGCAGCTCGGGAAAGCGCCCGATGTCGGCGCCGGCACTGAAGGCACGGTCGCCGTAGCCGATGATCACGAAGCCCTGCACGGCAGGGTCTGCTTCGTGCGCACGGATCACGTCGAGCAACTCGTCCGTGACCGAGTCGTCGAGCGCGTTCAGCGCTTGCGGACGGCGAATCGCGATCAGCTTGATGCCATCGACGTCATCAACGATCAAGTGACGGTGGTAGTCGAGGTAGGACTCGATCGGCTTTTTCGGCATCGGCATGCCGGGCCGCTCCTTCGCGAAGCGCTCCAGGATGCGCGTGACTTCCGCGGAACCCAGCTCGGACATGAGCTGGAGCGGGCCCTTCTTGAAGCCGAGCGCCAGGGTGCAGCCGAGATCGAGATCCGCGCGGCTGCCGATCCCGCGATCCAGGATGTCCACCGACTGCGAGAAGAGGACGCCGAGCATGCGATCCCGAATCGTGGAGGCAAGCGGTTCGGGAACCGCGGGCCCATGGCCGGGAGGCGCGGTCTTCCACGTCGTGACCGAGTCGAAGATGCGCGCGGGGCGGTAGTGTTCGCCCTCCTCGCGCATCTGCAGGGTGTTCGTCTCGACGATGATCGGGTTGCCGTTCGCGAGGTTCAGCACGAAGAACGGACCGGCGTGGACGAGCTCGGAGGTCGCCGAGTCGATCTGCGCGGCGTCGGCCTGATCGAGCAGCAGCGCAGCCTCGTTGCACCAGTTGTCGAAGACACGGTCCAACATGAAACAGAGCGCGTCCGAAGTGACCAGCGGAACCTTGCCGGTCGCACAGAAGAACCAACGCAGGTAGCTGACGACCCTCTCGTCCACGCGTTCGGCGCGGATCACCTCTACCGCCGGGTTGCGGAAGGCAGGCGCGAAGAAGTGCGTGACGGTTGCGCGCTCGGGGTGCTTCAGTTCATTGAACAACCACTCGGCAGGCAGCGAGCTGGTGTTCGAGGTGATTATCGCGTCGGTCCTGACGAGCGCCTCGACCTGCGCGAAGATCTTGCGCTTGAGGTCGATGTTCTCGGTGGCCGCCTCGAGCACCCAATCGCAGTGCGCAAGGTCCTCGTAGTTCGTGGTGAAGACGAGCCTCTCCCGCACGTTCTGCGCTTGAGTCTTGCTGAGCTTGCGCTTGGCGAGACCTTTCTCGACGTAGCCTTCGATGCGCGTCTGCGCTCGATCGAGCGCCTCCTGCGAGATGTCGACCAGGATCAACTCCAGGCCGGGCACGGCGCTCTTCAGGTAGTACCCGATGTCCGGGCCGATGGTTCCAGCGCCAATGATCGCGATGCTCTTCGGGAAGCGCCGTTCGGTCTCGAGGAGAAGCGGATTCTGCATGTCTCGTGTCATCTTGGATTGGTGACCGCTGCCTCGCAGCGGCGTTTCTGTTCGAGAGCGGCAAGCACCTTCTCGGGGGTGATCGGTAGGTCGTGGATGCGAATGCCGACCGCGTCGTAGATCGCGTTCGAGATCGCTGGCGCCGTCGGAACCAAACCCGGCTCCCCCACCCCCTTGGCACCGAAGGGTCCTGCGGGGTCATTGGTCTCGACGAAGTCGAGCTCGATCGGAAAGGCCATTTCGGAGGCAGTCGGCAACTTGTAGTCGGTGAATCCGGGGTTCAGGATGCGCCCGTCCTTGGTCTTGACCTCCTCGTAGAGCGCATAGCCGATTCCTTGCGCAATCGCCCCGTAGGCCTGCCCTTCGAGGGTTTGCCGGTTGAGGACACGGCCGACGTCGAGCGCGAAGACCAACTTCAAGATGGTGACCTCGCCCGTCTCTTCGTCGACCTCAACCTCCACGGCCTGGGTGCCGTAAGTGTAGTTGGCCGACATGTTGCCTTGCCCCTTCGACCAGTCCGGCAAGTCCGTCGGCGGCTCGTAGAACGCCTCCTGCGTGAACATCGTGCCCGCGCCGCGTTCGGAGAAGTGCACGGCGCGCAGGAAGCGCCCGAGGTCGACGCGCAACCATGCGCAGTCCGGCGCCGCGAGCGGATAGAGCACGCCGTCCGAGAGTTCGAAGCCCTCACGTGTCACCCGCTTGTAGTCAAAGGCGTCCGCGTCCACCGCGTCGCCCCGCTTTGCAAGCCGCGACAGATTGCGCTCCACCTCGGCGGGGTAGTAACGCTCGGCCCACTCGAACAGGCGCGCGCGCAGCTGTTTGCAGGCGAGCAGCGCCGCATTGCCCGCCATGAAGGCACCACGGCTGGCGTGCGTGCCGACGTCCCACGGGCAGGTCGCAGTGTCTGTCTGGTTGATCACGACCTGTTCCATCCGCACGCCGAGGCCCTCTGCGACCATCGCCGTGAGCGCGGCGTGCAGGCCCTGCCCCATCTCCACGCCCCCGTAGCTGACATTCACGGTGCCGTAGTCGTCGAGCTTCAGGATGATGCCGCTACCGTCGGAACGATAGATCTTGCCACCGCCTCCGACGTGCATCAGGGATGCGACACCCACGCCGCGACTGGCTGCTCTCTGCGTTCCGTGCTTCCCCGCCCAGTCGATTCTCGCACCGGCGATGTCGAGACACTCGGCCAACCCGCATGTCGTGACCTGCATGCCCATCGGCGTCGTCTCGCCGGGCTGGTTGCAGTTGATGCGACGGATCTCGAGAGGATCGATGCCCGCCAGCTCTGCCAGCATGTCCATCGTGCTCTCGATCGGCCACGTCACCTCCGGGTTGCCGTAGCCACGCATGGCCTGGCAGTAGGTGTTGTTCGTGTAGACGATGCGCGAGTCGAAGCGCACGACGGGAACACGGTAGAGCGATGTCGCCGGCACGAGCATCACGCTGGGGAAGGTGGCACCCCACGAGGTGTACGCACCGTTGTCCTGGAGCACGTCAATGTCGCGGAAGGTCAAGCGACCATTCGCGTCGCAGCCCTGTCGGATGCGGACCTCGGCCGACTGACGCGGCGAGAGGTACGCGAACTCCTCTTCACGCGTGTAGAGCATCTTCACCGGCTTGCCCGTACGCCAGGCCAGCAGGATCGAGAGGTACTCGTAGACGTGCGTGTCGAGCCCCGTGCCGAAGCCCCCACCGAGGGTCGGGACGATCACACGGACCGTGCGCCCGGACAGTCCGATCGCTTGCAAGGCGTGGTTGAAGTCACGCTGAGCCAGGAATGGTATCTGGGTCTTGGTCGTGATCTCGAGGTTGCCGGAGGCATCGAAGTCCGCAATGCAGCCGGCAGTGCCCATGCAGGACTGTTGGATCAGGGGAACCTTGAAGTAACCCTCGGCGATGTGCTTCGAAGCGCGCTCGGCCTCTTCGAGATCGCCCGACTCGTGTGCGAAGGTCAGGTCCAGGAGGTTTGTTGTCCGCGGCTCCCCCCGGACGTCCGTTTCGTGCACCAGTGGCGCGCCGTCTGCCAGCGCTTCCGTCGGCGTGAACACACCCGGCAAGGGTTCGTACTCCACCTCGATCAGATCCACGGCCTTCTGTGCCGTCTCGGCGTCGACGGCCGCAACGGCGGCCAGCTCATCGCGGAACTGACGCACGACGTCCTTCTTGAGCACGACGTTGTCGCGCAAGAAACCCATACGAATCTCGGGAGTGTTCCGGGCAGTGATCACGGCGTGCACACCGGGGAGCGCTTCGGCCCTGGAGGTGTCGATGTTCAGCACCCGTGCGTGGGCATGGTCGCTAAACTTCACCTTGCCGTGCAGCATGCCGGGCACCTGTATGTCGTGGATGTAGCGCGCCTTGCCAGTCAGCTTGTCACCGCCCTCGGGCCGCGGCGCGGGTTTCCCGACGTGTCGGAAGTCGTTCATGCCGGTGCTCCTTCGCGCAGCGTGCGCGCAGCCGCGCGGATCGACTGGACAATCTGCACGTAGCCAGTGCAGCGGCAGAGGTTCCCGCGCAGCGCGTCACGGATCTCGTCATCGGTCGGCGCGGGCGTCTCACCCAGCAAGCCAACCGTCGCCATCACCATCCCCGGCGTGCAGAAACCGCACTGCGTACCGCCATTGTCGAGATAGGCCTGTTGGATGGGCGAGAGCTTCGCAGCGCCTTGCATCAGAGACTCGATCGTCAGCACCTCGGCGCCGTCGACCTCGGGGGCCGGGAAGAGGCAAGAGTTCACGACGCGGCCATTCACAAGCACCGTGCACGCGCCGCACTCGCCCTCACCGCAACCTTCCTTCGTACCGTTCTCACCAAGCGTGTCGCGGAGGAGATCGATCAGGCGGAGGTGCGCCGGGATCTCCACGATCACCGCTCGACCGTTCAGCTGGAACTCGACTGTGAGCTTCATGCCGTCACCCGGGTGAAGAGGAGGTTCTCGAGGGCGCGTCGGAGCAACACACCGGTCAGCTTGCGGCGGTAGTCTGCGGTCGCACGCAGATCACTGATCGGCTGAATCAGTGCGCTGGTCTCCACCTGGGCAAGCTGCAACAAGTCGACATCGGGTTCACAACCCTCGAGCAGCGCCTCCACGGATCGCAGCCGCAAGGGCACCGGAGCCACCGAACCAGCGGCGATGCGAGCACGCACGATGCGTTCACCATCCAGCTCGAGATGAACAGCGACGCTGGCAATGGCGATGTCCATCGCCACGCGCCCCTTGCGTACGAACACCGCGCGACTCCCGGGGGCAGGAGTATCGAGCAGCACGGCGGCGAGGATCTCGTCCTCCTCGATGCGCGTGGTTCCCGGACCGCTGAAGAAGTCCTCGAGAGCCAGCTCGCGCGACGCCGAGGGGCTGCGGAGCTCGACTCGCGCTTCATGTACGAGCAACGGCGGAGCAGTGTCCGCGCCGGGAGAAGCGTTGCACAGGTTGCCGCCGAGCGTCGCGACGTTGCGAATCTGTCGACTGCCAAGGGCTGCGATCGACTCGATCAGAGCCGGAAAGCGTTGTGCGACAAGCGCGTTCTCGGCGACATCGGTCAACGCTGTGGCGGCCCCGATGCGCAGGCGTTCACCGTCCGTGACGCCTTCGAGCTCGGGGACCCCGCGTAGCGATATCAGAGCCGGCGGAGCTTCCGCGCGCCCGCTGCGAAGCTGGACCAGGAGGTCCGTTCCCCCGGCGAGGAGGCGCGCTCGAGGCTCCTGCCGGCACAGCTCGAACACCTCTTCCAGCGTTCTCGGTCGGTGATAGTGATAGGCGTTCATGGTTCGTCTCAGGCGATCGTTCCCTCGGCGCGCAGACGCTCGAGTTCCGTCTCTTTCAGGCCGATCTCGGCGAGCACGCTGTCCGTGTGTTGCCCGTAGCTCGGCGCAAACGGTAACTCGCGGCCGATCTCTTCCAGGTAGGGGACGGGCACCGCGGGTGGGGGCAGGCGAATCTCGCGACCGTCGGGAGCGTGCGTCACGAGAGCACTCTCGGCATAGAAGTCGAGAGCCGCGACCTCCTCGATGGGAGTGATCGGGGAGTGCGGTACGGAGGTCTCGCGCAGGGCGCGCGCCACCTCGGCTGCGCTGTGTTGGCGGGTCACACCACCGATCAGGGCGTGCAGATCATCCTGCGAGGCGCGACGCCCCTCGTTGGTGTGGAAGCGATCTTGATCCAGCGCGTGGAACATCGCGTGACCCACAAATCGCGCCCACTGCGCGTCGCTGCCGATCGCGATGTAGATGTAGCCGTCCGCCGTCGGGTACGAGTCCACGGGGATGAACTGGCGATGACGGTTGCCATTGCGCCGGATCTCTCCGGGTTCGGACCCCATGTCGAGCATGGGCGTGAAGGTCTGCAACCACGAGGCGGCGGCGTGAGCCATGGAGATGTCGATGCACGATCCAGCGCCGCTGCGCTCCCGCTTCAACAGTGCGAGCAGGACCTGGGCGAAGACCTCATCGCCTGCCTTCAAGTCGATCAGCGGCGGCCCACACTGCATCGGCGGCCCGTCTCGCTCGCCCGTGAGGTCCATGTATCCACAGAGGGCCTGCACCGCGGGGTCGTAACCAGGGACGTCAGGGTGAGCAGTGCCCATGGCGGAGATCGAGCACCAGATCAGGTCTTCGCGCTCCGCGCGCAGCGTCTCGTAGTCGATGCCCAACGGAACGTGTCGCGCGGGCATCGTGTTCGTGCAGAAGATGTCGACGGGAAGCTCACGGATCAGTCGCCGCAGCAGCGCTCGGCCCTCCTCCGTCTTCAGGTTGATCGCCAGGGCTTCCTTGCCGACGTTCGGCGCGACGAAGTAACTGTGGCGATCCTCCCCGGCGATGGGCCGTCCGATATAGCGGTTCGGATCGCCCTTGCTGTGCCGACCGGGGATTGGCGTTGGTTCGATGCGCAGCACGCGCCAGCCCTGTTGAACGAAGCGCTGCGTGCCGTACGGCATGCTGAGCGCCTGCTCGAGGCTCAGCACGATCGGCGCGTCCTTGCCCTGTTGCATCACAGGCCCACCGGTTCCTGGTAGGTGCCGAAGACGCTCTTCAGGACGCTGCACACCTCGCCCACCGTCGCGTAGGCCTCCACGGCATCGATCAGCGCGGGCATGGTGTTCTCGCCGGACTCGGCAACTCGGCGCAAGGTATCGAGGCTCTGCGCCACGGCGCCCGCGTCGCGTTCGGCACGCACACGTTCGAGACGCTCGATCTGCGAAGCGGTCTGCTGCTCGTCGTAGGGATGGAATTCGATCTCGCGTTCCTCTTCCTCCTCGCGGTGGATGTTGACGCCGACCTTCTTCACCTCGCCCGACTGGAGCTTGCGTTCGCGGTCGTAGGCACGCGCGTTGACCGCGGCCTGGACGCGGCCGGCGGCGATACCGTCCACGACTCCACCCTCGGCCTCGAGCTGGGCCATGATGCTCTGCATCTCGACCTCCATCTCGTTCGTCATTGTCTCGACAAAGTACGAGCCCGCCAGCGGGTCAACCGTGTCGCAGAGGCCGACCTCATTGATCAGGAGCTGCATCGTGCGCAGCGAGAGTTTGGCCGCATGTTCGCTGGGGATCGTGTAGGCCTCGTCGAAGCTGCAGAGCGCCATGGTCTGCGTACCGGACAGGGCACTCGCGAGAGCGTAGTAGGCGCCTCGAACGATGTTGTTCTCGGGCTGCTCGATCGTCAGTCCCCCACCGCCTCCACCGGCAAGCATGCGCATCTGCATCGAACGCGGGTTCTGCGCGCCATACTCGTCCTTGAGGATGCGGGCCCAGAGACGGCGACCCGCGCGGAACTTGCAGACCTGTTCCCAGAGGTTGCCGTGCACGTTGAAGTTGAACGACAGAGTGCGCGCGAACTCGTCGATGTCGAGGCCGCGCGCCAGCACGTGGTCGATGTAGGCCCTGGCGATCGCCAGGCCGTAGGCCATCTCCTGTGCGGGACTCGCTCCGGACTCACGGATGTGATAGCCGCAGATGCTGACCGCGCTGTACCTGGGCACGTTTTGCGCGCAGAACTCGATCGTGTCACCGACCAGTCGCATGGAGTCCGCGACGGGATAGATCCAGGTTCCGCGCCCGACGAACTCCTTGAGGATGTCGTTCTGGGCGGTCCCGCGCAGCTCGTTCAGCGCAAAGCCTCGCTTGCGCGCCATGGCGAAGTACATCGCCATGATCACGGGCGCGGATCCGTTGATCGTCAACGAGACGGTGATCTCGTTCAGCGGGATTCCGTCGAAAGCCTCCTCCATGTCGGCGAGAGTGTCCACCGCCATGCCGACGCGACCGACCTCTCCACTGGCCATCGGGTCATCGGAATCGAGCCCACACTGCGTCGGCAGGTCGAAGGCAACATTCAGTCCCGTGTTCCCGTTCTCGATCAGGAAGAGGAAGCGCTCGTGTGTCTCCGCAGCCGTTCCAAAGCCGGAGTACTGCCGGATCGTGAATGGCCGCTTGCAGTACATGTGCGGGTGGATCCCGCGCGTGAACGGAAACTCGCCCGGTTCCCCGACGGCGTCCGTGCCACCGGAAGCGGCGAGTTCCTCCGGCCCGTAGACCGCCTTGATCTCGAGGCCCGATTCCCACTTCACCGCCGGGACATCCGTTCCCGTCTTGCTGTCTCGCTTGCTCACCGGCTCACCTCATCTCTCAGGTACTGCACCACATCTTCGAAAACGGAACTCGTGGGGAAGACCTGAGCAACTCCAAGATCACGCATGGCGGCGAAGTCTCGCTTCGGGATGTTGCCGCCGACTATCACGGGCACGCCTCCGGCTCCCAGCACGGCAAGCTCTTCGATCACGCGCTTCGACAGGGTCAGGTGTGCGCCGGACAGGATCGAGAGACCAACGGCGTCGACGTCTTCCTCGAGCGCTGCGCTGGCGATGGCCGCTGGCGATTTCCTCAGCCCGGTGTAGATCACCTCCATGCCGGCATCGATCAGCGCTCTGCAGATGATCTTCGCCCCCACGTCGTGGCCATCGAGCCCCGGCTTGGCAACCAGGACGCGAATGGGCCGTTCCACGCCCCTGTCCTTGGTGCTCATCGAGTCAGTCCCTTCGCTATGTTGACCTTCAGGATCTCGGACGTACCGCCCCCGATCAAGGTGAAGCGCACGTCTCGCAGATAGCGCTCGATGTTGTACTCGGTCGCAAAGCCGTAGCTGGCCATGATGCGCGCCGCGCGATCGCAGATGCGCAGAGCCGCCTCCGATGCGAACAGCTTGGCCATCGCGGAGTGCTCTGCGTTGTCGAGCCCTTGCTGTGATCGCCAGGCCGCGTACTGCGTCAAGTGCCGGGCGGCTTCAAGGTCCGTGCGCATCTCTGCGATGTGCACCTGAATCGCCTGGAAGCGCTGAATCGGTCGTCCGAACTGGCAGCGTTCGGCGGAATAGGCCAACGACTCTTCGTACGCGGCCCGCGCGACACCGAGCGCGAGCGCTGCGGTCATCAGGCGAATCTCGGAGAGGATCTCGCGCAGCGAAGCCACGCCGGCGCCCCGCTCCCCCAACATGCAAGTGACCGGTGTGTCGTCGAAGGAGACCTCCGACGTGAGCGATGCCTTGACTCCCATCTTCTCGATCGCACGCCCGACGGTGAGGCCCCGCGCGCCCTGCTCCACGAGGAAGATGCTGAGTTCCTTCTCGCCGGTGCGTGCAAAGACCGTGAAGTAATCCGCGACGGGCGCCGAGGTGACCCAGGTCTTCTGACCGGAGATGCGCCATCCCTGCGCCGTCTCTTCGGCGCGTGTCGTCATGGAGAACAGGTCGCTGCCAGCATCGGGTTCGGTCATGCAGATCGTACCGATGCGCGCGCCGGCAAGCGCCGCGGGCAACAGGCGATCGCGCACATCCCCCTGCGCGAAGCGGTGCAGGAAGAACGTCCCCATCAGCGACTGCATGGTGCAGGCAGCGGCGACTGCGAGGCTGCCGCGCGCCAGTTCCTCGACGGCCAGCAGGTAGGAGAAGAGGTCCATCCCGCCTCCATCCGGTTCCGGGTAGCGCATGCCGAAGAAGCCCAGCTCGCCGACCTTGTCGAAGATCTCGCGCGGGTAGCGCGCCTCGCGATCCAGCTCGGCCGCGACCGGGATGATCTCCTTGGCGGTGAACTCTCGAAAGAGCTCCTGCACGGCCGACTGTTCGTGGTTGAGGGAGAAGTCCATGCTCAGCCTTCCGCTCGCAGTCGTGCCGTTTCGTCCGCGTTCACGCGACCGCTGGCTGGGTCGACGTCCACGCGATACGCCTCGCGTGCTTTCGAGACCGAGAGCACGCCGTCGCGGACTTCGCGCGCCACGGTCTCGGCGGGCCGATCCACGGGATCGCCGTAGCCGCCGCCCCCACCGGCTTCCTGGACGTAGATCGTCTCCGCAGGCACACCGAGCAACAGATCCTTGCTGGTCGGAATCTGCGTCGTGCCGTCGGGCCGCTGCAACTCGATCCGATTCAGCGTGCCCTCGCCGCCGCCGAAGAGTCCGAAGGCACCCTCTTCATCGCCGTCCCCGAAAGTCACGAGTTGCGTGTCGTCCGAGCCGATGCGATAGCGCGTGCGCACGCCGAGTCCGCCGCGGTGTTTCCCTGCGCCCGCGGAGTCGGTCAGGTACTCGTGCTCGATCAAGGTGTGCGGCGTCTGCTGCTCGAACATCTCGTAGTCCTGGTCGAGCAAACCACCCGAGGCATCGATCATTCCGATGTGGTCGTAGCCGTCGCAGTCGCACATCGCTCCGGACCCGCCCTTGAGCCCCATGAAGAGGATGTCCACATAGGTGTCGTGCTTGCGCGGATCCTCGCCGGAGGAGAGGGAGCAGAGCAGGTTGTTCCAGCCCGCCGTGACGCGTTCGGGGATGATCGGAGCCAGGGCGCGAATGATGGCGTCCGCGTTGGGCGGGCAGAGGTGATTGCCGAAGGTGGTCGCCGCGGGGTAGGAAGCGTTCAACAGCGACCCTTCGGGGATCACGATCTCGATCGGCTGGATCATGCCGTGGTTGTGGGGAATGTCCGGGTTGACCATCTGGAGGAAGGTCAGGAGGGTCGCGGACGCGCTGGACGTGTAGGTGCCGTTCACGAACCCGTTCGTCTGCGCGTCCGTCTCCGAGTAGTCGAAGACGACCCGTTCGTCCTCGACCGTGATCTCGACCCGGATGGTGAACTTCGAACCCGGGTGCTTGCCGTCGAAGTAGACCATGCCCTCGCCCCTGTAGGTTCCGTTGGGGATGGAGCGGATCTCCGCCTGCATCATCCTGCGCGTGGCCTCGAACAGGTACTGCTTGTGCGCCTCGAAGACGTCGAGTCCGTACTTGTCGATCAACGCCACGAGCAGTCGTTCGCCCACGGTGCACGCGCCGATTTCCGCGCGCATGTCCTCCTGTACGATGTCGAGCCGCACGTTCGCGAAGATCAAGTCCCACACGTCCTGCCGCAGCTCGCCGCGCTCGACGACCTTGACCGCCGGTATCCGCAGCGCTTCCTGCCAGACCTCCGTCGCGTTCGGGTTGTAACCCCCGCGCACGGCACCGCCGATGTCGGCCATGTGGCCCTTGGCGGCAGCCCAACCGACCAACGTCTCGCCGTGGAAGATCGGCTTGAACGTCGCCACGTCGTTGTTCTGGTTGCCGAGCGAGAAGACGTCGTTGTGGAAGAAGACGTCACCGGGGTAGATGTTGCCGGCAAACTTCTTGGCGATGTGTTCGCACACGGGTCCCAGCGAGAAGCTCAGGATGGGCAAGTTCTCGGTCTGCTCGAGCATGCGACCTTCCGCATCGTAGAGCCCGGTCACGAAGTCCTTGGCCTCGCACAGGATCGGCGAGCGCGTGGTCTTCTCCATGCACAGGCTCATCTCATCGGTGTAGGCCTTGAGGGCACGGCCGATGATGGAGACCAGCACCTTGTCGATCAGGACAGGCTTCGGTTCCGGCTTGTTGCTCACGAAGCACCTCCTTCGGTACGCAGGACGCAGCTGCCGTGGTCGTCGATCTCCACACTGTAGGACTCGCTGACCAGGATGGTTGTATCCGTCCGCTCGATCAGAGCTGGACCGGGGAAGCGGTTGCCGGGCCGCAGCGCGTGGCCGTCGTAGACCGGCACCTCGTCGAAGCGCTCGGTTTCCGGCAGGAACGCGCGCCGCGTTCCCTTGCGAGCGGCCGATGCATCAGCGGTTCCGGGAGTCAGCACGGGCAGTGCCGGCTTCTCGGTCACTCCCGTCACACGCACGCGCAGGTTGATCAGCTCGAGCTCGGTGCCCTCGGTGCGCAGCTCGTATCCGTAGAGCCGGTCGTGCTCGCGGTGGAAGAGCTCACGCACCGCGTCGAGCTCTCCGCCCGTCAGCGCATCCGCAGGTACCGGCACGGTCACCTCGTGGTATTGCTTCACATAGCGCAGATCGAAGAAGACTTGGCGCTTGATGTGATCCTCATCCACGCCCTCGGCGAACAACTGGTCCTCACCTTCGCCGGTCATCTCGAGCAACAGGCGGTCGAGGCGCCCTCGGTCGATGTCCCCCATGTGCGAGACGTAGGACCGCACGAAGTCGTGGCGCAGATCACAGTGCAGCATGCCCGCGGCGCACAGGACCGACGCGGTGCGGGGCACGATCAACATCGGAATCTCGAGCTCGCGAGCGATCATGCAGGCGTGCAGGGAGCCTGCGCCGCCGGCGACGACCAACGGGAACTCGCGCGGATCGAGTCCGCGCTTGACCGTGATCTCGCGCACGCCGTGGGCCATGTTGGCGTTGATCACGCGGTACATTCCCGCGGCAGCCTGCTCGGCATCCATCTCGAGCGGCTTGCCCACGTGCTCGAGTACCGCCTGCGCGGCCGCCTCCACATCGAGCGGCATCGTGCCTCCCGCGAAGAAGGCGGGGTCGAGGTAGCCGAGCAGCAGGTTGGCGTCCGTGCACGTCGGTCGCGTGCCGCCGTGGCTGTAGCAGGCCGGCCCGGGGCGCGATCCCGCGGCCTCCGGTCCCATGCGCAGAAGGCCGCCTTCATCGATCCACCCCACGCTGCCACCGCCGGCTCCAATCGTGGTGATCGCGAGCATCGGTAGCGCGATGCGCAGCCGTTCGATGTCACTCTCGTTGTACATCGCCGCCTCGCCATCCTGGACCAGGGACGCATCGAAGCTGGTGCCACCCATGTCCACGACGATGCAGCTCTCGAACCCGTGAGGGCGCGCACTCGCCACCGCGGCGGGCGGTCCACCGGCGGGCCCGGAGAGCAGAGTCGTCGCCGGGCGCCTCCTCGCAACCTCGGGAGGCGCGACGCCTCCGTTCGATTGCATCACGAGCAGCACCCCCTCGAAGCCGACCTCCGAGAGGCGACCGGTCAGGCTTCCGAGGTAGTTGTCGAGGATCGGGCCGACGTAGGAGTTGAGCACCGTGGTCGAGAGCCGGTTGTAGAAGCGCACCGTCGGCAGCAGCTCCGAGGAGACAGTGGTGTATGCCGAGGGGAGCAGCTCGCGCACGAGCTTCGCCGCCTCCTGTTCGTGCGTCGGGTCGGCGAACGAGTTCATGAAACACACGGCAACCGCCTCGACGCCCTCCTTCGCGAAGAGCGCTGCCGCCTCGCGCACATCCTCGAGCATCAGGGGTTCGAGTTCCCGCCCCTCGTAGTCGAGCCGACCGCGCACGCCGCGTCGCAGGTAGCGCGGAACGAGCGGCTGCACGTTCTGCAGACGATTGTTGTACTGCTCCTCGCGCACGCCCCGCCGCATCTCGAGCGCATCACGCACGCCCGCGGTCGTGATCAGACCGGTCTTTGCTCCGCCGCGTGTCAGCGTTGCGTTGGTCGTGACCGTGGTTCCGTGCACGATCGTACTCAGCTGGCTCACGAACTCTGCGAGCTCGAGTGCGTGGGCCGCCGCGAGCTGACGCAGTCCTTCGAGTACGCCGATCGAGGGGTCGTCGGGAGTCGAGAGCGTCTTGTGACTCTCCAGCTCGCCGTCCGGAGACCACAGGTAGAGGTCCGTGAAGGTCCCCCCCACATCGATGCCAATCTTGTAGCTCATGAGCTCGACCCCTCCGGGCTTCCGTTCGCGCTTGACTCGCAGCCCCACGCTTCCAATCCCGCGTTCCTACCAGCTCGGAAGGCCGCCAAAGAGATCTCGCCGCGCGCCGTTCCTCCATAATCCGCGATGGTCCGTTCGAGCGAATCGAAACCGAAGGGCAGGACCGCGAGCGCCGTCAGCGCGCCGAGCATCACGAGGTTGAGCGTGCGCCGCTCGCCCACCTCGAGCGCGAGAGCAGTCCCGTCGAAGAGCAGAACCGTGCCCGCTCGTTCACGCAGCTTCGCGAGCAAGTCGTCGAGCTCGGGGAACTGCTCTCCGCGACTCGTCATGCTGTAGGGCACGACAGGTGTGCGGTTGACCAGCGCGATGGTGCGCTCCGTCACGCGCGGCAGAGCGCGCGCAGCCTCGAGCGGTTCCAGAGCCACGAGGACCTCGACATCGCCCTGGGGCACGTATGCCGTCTGCCCCGCACCGAGCACGATGGTGCTCTCGAGGCTGCCACCGCGCTGAGCCATGCCGTGCAACTGCCCCACACGTGCTTCGTGGCCCGCGGCGAGTGCAGCCTTGCCGAGCAAGCGGGTCGCCGTGAGCACGCCTTGCCCCCCGACACCGACGAACAGCATTCCGAGTGAAGTGCTCATCGCGCTGCCACCTCTCCATCCGGCGCCACCGGATGAATCGCGCCATTGGGGCAGAACTGCGCGCAGACGCCGCATCCCGTGCAGAGCGCCGGATCGATGGCCGCCTTGTTCCCGTCCGCCAGGAAGGCGGGGCAGCCGAACAGATCGAGGCAAGAACGACAGTTGCCGCAAGTCCCGCAGACGGCGCAGCGCGCAGCCTCGGCTCGCGCATCTTCCTCCGCGAGCTGTCCGATGACCTCGGAGAAGTCGCCGCGCGCGGAGAGATCCAGCTCGGGAGGCCTGCGCCGCGCGCTGCCACAACCGCTGCGGGCGACGGAGAAGCGAGTACCGTCCGTCATCCCGAACTGCATGGGCTCGGGAGGCGGTTGACGGCGGTCCGCCACCTCGGGACCGCGCAGGTCTCGGTCGAGCCCCCACGCGGCCCGGCGTCCCGCGGCCATCGCGCCAGTCACGCTCCCGCTTCCACCGACCAGATCGCCCGCCGCGAAGACGCGCGCGCGCGAGCAACGGCCCTGATTGCCATCGGCCGAGAGCCACGCACCGCTCCACTCGAGCGAGTCGCCGATCGCCTCACGATCGGGGCGTTGGCCGACCGCCATGATCACGCGCTCGGCTTCGATGAAGTGCGCCTCGTCGTCGACAGGGTGATAGTCCTCGGGGTTGCGGCTCGTTGCGTCCTCGGCCGCCACGCGCACGCACTCGACTCCACCGCGGCGCAGTCGAAGTACGCGCATGCCACCCTGGATCACCACCCCTTCTCGCCCCGCCTCGTGGACCTCGTCCGCGATAGCCGGCATGAACTCGCGAGCCTCGAGGCACAGGATCGAGACGCGTTCCGCACCGCTGCGCAGGGCCACGCGCGCAGAGTCGACTGCGGAGTTTCCGCCGCCGATCACCACGGTGCGCCGCGCTGCCGACGCGGAGAAGTCCTCCTTCGCTCGCAGATACTCGAGGGCTCCCAGCACCTCCGGTGTGCCCTCTTCAGCGCAATCCAGAGCGAGCTCGATTCCTCGCCCCGCACCGATCGCCAGCACCACACCGGCGTATTCCGAGAGCAGAACATCGAGGTCCAGGTTGTCGCCGAGGCGACGTCCTCCCTCGAAACGCACGCCCAGCTCCAGCAAGCGCGACACGTCGCGACGCACCACTTCGCGCGGAAGGCGGTACTCGGGGATGCCCGAGATCAACAGGCCACCCGGTTCGTCCGCGGCGTCGAACAGACACACATCATGACCGCGCTGCCACAGCTCGGACGCTGCAGCGAGTCCCGCGGGCCCGGCGCCCACGACGGCGACGCGTTCGCCGCTCGGCTCATCCCGTTCGGGCGGGTTTGGGCGGTAACCGGTGGATTCGGCCCAATCGACGGCGAAGCGCTTCAGGTCGTTGATCGCCACGGAACGCTCTCCGCTCCCGAGCGCGCAGACCGATTCGCACGGCCGGTCACAGACTCGGCAGACCGAGCCGGGCAACGCCAGCTCCTCGAGGATCAACTCGTAGGCCGCGCCGTAGTTGCCCGCGGCGATGTGCGTGGCGTAGCCCTGGACGCAGAGCATGAGTGGGCAGGCGTCGGCGCATGCCGCGACCTTCGGACGACCTTGCGCTCCCCCCTCCTCGAGAGCGCGCGCTCGCACCATCGAGCGTTCGAAGCTCTCCACGATGCCCTGCGAACAGCGATGTCCACACCCGGACCGCCCGCACTCCGCACACATCGACGCGTCGACGGTGTAGGTCTGGACAGCGCCGCCTTCGGGTGCGCAAGCCGGCTCGTCATCCAGGCCCTCGCGCTTGGCGAAGACGGGGCAAGGCCGTTGCGTGATGATGACGCTCAGGCCAGCGCTGGACGCGGCACGTTCGAAGGCTGCCACCGTCGTCGCCAGGTCGTTCGGATCGACGCACTCGACCTGCGTGGCCCCCAGAGCTCGCACGATTCCCTCGATGTCGACGTGCCGCTCGAGGCGACCCTGTTCGACACACGCGGAAGGACTCTCCTGGAAACCGGTCATCGCGGTGACCGCGTTGTCGAGGATCACCGCGACCATCCGGACGTTCTCCTTGATGACGTTGAGCAACACCGGCATGCCCGAGTGGAAGAACGTCGAGTCCCCGATGAAGCCGACGGTGCGCGCTCCCGTCGTGCGGGCGACGCCAGCGGCCAGCGCGAGACTCGACCCCATGGAGAGCAGCGCATCCCCCGTCGAGAGCGGCGGCGCGCACCCGAGCGTGTAGCAGCCGATGTCGTTGAAGTAGAGCACGTCCTCGCCGAATGCCGCGCGCACTGAAAAGAACGCTGAACGGTGCGGGCAGGCCGCGCAGAGAATCGGAGGCCTGCCGGGCACGTCCGCGACCGAGACCTCCACCTTCGCGGGAGCGTCGAATCCGAAGGCCTGCTTCAACCCGCCACGAATCACGGCCGGCAGGTACTCACCCGCCATCGGCAGGTGGCCGGTGCGCTTCCCGAGCACACGCGTGTCGAGCCCGTGCAGTCCGATCAGCGCGCGAACGCGATCCTCGAGATAGGGCGAGAGCTCTTCCACGACCAGCACGGTCTCGAGCTCTCGCAGCGCGGCGAGCAGCGGTTCCTCGGGCAAGGGGTAGACGACCCCGAGCGAGAGCATCCGGGCCGACTCCAGCAAGCCATTGCGTTCGAGGATCTCCTCGCAGGCTGCGGCTGGTGCGCCGCTCGAGAGAACGCCGATGGTGCCCGCACCGCTCTGCTGGAAGAAGCCCGCGTCCGTGATGAGTTGCTGCGCGACCCTCAGGCGGTCCTCGATCTCCTCGCGCATCCGGCGAGCGTTTGCCGGCAGGGGCAAGAAGCGGCCCGGCGCGCGCTCGAAGGCCGGAGTGGCCCGTTCCAGGATCTCGCCGAAGCGCACCGCGGAGCGCGTGTGACAGACGCGCGTGGTCGGTCGCAAGAGAACGGGTAACTGACAGCGCTCGGAGAGTTCGAATGCGAAGCGCGTCGCGTCGAGCGCATCCTGCGGAGTGCGCGGGTCGAACGTCGGCAGGTGCAGGGTGTCCGCCAGGTGTCGCTGATCCTGCTCGTTCGGGCTCG
>Ga0164313_10001562_pt1 | contig 20231 bp, 33 predicted proteins | sample GuaBasSedimGuay4_FD_113735 | JGI IMG/M metagenome (GOLD analysis project Ga0164313, IMG submission 113735) | Subseafloor sediment microbial communities from Guaymas Basin, Gulf of California, Mexico - Guay4, Core 4569-4, 0-3 cm | ecosystem: Environmental > Aquatic > Marine > Hydrothermal vents... | reverse complement strand
TGTTGTTTCTAAAGATGGAACTACATTAAATCTTGGTGCAAATATTACTTATAATGGTGGAGAACCTTTAGGTTTACCTGCTGTACCTACTGTAGATGATGCTGCTATTTCAAAAACTTTTGCAGATGATTCATATATGTCTAGAATTACTAATATTCCTGTTAGTAAAGTTGGCTTATTAAATTATTTACCATTAAATATGACAGGTTCATATGATGGGGCTGCTGTTCCAAAAGATGTCGGAGCATTTTTTGCTTTAACTGAAAGAGATGGTACACTAGTTGGTATTAGACCTGGACATAACGGCAATTTAAGAAAATGGTTTTACTTTTTTAGTCTTGATGGTACTGTTGCTGCAATTCAAAATACTGATACTGAATATAGACCAAACTTTTTAGCTACAGATGAATATGTATTTGCATTATATGGATTATCTTCTTTTGCTACTGGATTTTATGCAATTATTAGAAATACTACCAATAGTAATACTAAACAATATTGGGTATTTACTAATGGAACAATGGATTCAAATGCTCATACATTTAGAGATGTATCAAGCATAGTAACATTAGATACAAGTGGACAAACTTCTATTCAACATATTTCAGAATTTGATTTATGGTTAGTCACAAATAATACTGGTACATCATGGAATATGTATGATGATAGTTTTGTATTATTACAAAGTGTGACAGCAATGGATATTAATAATCCGTCATATGTTACATTTACCAATGACCAATTTAGTGATCCTAAAATTACAAGTAGTGTAGGATTCGATGTTGGTGCTAATATTCAATATTACGTATCTGGTAACAATATTAGAATTTCTCAAAAACTTGGATTATGGACAACATATACTACCCAGGGTGTTACATCAGGTATAAATGTGTTATACGATTATAATACTATTGGAAATAATTTTAGTGCTGTACATCCATTACCTCATATAGTAGATCCAGCGGCTGGTACAATTAATTATCCAGCCATAAATGAATCATTTTATGATAATTATCGTGATAAAATTATGTTATCCGGTCCAAATTTACCGTTATCTGGTGATACGTTATATACAGGTACTCACTATAATTTAAGAGAATATCCTGCTATAACATGGCAACAATTAACAGATAATTATGGTTTACCAGGATTTTATCATCAAACAACTACCGCATTTTATCCAGATGATGCTTCAATATTAGGTAAAGCTTTCAAATATACTATGTTTGTTAGTGATACTCAAATTGTATCTGAATCTAAATCTAAATTTGTTACTGATCCTACTTTATTAGATAAAATATCAGTTAGCACTTTAATAGATTCGACTACGACTACGACATTAAGTGATACAGTTATTGATGGTTTATTACCACCTATTACATCTATAGCAACAAGTGATCCAATATATACTCAAGATGAATTATTACATTTATCATCTGTTATAAGAGATTCTGGTACATTTGAAATGAGACATTATGATACTGGAGCACTTACTTATTCTTCATTCAATGTTGTTGCCGGTATACCAGGTGTAATGACATTAGAATCTACTTTACCTGCTAATTATGATGCACAAATAAAATCTATTTTAGAAGCTGCTGAACCTAATTTATTAACATATGCCTATAATTATCAATTATCATTTATAACTGGCGACATTTATGTAGTAACATATGGTTCATATGATGGTGTTACTACAGGATTACATGAAGTTATGACATTAACATTAAATGGTGGAATATTTACATCTACTAGTGTGCTTATGACAACATTGTTAAATTCTAGTAGTACTGATGGTATTTCAATAATTGATCGAAGAGGTTATGGTGTATTTGAGGATGATACTAATAGTGTGGTATATGCTATAATTGGTTCATTGCTTAATAATCATATTGGCGGCACTATTTCTTCTACTTTTGTATTAAAAATTACAAATGATGGTATAAGTAATGGACAAATTTTAAATTTCGTTCCGGATGTTTATGGCGCTCCAGGCTGGAATTATCCAACATCCGGTGTACATCCAGTACATGGTCCATATAGTACCAGTGTTTTCAATTTTTCATCATCTAGAGTATTAATGTTTTATCAAGATTCTGCTTTAGTAACTGTACAGGATAGAACTAGAGATTCATTTGAAAAGTATATAACAATTGATCCAATTGATCAATTGTACATTCTTACTATTCAACCACCATTAGGATTTAATATATATTGGTCTACTTTCCCAGTATTCTTAAATGGTACAAACTATCAAGTTGGTACAGGAAGTTTAGATTTAGCTGTAGAATATGCTTCACCTGAAAATAAAACATTTTATGTATATGCTGAAATTGTAGCTGGTATGGCCCAAGTTTCAATATTAGAAAATGATATCGCTGAATCTAATACATTAATCAAGATTGGTACTGCTACTACAAGTCCTACTGGAATATTAACTGTAGACATTGATAAGGTTGCTAGATTTGATGGTAATCCTGCTGAATTCTTATCAACACCATTAAGTATACCAATTGCGGGAGCTGATGGTAAAATCGACGATGCTTGGTTAAGTGATAATGTTATTACAGGTAGTGGAACAGCTTCATCTGCTAAATTATTCTTTTACGGATTTGGATCTTAATGATATAATTACATCTTTTGAGTAAAATCATTTATGGATGTAGATATAGACATACAACGGGCTAATAAGCCAGAGAAGTTCTTTGATATTACAAGAGCTTCTCGTGTTGATAAAGATCAATTAAAGAAACATAATGTTGGGGTATACTTTCAAAATATACCCCAAGATTCATTAACACATCTTTCAGCTATACCTTATAAAGAAGCAGAAAAAATTGGATTTATGAAGATAGATTTTCTAACATTGGATTTATTAGATTATTTTGATTCAAACGAACAGATACGAAAATTGATTGATATTGAACCTAAATGGGAACTCTTAGATTCAGAAGAAAATGTTAAGAAATTATTCCAAATTAAGAATCATTTTAGATTGATTGATGATATTAAACCAAGAGATATAGAAACATTAGCAGATTGTTTAGCGTTGATTAGACCTGGTAAACGAAATTTGGTTTATAAATATATAGAGAATAAAGAAGAAGTTAGAAAGGTATTATATATTAAAGATTCTAACTATGCGTTTAAGCGATCACATGCGATTGCTTACGCTACAAACATAGTATTACAGCTACACTTATTGAAAGCAGGGATAATTTAAAATGTTATTACAAGAACTTTTCGCAAAGGATATTGATTTATCTGAGTATGATAAAAAATTAATGGTTAATATTAAGTTAGCTGATGAAGATGGATTGAATGTTAAATCGTTATATGCAAGAGAAGATAATCCTTCAAATTTACGAGCATCTAAAGAAGATTTATTAAAATATAAATTTATTGAAGAAACCGACAGAAATGATTTTTATATAATCACTTCTACCGGCATAGAAGCTATGAATCGTGCAGCATTAATAGATGATTCTGAAGAATTAATTGATGCCAACGCTTCAGAATATTATTATGATGACGAAACTGGTGATAGCGGACTTGAAGAACCAGGATTTGATGACCAAATGTCTAGTGGATTATAATTAATCTTTATATTGGTATCTGAAATCTTACGTTTTTTACGTTTGATTTTTTTGGTAATTTCCATATTATATTCTGGTAATGGACCAATGATACGTTTAACATAATTAATATTAAAAGATTTAAAGATTTTATGAGTTTGTAATCCAACAGCTTTAGCAAAATCTATTGATACTGGATATGATTTATCATTATAATACCAGTCAGCTGCTACCTTAATAATAAGATCTTCATTTAATTTTTCAATTTGGCAATAATCTAACACAAACGCATTAATATTATGTTTGTCATGGTTATCAATGATTGTTAATATTTTCTCTTCACCATATACTAACAAAGTTATAAATGGATATCCAGTATAATTTTCTGGATGAGACTCTATTATTAGTGGGTATTTTTTATTAATATATGCCATAAAGGGTTTCCATTGTACGTTTCATTTTATTTATAAATATTTAAATAGTACATAATCAAAGGATTATTATGAAATTTTTAAAAGAATTACAAGAAGTAGATGATGAAGAATTGGAGAATTCTGAAACATCCGAAGAAACAAAAAATAAAGAAGGTGAATCTGATAATCCTGAAGAATCAAACGATGAAGAATCAATTGATGTAGATTTAGAAAATATGGGCCAACTTAAATCTTTTAAACCAATCACTGATGAAGATGAAGATGGTAAAGAAGAAAATAAAAACAGACAAGGTTTAATCAGAACTGTTAAAGGTGCCCATTTGGTATATAAACATCAAAATGAAACTGATAGATATGATGAACTTTGGGTATATAAAACTAAAAATAATGGAGTATTTCAAGATTTAGATATCAAAAATGATATTTTATCTGGTACAGATATTCCTATCAATTCTGCTAAGTCAGAAGATGGTGAACAAGAATACGATATTTGGCACTCAGGAGATACCGTATTTTTGAAAATATTTAACTTACCAAACTAAAATGGATATATCCGTAGAACAAGAAGGAAAGTCGGTCAGTATTGATCTGTGGCCGACTATGACTTTAAAGCAATTATATGATCAAAAAACCATTCTAGGCGATCGTTTGGAATATGCATACCGTTTACAAAATCAAATCATCTTCGGTAGTTTACAAAAAGGACTTAATGATATAGAATATTTTATATCAATTAAATTGAACGAAGAAGATAAATCTAACAATAACAAAAATATAATTATATGAGTGAAGAAATAGAATCTAATGTTTTAAACGATACTGATTTAGCAAAACTTAAAGAAGCAGTTCAATTTTATTATAGTGAATCAATGAGATTTAAAGATTTAATTGATACAGCTAAAACAAAAACTAAACGAAATTATTATAGAAAAAAATTAAAAGATAATAATCAGATATTTTCAAAATATCTATATCTATATGATAAAGTTACTGATAGATCGAATGAATCAGAGATCACTGGCGACACTGAAACTAAAGATCAATAGTAACACTAAACCTCCTAAATATTAAACCTAATATGAAAGAAATAACTTTAGCAAAAGCTCGTAAGATTGACAAAGAAATTGGCAATGTGTTGAATACTCAACTTAAAACTAATTTCAAAATTTCAAAATTTAAAAATGAAGATGATTTAAGACTTGATTATGAAGAAAATCTAAAAGAATTTAATATTGAATATAGTAACATATTAAGTTTATGTCAATTGAAATTTGATTTAAGATTACATATTCAAAAACTTAATCGCATTGGCATTGATGAGTTATTAAATCTTAGACAAAAGTTAACAGCTCAAATGACAATCATAACTAATATTGTATATACTGTAGATGATTATGTTGAACTAGGCGGCTCTGATTTAACTATCATTGATGCTAAAATGAATAAAGAAACAGATCAATCGTATCATTCTACTGATACTGTTGATTATGTTGTTATAAATCGTGATATGATTAATGAGATGGAAAATAATATTACATTTTTACGTAGTGAATTAAGTGGAATAGATGATGAATTGTTGAAATTAAATAATTCGACACTTATTGAGCTATCTGATTTAGATTTACAATTATTAAGCGCATTTAAAATAATCGTTTAAGTTTTAACCCTTTTTTTGGTAAATGATTTAGTAGATCTTCAAGTATTTTTACTAAACCCCAGGGTTTGGAAACTTAATTGAATTGGATTGTTAAAAAGTTCGACAAAATTGTATACACTTGCGTAATTTGTTAAGTCGTACATCCTATAATCCTTCTTGTAAAAATTGTTTTTGATTGCTATAACTTGCTTATGAAATGCTTCAATTTTTACTATTTCATTTACCTCCCTTTTTTTTATAAACTATGATATACTCATTATCTGGAACACAGGGTTGTGGAAAATCAACCATATTAAAGACTTTAAAGAATATGGGCCATAATGTAATTGAACGAAAGACTAGTCGTTCAGTACTCAAGGATTGGAATATTTCTTTAGTAGATGTATATAAAGATCAAATATTGATGATGGATTTCCAAGAAGAAATAATCCATAGAAAATATAATGATGAAAAGGATTATGCCATATCCAATAAAGATATATGGTTTACAGATCGATCATATGTTGATTTGCTAATATACTCGACTGTTATTATTGGTCATAATAACGAAAATTCTGATTGGCTAGATTCATATTATACTGAATGTAAAGAATATCAGAAACTATATAAGAAAGTTTTTTATATAAGTCCATTGCCATTTGTTACACATGACGGTATAAGAAATTCTAACGAAGTTTTTAACTATATGGTAGATTATTCAATTAAAGGATATTTAAATAAATTTAATAGAAGTAATTTAGTAGAAGTTGATTCGACGTCTAATGACCAACGTGTACGGGAAATCTTACAAAGATTATAAATAAGTGTATGGTTTTATACAAAAATTTGATAAAGCCATATAATGCTAGCCAATGCGCAGCACAAAAAATCTTACTTTATAAGGAGAATTAAATGAATCAATCATTAACATTAAAACGACGCAATATATCATTAATAGGTTTTGAAGAACTATTTAAAATGTTAGACATGCCTATTACCAAGCAAAAACAAAAACAAAAACAAGACTATCCACCTCACAACCTAGTAAAAACTAGTGACAATTCATATATATTGACACTTGCGATTATTGGCCGTGATAGAGAAGATATTAATATTGAATTGAAAAATAATACATTAACAATATCTGCTGAGGTTTTAGAAACTGATAAAAGTTTAGAAATTATAGAACATGGAATTGCATTTAGAGCTTTTAAGAAAGACTTTAAATTACAAGAAAATGTTATTGTGACTCAAGCTAAACTTGAAAATGGTTTACTACATATTTATCTAGAACATGAAGTTCCTGAAAATAATCCCACAACAAACATTAAAATAACATGACAGAATTAATCGAATTAGATTTATCAGACAAGGAACAAGAAGAATATATAAGAAATTATATAAAAATGAATATGTTAGAAGGATCATTAGAACAATATGTGTTCATATTGAATAGTACTGATTCTTTAGCAGAAGCTTGCCAAGCAGCTATATTAAATGAATATATTTGCAAGGCAATTCATGAAAAAACAAAAACTATGACTGATTAAACTGATTCAATATTAGTTATTGCTGCAGTTACAATGTTATCAATATCTGTTAATGTTGTAGCTGCATTAATGTCAATTTTAGCTTTTATTCTATGCTCTTCTATAAGAGAACCTTTTGTTATCCATAAAGATTGTGCTGCTAAAATATCATTTGACGCAACAGTAGCAGTTTTACCAGTCGCATTAACTTCACCTTGGATAAATGGATATGGTGTTAAATCTACAGGAGAACCAGCTGCTATATAATCGGATGCTTCTTCAGACTTTTCTTGATATGTTAAAGATTGACCTGCACCAGGAGTGATATATACAGTTCGTTGAGCTTCTGATAAATTATCTATAAGAGTTTCTTGTGTTAATTTATAATCTGACACTATTCCAGCATCTTCATATAAATCTACAGCTAGTGTAGAAGTATTCCATTTCCTAGTTCCAGGATTATCCAAAAGTTCTTGCCATTGTCCTTCAGTTATATCAATAGCTTCCACTGGGATATTGGTATTTATTGTTGTTTCATAAAACCCGATAGCAAAATTATCGCCATCTATTATTAATTTTTTACTCATTTTATATTATTCCTATAATGCTAATACTATTAAAGATGCTGAGGCCGCTATTATAGTAGCATTTGTTAATGTTATTGTGGTAGTAGTCATTGAACTAAATAGAACCCAGTTAGAATCTGACGAACCCCCAGCATAATACCCTAATATATCCGCATGATTATTTGCTATTGGTAATGCTACTACTTTTGTTTGACTGCCTGTTAATGATACATTTAATTTATATACAATCATTCCATTGTCATATGTTACATAACTTCCAGTAGAAGATACTGGAGATACTTGACCTACTGATCCAGCAATACTATCTACATATTGTTTAGTAGCTGCACCTAAGTTTGATGATGGATTAGCATTTAATAATAATTCTTCATCTATATCTAATTGATGGGATTTAATTTGTTGTGTCATTTATTATATCCTTATAATGCTATTACTAGCCATGAGCCACTTGAAGCAATAGAACCATGTGTATTTCTAATTCTTAATTGTGTTGTCGTTAATGAAAAGAAAACAAGGCTTTGATGTCCAGAAGAAAATAATACCTTTTGACCATTATTGTTCGCAATAGGTAAATTTATTGTTAATGTGGCTCCAGGGTTAACAACAGTAATACCAGAGTAATAAAATACTCCATTGTCCAGAGATCCGTAATTTGTACCAGTTGCTAATCGTGAAACTTGTCCTATTGATCCACTTACATTAGATATTTCATCATCTACATATTGTTTAGTAGCTGCGCCTAAATTTGATGCTGGATCACCTGATAATAATAATTCTTCATCTATATCTAATTGATGGGATTTAATTTGTTGTGTCATTTATTATATCCTTATACTACACTATCTTCAAAACCCCAACATACAGAACTAACATTACTAATATCACTTCTAACTGCTAATGTATATCCAGCCTGTAAAACTAAGCCAGTACGTTCCATTACACCATGACCTAAAATTAATGTATCATACTCAATATAATCAGTATTTGATAGTGAACCTACTGTACCATTGATTAATGCAACTCTAACTGATATTTGTGTAGCGTTTCTATTGCATATGTTTAAGTTTACTGTCGTTAGTGTGTTTGCAGGAACTGAATATAATGTAGTCATTACCCCAGCTGCTAAATCAACAGCACCTAATCTTCCTGTTGCCATAAAAAACTCCTAAATTTATTAAATAATTTAAAAATATGTTTTAAATTTTATCTATTTATGATATTATTTATAAAATTGTATAGGAGATTAATTGTGAAAAATAGAAATTTTGTTAAAAAACATCAACAATCTAGTGGAACTGGTGTCCATGTTAGTAAAGATGGTAAATTTGCTCCGCGCCATAAACAAAAAGCTAAATATAAAAAAGAACTTAGAGGTTATCAACTATGACAGAGCTTAACTTAAGAACTTATTATAGAACTCATAAAAGAGTATTCAAAAAAGGTGGAATATTATACAAGGGTTCTATATATAGAACAGAAACTGATATTCCTGGATTAGAATTATTAACTGGCGAAAAAGTTAATGTTGTCCAATATGGCATACAAGGTGGCGGTTTTAATATGCAAGAATTATATTTACATCCAACTACAGAACAATCTATTACGGCCGGCCTATCATCAACAGATTTAATAAAAATAATTCCAGAAAAAGTGTTAACTGCTTAACACATTCAAACAAACATCGTGTACAAATCGGGAAAGTATGATATAATAATCCCAAGTTGAAGATAAAGGTTTTATTTCAACTAAACTTAAATTTAAACTAAAATCGTCTGACTTTATTAAAAAGTATGTGACGCGAAGATATGGGTAATAAAATGAAAAATTTAAACAAATCAATCGTAGCAGTTGCAATAGTTGCTTCCTTTTCAGCAAACGCTACAATCCAACAAGTATCAACCGATAAATTCCACACCTTATATATTGATCAAGAAACAAAAGAAGTTGCGGTAATGGGCGGAAGTTCATACTTTAATGAAGCTGGTAATTATGTTGTTGCTGGTCAAAATACTCCAGTACCTTATGGTGTAGGCAATGCTTACTCAGTTGTTGCTACTGGTTATCGCTCATATGTTCTTAAATTTGATGGAACTGTATGGGCATCAGGTAGAGAATTTGGTAAAACACCGATTCAATTACCTTTTGAAAATGTTGATGATGTTGCTGCAACTGGAGGTTCTGTTTTATTATTAATTGATGGAACTGTTTATGAATATATTGTTGCAACTGGAGAAACAATTCAAGTTCCTGGTGTACCAACAAATGTAACTGAAGTTTCAGCTGATTTTTATCACTGCCTTGTTAAAACTGCTGATGGTAATGTTTATACTTGGGGTCACAACTCCAAAGGTCAACTCGGTGATGGCACAACTGATGATAATATGTCATCAACTTTAATAGAAGGTGTTCCAGAAGTTGTAGAGATTAGTACTAGCCAAGGAAATAGTGTATTAACAGATATTAACGGAGATGTTTGGACAATTGGTCATGGTCGATCTGGGATGGCTGGTAATGGAACAGATGATAATGAATTAACTCCATATAAACTGAACATTGGTAATACCAACGATGTTGTTAAAGGTTATGCTGGATATTCCCAAACAATGGTACTACATGCAAGTGGTCAAGTTGAAATGGTAGGTTGGCATAATCTTGCAGGACAAGATAACGATGGTGTTAATCAATATCTTAGAAATTATGAATTGGTTTCATTTCCAGAATTATCAGATGTTGTTGAACTTGATGCTACTGGCGATCATAAAATGTTTATACAATCTGATGGAACATTGATCACTTGGGGTAGCGGCGGTAATGGACAACTTGGTAATGGTAAAAACGTAGAAACAAACCGTTTAGAATATGTTTTTCCAATAACTTTTCCAGAAGGTTATGTTGTTGAAGAAATTGAACCTCCATATGTTGAACCAGTAATTGAAGAAATTGTAATTGAAGAACCAATGTATGAAATCATTGAACCAACAGTAGTTGAAGTAATTATTGAACCAACAACTGAACAAGTCATTATTACACAACCACTTGTTATCACATATGTTACAGTAGATGATGGTAATAATGGTCATGGTAATGATGAAGATGGTATTGATGAAAGTAACCCTGGCAAATCAGCAAACCACATGACAGTAGGTAAAAAATTAGGTAAAAGTAAAAAATAAATAAATACTAATACAAACAACAGATTAAAGGTCAAATTACTAATTTGACCTTTTTTTCTGTTTAAATATTTTATAAATAATATTAAAATATTAAGGAATTTGAATGAAATCTAAAATATATAGAGCAGGTTTAATTCCATTCATACAGATTAATGATAATATTGAAATGATGTTCATGAAGCCAGCGGATAGTAAATATGGTGGAACAAAATTCCAAATAGCCAAGGGTAAAGTAGAAGAAGGTGAAACGTTTAAAGAAGCAGCTATACGAGAAGCAGGTGAAGAATTAGGATTCACTACACTTAATAGTATAGGAATAACATATGATTTGGGAAACTTTCTAGGTAGAACCCAGATTTTTGTTGTTGAAGTTAAAAATAAAGACATGTTCACTAAACCACACTTTGAAACTGGTAATACATCTTGGATGACAGAAGATCAATATTTGAAATTAGGAAGGGATTTACACAAACCAATTGTACAAGCAGCAGTTAGATTGATAAAAGGGAAGTTATAAAATGACTATGGTTGAAGAATCAGATAATAGGCGATCTGAATTTAGTATTTCGATAAAGGAACTAGGCGGGATTTTAATTTTTATCGGAAGTTTGGTGTCTGCTTGGGTGTCATTAAATAACTCTCAAGTTGAAACGAACACAAAGCTAGAAGCATTTGAAATTTATTATAAGGATTCATTAAAAGATTATAAAATTGCTAATGAAAAATCTTTAATAGAATTAAAACTATTAATAGTAGAACAAAAGAAAATAAACAAAGAATTAATAGAACAAGTAAATGACCTTGAGAGGAGTGTTACACAAATTTATAGGTTATCAGCTAGAAAGAAATGAAAAAAATATTAATATTTCTATTACTCTTATTTATGTATAAGAGCACAGCAGCTACCGATTTAATTTTGTATAAAGGGGTAATATCAAATGATAGTATATCATATGAATTTTTATTATCCATATTTACTAAAAAACAAAAATTTTGGAAAACTGGCGAAAAAATAACCGTTTTCATTAAACCAGTAAATTCGGTTGAACATTCAATTTTTGCACATGAATGGCTGGGAGTGTCAGTTTACCGATATAAAAAAATACTTAAAAAACAAATATACAGTGGACAAACAAGTAGTGTTAGAGAGGTATTGTCAGATACCGAAATGGTAAGATCAATATTAACAACACCATATTCAATAGGTTATTTAAGCGATGGTACATTACTGTATTCATTAAATAGCGACTCAGATATAACAGAAATAAGAGTAATATATTATGAATAAAATAATAATTACTTTAATATTTTTAATATCTCCTCAATTGGTGTTATCGAATCCTTATATGGATATTGATAACAGCACATTTGAAAAATTTGATATATCAGGTTATTTGGGGTATAGATATATTTGGTCATCTATTGGAACAGATCCAGTCGGAAGTTATCCTGAAGCGGGATTACTACTTAATTATAATCCTACTCAACATATATCTGCTAACATGCAGTTAAATGTTAATAGAAACGCATTAGAATATAATATGGAAAATATTCTAACATATGGATTCTTATCATATCAAAATTCTTTTGGAAGTATTCCATTCAGAGTAAATATTGGTAAACTTAGACATGAATTTGGTTTATATAATGCTAATATTGTTAATCCATCAACTAGACCGTCTGGAACAGTTGCTCCTCAATCGATATATTGGAATAATTTATCATCAACATTAACTAGTGGATATGGTGTACATGCAGAAGTATATCTTGGAGATTTCAAACTAGGATATACGATAGATAAACACATCATAGTAGATGAAGAACAAGAATCTTTAATGTGGGCTGGCGTTCCAGTTGTTCCTATGGATCCATATTTTGGTAGTCACCAAATTGTTAATTTTAATTATGAACCAAATGATTTACCTATAGTTGTTAAAACATCTTGGACTAGATTAAAACTTAATAAAGATATAGAAGATCTTCAATTTGCAACTCTTGGAGTAGAATATGATAATAATACCTTTAGTGCTAGTGCTGAAATATTATTAGTCAGACCTACACATATAGATTGGACTGATATAGATGAATTAAGATATGGATATTCTATATCAACAGGTTATTATATTTGGGATGATTTTGAAGTTCATGTTAATGCAAACATTTATGAAAACAGTGGAATTAATCAGTTTGGTTTATATGAAGATGGCGCTGATAAATGGAAAGATTTTAGTATTGGAGCAACTAAATATTTTAAAGATTTTGAAGTTAAAGCTGATATACATAAAGTATATGGCGGCAGAGTATTAAAACCTCATGCATTTGATAATGATGGCATTGATGATTGGTGGTATGTTGGAACATCAATAGTTTATCACTTTTAATGTTCCAAATATTTATTTTTTGATAGAATTTTTAAGTTTAATCAAGAATTGTTTAAGCTTAAATTTTCCTAATGTATGTACTAATTTTTCTAAATCTTGTTTAGTAACTGGCATATTAGCATGTTTGATATCAATATTTAAACGTCTTAGTTCATCATATGTTAAATCTTTACCTACTTTTTCAAATGCACTAAATATTTGAATATCGCTTAGTTTAAATACTCTCATTAATTTTACTAGATTATCTTTATCTCTTTTACTACCACGTTTTTTCCATTCTTTTGAAACAAGATTATTTTTAATCTTTTTAATAGTATCTTCTAGTATTATAGATTCTTTAACATTTTCTTTATTTCTGCGTTGAGCACCATAAATATAATCTAATATTTTAATAAGTTCTTGATCTGATAATAATTTTCTATCTATTGATAAGTAGTCGAAGGATTCAGTTTTAACCTTTTTATCTTTGGGTAGAGATGGAGAATTTCCCAAATCATTATATGATGCAAGTAATGATTTGAAAATTGTTCGTTTAGTTTTATCATCTTGTGAAAAAATATTTTTTTCTAATCTAACTTGATCTTTAGATGTAAGAGTTATTTTCTCATCTTGTTTTTCAGATTTTTCACCTTCTCGTTCTTCATCAGATTTACCATCAATTGAAGTTTGTTCATCAGATTTAGGTTTATTATCTTTACCTTCATTTCCAGCTATAGCATCTAATGCACTTTTACCATGAAGTTTTAAATAAGATTTTAGATTTTTGTCTTTGTTAGCTTTATCAAACTTTTTTCGTTCTTCGCTGGAGTTTTTACCATCTTTCATTAAAGCATCAAAACCAGCATCAACTAAATTTTTAGTAGCATTGGATCCTGTTTTTAAAGTATTAGATGCTGCAGATTTTAAAGCATCAAATTTACCTTTCTTTTTTTCTATAAGTACTTCTCCATTCTTTGAAGTATCTTCTAAGATTTCGTTTGCCTGTTGATTTATATCTTTGAATAACATAACAATCCTTACTTTTTAAATATATTTATAAAAAAGGATGTACATATATAATAGATATGATATAATAGTCATATCTTCTAAATTATTTTGGATTGCTAATATGATTACTTCAACTCAACAAGATATCGTAGCTGAAACTGTTCAATTTTTTGTCGATATGGCAAATGAAGCATTATGTGAAAGTAGAGATAGAACACCTTTAAATTCATTAACTATTGGATATGATTTAAAAGGTACTACTGCTGGAACAGCTAATTATTATAGTAAAAAAGTTAAATTTAATAAAGTATTGATTGAAGAAAATTTTGAGCATTTTATTAATGATACCATTCCACATGAAGTTGCTCATATTGTAACATATTATTTTTATGGTGATAATCAAACAGCTCATGGTAAAGCGTGGAAATATGTAATGTCTCATGTTTTTGGTGTCAAACCTGAAAGATGTCATTCATTAGATACAACGAATTCAAGAGTTAGAAATACTAAAAAATTTATTTATACTTGTCCTTGTAACAAAACGTTTAATCTTTCTAGTAATAGACATAAAAAAATTCAAGAATGGGGTTTTAATAGATTATGCTCAACATGTAAAGGTAGATTAGTATTTACTGGTAACAAAACTGATAAATTCACTTTAATGGCTCAAAATAAAAGTAATAAATAAACATAAAATGGAGTTTAAATGTTTGATTATAATACAACAGTAGAAGATACAGCCTATTCAATTTTTTTAAATTTTTATAAAGCAACGAAGGAAAATCTACTATTAACAGCTGATGATACACATCATTTAATAGATCTTATTTCGGCTGATTATGACATAGATGCTATAAAAGTTGAGAAAGACGTATCTCTAAAAATTAAAAAAATGGTACAACGTATACCACAAACATACCTATATCAGGAATCACACAGAATACATTAATTATGATAGCAATAGCCGTAGAACTTGTTATAATGTTACTATTAGCTTGGTCGATAACATATTTAACTTATGTTTTTGAAACGACTTGGAAAAAAATACCATTAATACAAAGGAATGAAATTAAACTAGAGAAAAAAGAAGTTGATAGAATAACTGATATATTCTATCGATATTTTTATATATATGTCAGTTATTTCATTATTTCAAACTTTTTTATTATAAATCATATAGATAACGTAAACTTATTCCATTCTATTGGAGTAGCTTTTGCTATATTCTTTTTATATCTTCAATCATATGTTATATATCGTTGGAAAGTAATTATTAAATTCATGAAAACTAAAAAATGATTGTACAATTCTGATCAATGTGATATAATAGTTCTAAATTTTACAACTACATAAAATTATGAATATAGCAAAAACATTAATAGCTGCAAGAGATGAATACTATAATGATGGTGAATCTACTCTTACTGACGCAGAATATGATATTCTAGAACAACAACTATATAAAGACGATCCTGCTAATAAATTTTTTACTGGTATTGGTGCTGTCATTCGTGGAGATAAAGTTAAACTTCCATTCAAAATGGGTAGTCTTACCCAAATTTGGGAAAATGATTTTGCTAAATGGGTTACAGAATATGGGTTACAAATAGTAACAATAGTAATATCTGCTAAAATGGACGGTGTATCAGCTCTTCTAGTTTATGATGAAACTGGTCATTTTCAAATTGGTTATTCTAGAGGCGATGGTTTAGAAGGTCAAGATATTAGTAGACACATTGCTAAAATACCCAATGTTCCAAACAGAATAATGGTAACCAAAACAACTACTATTAGATCTGAATGTATCATTTCAAAATCCAACTTCAAAAAATTCCAACAAGAATGTAAAGATCGCAACTATAAAGTTTATAAAAATCCAAGAAATGCTGTAGCTGGATTACTTAACTCTAAAGAATTTCCTGAATGGATTTACAAATATTTAGAAATCATTGCATATGAATTGATTGGCAATGAATCAAAACTTAGACAATTTGAAATTTTATCAAATCAATATAATTTCACTATTACTCCATATCGCTTTGCTGCAGGTGAATTATGGAACGATAAAAAATTCGAAAATACTATTCTTTATAATAAAAATGAAGGTGACTTCAGTGATTATGAACAAGATGGTATTGTAATCGATATTAGTGAAGATCTTATTCGTAAAAGAATGAATCCATCTACTAACTCATTAAACCCAGCATATTCCAAAAAATTTAAAATTCGTGAAGATATTAACATTGTTCAAGCTACTGTAGCAGCAGTGTTATGGGCACCATCAAAAAATAAACTTGTTAAACCAAGAGTACAACTTGAACCATTTGATCTTAATGGAGTTACAATAACTCATACGAATGGCTTTAATGCTAGATATATTATTGATAATAAAATTAATGTAGGATCTCAACTGATGATGGTTAGATCTGGTGATGTAATACCATACATAATTAGTGTTCTTAGTGAGTCAAGTGAACCCAGTTTACCTGATTTTGAAGATTTTGGTGCATATAAATTCAATGAGACTGAAGTTGATTTTGAATTATTGGAAGAAAATGATATTGTTAAACGAAAAGGTATTGAATCTTTCTTTTCTTCATTAGATATATCAAATATTGGTCCAGGTGTTGTCAAAAAATTATATGATAATGGTTATGATACTATTTTCAAAATTATCAATATGTATGAGGTAGACCTTATATTAGAAATTGGTAAAAACGGTTCAAAAATTTATAATGGTATTCAAAAAAGATTGGATGATGTTACTGAATATGAATTCATTGGATCGTTACCCTGTTTTGTAGGTATTGGAAAACGTATGTTTGAAAAAATATATGACCATTATGGATGTTGTTCAGATTTGACAATTGAACAAATTACTGAAGTATCAGGATTTGAACTCAAATCTGCAAATAAAGTAGTTGCTAATTATCAAAAATATTATGGTATCAAATCTCTTATAAATCGTCAAATTATTTTTAAAGATAAAGTTGTACATAACGGTGCCTTAGATGATACAATATGGGTATTTACTGGATATCGTGATAAAGCGGCCCAACAAACAATTACTGAAAATGGCGGTACAATTGGATCTGGTATTAAAAAAGAAACTACATATTTAGTAACAAAAGATCCTAGTAAAAAATCTAACAAACTTGAAAAAGCTAGAGAACTTAACATTAAAATACTCGGTCCTGATGAGATGTTTGATATTTTGGAGAACATATGATACAAAAACTATGTTATGTTGATCCACTTTATTTTATTGAACATAAATTGTATAATAAAATAAATGATCCTGCTTGTGCATATTTTGATTTGTTTCCAGAAACTTTAATTAAAAAATATTCACCTGTTGTATCATTAGAAGATTATCCACACTATATAGCCAGTGGAATGTACGATAACCTTTTATATTATGATGTATGTAAACATAAAACCAATGATACTTATAACCTGTTGATATCCAGCAATATATCAATAACATCTAAACAACAGATTATATATGTTTACATTGATTTTAATAAAGATACGCCAACTAAAGATTACACTGCCATGTTGGCTATTATAGAATATAAAACTGAAACTGGACCAGGATCGCCATCACGCATGATACAAATTTATTTTGATACATTTCAGGATTTATTTGGGATAATAAAAAATACTATTCGACAAAATACTATACAGGAAATGGAATCAAAATGACTAAGACTGAAATTTTTGAATTTTTAAAAAATAAAAGTAATTGGACTAAAAATATAGCTGAAAAAGACTTATGGTCTTATTCAAATTTAACAAAATTATTTAAAATTGGCCGACAGAAATATGATTGGGCAATATTCAGACGTAATAAAAATGTAGGGTTTTACTTTGCTGAATCATATAAAGAAATTCCAATGGAGCTAATAAATGATCTATATGATATGTTGATAGAATCAGAAAAATGAAAACAAAAATAATAATATTAATATTAATTTTTGCTTTATCAATGCTTTTAGGAATAGGATTTTCCTCAAATGTTAAGGCTCAGCCTCTTACATTGCCTATTAAATCTATAACAAGAAGCGATATTATAAATCAAATTTTAGCCGATTCTGAATGGGTATATGATGAATATAAAAGAGAACTAAAATTATGTTTTTATTTAATCGATGGATCTGGATCGTGTACAATAGTTCCAAAACAATATATAATTATAAAAGTAATAGATAAACCCTCAATATAGGAAACAAAAATGAAATATTTAACGATTTTTTTAATGTTATTCTCTTTGACTGCAAACGCTGAAATAAGTACGGCAGGTTTAAATAAAGAAGAAATAGCTCAATTGCAACTCAATGTTGCTCAAATGAAACTTGAAAAACAAGTTGAAGCAAATACACCAGAAGTTGTAAGTATGTTAAGCAATTTAAAAATGACTCCAGAAGAACTTAATAATCTTGGTACATATGGTACTCAACTTGGTAAAGTTTTAACTGGATTTGTTAAAGAAATTGGTATTACAGCTAATGAATTTTTACAAACTCCATGGGGCGGCGTAGCAGTTGTATTAGTTGCCTGGCATTTCTTTGCATCTGATATTGCTTTAGTTATGATGTCATTAGGAGTATTAATATTGTTTTTCTTATATTGGAATAAACTTGTTGCGCCTTCATTATACACATATGTAAATATTAATTCTACAGATGGTAAATATGACGATAAAGAATCTGAAAATGTTAAACCTCTTAAAGTAAAAGCAGTTAAACTTCGTAAAGTTATAAACAAAGAAATGTTAGAAAAAACTCCAGGAGTTTTAGCTATCGTTGGGTTTATAGTATTCATTATAATTGAAATAATTATAATGGCTAACATAGGTTAATAATATGATAAACTTGGATCTTTATGGTGTTATGATGGTAAGTCAAGGTGATAAATCTTGTGAAGTTAAACTTGATAATATCAAAGAAAATTTAGTTGTATATACTAATGAAGGTCCAGTTTTTATTAACCTTGACGATTTAATAATAAAATTAAAAGAACAAAATGTGGAATATGTTCAATGATATTATATACATATGAAAAACAGATATCCCAATTTAAAAATTTTGAGTTAGACTTTTACTTGGGAATTTCAAATCCTTTGGCTGAATGGATAAATTTAAACATTGGAACTAAAACATTTTGTGATCATCCTAAAGTATTTTTTGAATTCTCTTGTTTACGAGTGATATACTTTAATGTTACATTTTATGATTCAAGACACTATGAAGAAATTTACGAGAAAAACTTATGATAATATTTATACTACCTGGATTTACATCGCATAATCCAAACAGAAAATTTGATATACTTAAAAAGTATTTACCCAATGCTACAATAGTTGGGCTAACATATATTTCAAATGATCCTAAAGAAATTTATACTTCATTTTGTGATAGTATTAGTAATTCTATGGAATACTATAAAGACCAAGAGATTATACTCTTAGGTACATCATTAGGTGCATTTTGGGCTAAACATTTAGCAAAAGTTTATAAATCTAAATGTATTATAATTAATCCAGCGCTACATCCGATGGTAAGCTTAAAGCAACATGTTGGATTAAACAAAAATGTTTATACTAACGATGTGCTATTATTATCTGAGGAAATGATTAAAGATTATGATAATTATTATGTTATTGGTAATCATATTGATACATTAGTTCTTTTAGATGAAGGCGATGAATTATTCAAATATAAAGAAACTAAATCTGTTGTAGATAGATGGGAAAAAACCCAAACTATATCTTATACTGGTGGAAGTCATGCCTTTGATCATTTAAAAGAAGCATTACCTGAAATTAAAAAATTTACAGGATATATTGAATGACAGAAAATGAACATTTATTAGTAACTCTTATGGAAGAATCTGCTGAAGTTATACAAGCTACAGCAAAATCGTTAAG
>Ga0164313_10001561_pt1 | contig 20235 bp, 13 predicted proteins | sample GuaBasSedimGuay4_FD_113735 | JGI IMG/M metagenome (GOLD analysis project Ga0164313, IMG submission 113735) | Subseafloor sediment microbial communities from Guaymas Basin, Gulf of California, Mexico - Guay4, Core 4569-4, 0-3 cm | ecosystem: Environmental > Aquatic > Marine > Hydrothermal vents... | reverse complement strand
GAGGGGATTCTCGTGGCAACGCTCGTTGAGCAGCAGAACCCTCATCGGGCGCGCCATGGGATGCCTGCGGTCGCGTTGCTCTGATTGAGCAGTGCCCTCATCGTACTCCTTGAGACGAGCGCAGCAGAGATGCTGCGAGAGCGTGTGGATCCCGTCGATCCGACGCTCATCCAGGGCACGCACGACGTAGCGCCATGCCGCCGAAGAAAATCCCGCAGATGGCGTGTCCGGCCGGGGCGCCCACGCGCGCTCTAGCGAGTGGAGGCCCCTGCTGGCGCCTCCCGATTCCGGCGCTGGAACCGGATCGGCCTATCCTGAGGCCTGGTTTGTCCCGCATCACCTCAATCTGCGAGCCATCGATGGAGAGCAGCGGCCGCGCGCCCGAGCCGGGGTCTGATCTGGAGCAGCGCATCGACGCGTTCGCCCAGAGCCTCGGCGAGGCGAGCTGCGACGCCCTGCGGGATCCAGCCCGCCGCGAGGCGGCGCGCACGCTCATCTCCAGCGGCTACGCCCTGGACGACGCGGTACTGAAGGTGCTGCACACGCTCATCCGAAAGGACCGGGGCGTAGCCAACGAATTCATGGCCTGCTTCCTGCTCGACCTCACCAACCTGGGGAAATACTCCATGTCCTCATCCTCACGCCTGCGGCGCTTCCTCGACACCGGCGATCTGGTCTGCTCCGTCATCGGAGACATCTGGCCCGACGTCTCCACCCTGGCCTTCGAGAGCCGGACCCAGTTCGTGCACCTCCTCGGCCAACGCATGGGCTGGAAGGCGGCCGACAAGGCCCGCCGGCTCAGCACCCAGAGCCGCCGCGAGGACAAGCGCGTCTTCGTGGAGACCGACGACCTCGAGCAGCGCGAGTCCGGCGAGAGCGTGGCCGAGCAGCTCATCCGGGATGAGGAACGCGACAAGCTGTTTCTGGTCCTGCTGCGCCTGCCCGAGCGCGACCGGCAGCTGCTGGCGCTGCGCATGCGCGGACTGGAGATCCAGGAGATCGCCGACGAGCTGGGGCTCAACTACGACGCGGCCCGCAAGGCCATCTCCCGCGCGCTGACCAAGGCGCGCAAGTTCATGCACGGCGGCCGACCGGCGACCGCGCCCGGCCGGGACGCCCCCATCTGACGCACCCACACGACCGGCGCCACGCGAAACGCGGGCGACGCGCAGCCTCATGACAACCTGGACGCCCCCCACCATGATGTTCACCCGGATCTTCCGGCACGGCCTCGCGGCCGCGATGCTGCTCAGCCTGCCCTTGTCGGCCACGATCGCGGCCCAGGAGCATCTGGCCACGTGGCTCGGTGGCGGCGCCCATGAGCGCCTGAGCACGCTGGCGGTGCTGGGCGACGTGGACGGGGACGGCGTGCCCGACCACGCGCTCGGATCGCCCGAGGCCAGCGACGAGCGCGGCCACGTGTCCGTGATCTCCGGGGCCACCGGCGAGGAGCTGTGGCGGGTCGCGGGCAGCGTGGCCGGCGAGCGCATGGGCCACGCTCTGGCGGGCGAGCTCGACAGCGACCTGGACGGCGTGCCCGATGTCATCATCGGCATCCCCGGCGCGGCGGGCAGCAGCCTGCCCGGCCGGGTGCAGGTGCGTTCGGGCGCAGACGGCAGCCTGCTGCAGGAGCTGCTGGGCAGCCAGCCGGGCGCGCGCCTGGGCTTCAGCGTCAGCGCCGTGGGCGACCTCGACTTCGATGGCCGCGACGACCTGCTGGTCGGCGCCCCGTTCTTCGACGGCCCGGCCGGAATCGACGCCGGCGCGGTCTACGCCTTCTCCAGCCACAGCGGGGCCCTGCTGCACGAGCTCCACGCCGAGCTGCCGGGGGACCTGCTGGGCTTCTCACTGCACGGCAGCATCCATGTCGGCGACGGGGGCGCGGACCCCATCATCGGTTGCACGCTCATGGGCGACGGCGGCATTGACCCCGTCATCGGCGCTCCGCAGCTCGCGACGGGCGGCGCGGGCTACCTGCTCAAGCTGTCCCACCCCGGCCTCACCAGCCTGGTGCGCACCGAGGGCACGGCTCCGGGCGACGCCTTCGGGATCTCCGCCAGCCAGGCGGGCGACGTCGACGGAGACGGCACGGCGGACCTGATCGGCGGCTCGCAGCGCGGCTACGCCCGCGTCATCAGCGGCGCCACGGGGCTCGATCTGGCCCTGCTCAGCAGGGGCGACGGCAGCGACGGCTTCGGCAGCGTGGTGGCCGGCATCGGCGACGTGGACGGAGACGGCCTGGACGACCTGGCCGTGGGCGCCCCGCTCTCCGACGGCGACGGCGTGGAGGGCAGCGGCGCCGGCAGCGTGAGCGTGTACTCCGGTGCGGGCGGCCAGCTCATGCACCTGCTGTACGGCGCGGCGGGCGCCGGCCTGGGCCGCAACCTGTCGCTCGCCGGCGACCTGGACGGGGACAGCCTGGCCGACCTGGCCGTGGTCGCTCCGGGCGACAGCACGGCGGGCCAGTCCCCAGGCAGCGTGTTCGTGTTCTCCATGGCGCGCTGGACCGACCTGCACGGCGGCGTGCCGGGCGAGGACGGCGTGCCGCTCATGGCCGGCAGCGGTGAGACCAACTCCTCATCCACGGTGGAGCTGAGCCTGGCCGGCGCGCGCCCCGACGCCGACGCGGTCCTCGTGGCCGGTACGTCCCTGGTCTACGACCCCGCGCTATCCGTCTTCGCACCCAGCCAGGAGCTGCTGCAGACGGGCCTGCGCACCGACGCGCAGGGAGCCTTGACCGCCCTGCTCCAGCTGCCCGTGGGCCTGAGCCCGGACACGCTGCTCTACTACCAGTTCATCGTGGCCGACCCCAGCGGGCCGTCGGGCCAGTCGCGCAGCAACGCGATGGCCAGCCGCGCACAGGACTAGCAGCGCACCAGCCCGCCAGCGCACCCGCGCGCTGGTCGCCCGGCGTGGGCCCGGGCCCCGCCGCGCCAGCTCAGGCCTGCGAGCCGTCGGCGCCGGGATCGGCCCCCGCGCTGCCATCCAGCCGACGCAGCGCCGCCAGGGTCTCGTGTGTGAACGCGTGGCCATCGGGCAACACCGCGCGCAGCTGGTCGAGCGCCTCGGTCAGCAGCCGCCGCGCCCGCCCCTGCTGCCCCAGCACGATCAGGCACTCGGCCAGGTTGTGCTGGAAGCGTGCCACGTGCCAGTTGGGCCCGTCGCTGCGACGCCTGGCGCGCTCGACCACATCCTCCAGCATGGCGGCCGCGTCCTCGCAGCGGCCCATGGCCTGCAGGGTCTTGGCCAGGTTGTTGAGGTAGACCAGCAGGTCGGACGAATCGTCGCCCTGCACCCGCCGCTGCTGCTCCACCGCCTGGCGCAGGGTGGCCTCCGCCTTGACCAACTTGCCGCGCCGATTGAACAGCCAGCCCAGGTTGGCCAGTGACATGATGGTCTCGAGGTGGTCCGGGCCGAGCACCTCGCGCAGACCCTCCAGGCTGATCTGCAGCAGCTGCTCGGCCTCTTCGAAATGACCGGAGTGCTGCAGCTGGCTGGCCAGGTCGTTCATGGCCGCGAGCGTCTCCGGATGGCGTTCACCGACCACGCGGCGCAGGCCCTCCACGGCGTCACGCAACAGGCGCAGGGCCTGCGGGTCACTGCGGTCGAGATCCCACTTCACCATGGCCAGACGGTTCATGGCGGTGAGGGTCTCCACGTGCTCGTCACCGAGCTGCGTCCGGCGACCGTCGAGCACGCGCTGCAGCAGGCTCTCCACCTCGCGCAGCCGTCCTTGCCGGCCGCGGCGCAGGGTCTCCGCCAGCACCACCAGCGTGCGCAGGGTGTCCAGGTGATCGGCGCCCAGGCGCTCGGTCTGCACGTCGCGGATCTCGTCCAGCAGGTGCTCGCTGGCGTCCAGGCTGCCCATGACGCGCTGCAGCACGGCCAGCTCGGTGCCCGCCGCCAGGGTCTCGTGGTGAGCCAGGCCCAGGTGCTCGTCGTACAAGGCCAGGGCCGCCTCCAGGTGCGTGCGCGCCGGTTCGTGGCGCCCCAGCTCCTTGTAGACCGAGCCGATGGTGCCTCTCAGCGCCGCCTCATCCAGGGGCAGGCCGCCGATGCCCTGCTCGATGCGCTCGCTGAACTGGTCGAGCACCTGCAGCACGGTGACGTCCTGGCCCTGGGCCCGACGCGGATCGGCCGACGCCAGCATCTGCACCAGCAGCTCGTTGATCTTGCTGGCGCGCTGGGCCTGCAGGCGCGCCTCCTCGCGGGCCTCGGAGATGTCCTCCAGGTAGTCCTCGAGCGCGCGGGCCATATCGGCGGCCGTCTCGAAGCGCGCCGCGGGCTCGCGGGCCATGGCGCGCTCGCAGATCTCCACCAGGCTGGGAGGCGCGTCCGGCACCAGCTGCGCGAGGGGCTGCAGCGCGCCGGCTCGCACACGCATGAGCACCACGAACGGAAAGGGGCGCTCGCCCGGCTCGACGAAAGGTGTGCGCCCCGTGAGCAGGTGATAGAGGATGGCGCCCAGCGAGTAGATGTCGCTGTGCTGATCGACGCGATCGACCTCGCCACGAGCCTGCTCGGGCGACATGTAGGGCGGCGTGCCCATGATCTTGCCGTCGCGGCTGAACAGCCAGGACTCCACCTCGACGAACTGCGAGGGATCGGCGCCGGCCGGCGCGGCGCCCCGCTGCTGGCCCTCGGCCGCGGGCTCGGGCTCGGGCTCGGGCTCGGGCTCGGGCTCGGGCTCGGGCTCGGGCGCGGGCGCGGGCTCGGGCGCGGGCTCGGGCGCGGGCCCGGCCGCCAGGTCCGCCAGGTCCGCCAGGTCCGCCATCAGCGCCGGCAGCGAGCCCGCCACCAGCGGGTGCTCGTCCTCACCGAGTCGCCGCGCCAGACCCCAGTCCAGCAGGTAGGTCTCGCCGTACTGGCCCACCATGATGTTGGCGGGCTTGATGTCGCGATGCAGCACCTGCTTGCTGTGGGCGTAGGCCACGGCCTCGCACACGCGCAGCAGGGCGCCCACGGCGCGGTTGACGGTCCAGCCCTCCTCGCCCCGCGACACCATCTCGAAGATGCGCCGCAGGTTCCGGCGACCGCGCACGTACTTCATGGTGAAGTACACGAGGCCCTTGGTCTCCACGCCGATGTCATGCACCGGCAAGATGCCCGGGTGGTCGAGCTGGGCCGTCACCAGCGCCTCGGCGTGAAAGCGCCAGACCGCCCGGGCCGCCTCGGACGGTCCGCTGCGCTCGCCCTGGGGCAGCTTCATGATCTTCATGGCCAGCACGCGCTTCAGGCGTCGATCCCACACGCGCATGATGTCGCCGAAGCCGCCGCCCTCGATGCGCCGTTCGATCTCGTAGCGCGAGGCAAAGCCGGACTCGGAGGCCAACTGCTCGAGCAGCTCATCCACGTCGTGGGTGCCGCCGGTCTCCACCGAGCCGAGGGACAGCGTGAGCCCCGGATCGGCCGACCCACCGAGCAGCGCCGTCACATCCACGTCCTCGTCCGGCAGGCCCACGTCGCGCTTGATGGCGGCCACCTGCTCGGCCAGTTCGCGCAGCGGCTGCTGCAGGGGGCTAGGCTGGGTGCTCAGGAAGCCCTCGAGGTCCGTCACCTCGCCGGCCCGCAGCTGGGCCTGAAAGCGCAGCCAGGCCGCCTCGACCGAGGCGTGGTCCGGCCCCGCGGAGTCCGCCTGCCCGGGGTCGCTCGCCGCGCCATCGTCCGACATGGTCCTCTCCTCGGGCGCGTCGCGCTCGGGCCAGCTCCCCACGCGAGAGCTGCACCAAGTCTAGCTTGCGAGAGGGCCGTCGAAGAGCTACGGCCAGCGCGTACACCACGCGCACGCATCTGCCTGCCAGAAGGGGCCCTCGCCGCCGGTCTCCACGTAGCCGAGGGCCTCCAGGTCCGCCAGCAGCTCGGGGTCCACCGCGTCCGCCCCCGGATCCGCGCGCGAGGGCGCCGCCGCCAGCCAGGCCACCAGCTTGCGTCGCAGCGCGGCCGCGCGCTGGGGCTCCTGATCGACCAGGTCGTGCAGGCAGCGCTTGTCCGTCGACAGCTCGAACAGCTCCACCTGATGCCGGGCAAAGCCGCCGTGGGCGCGCAGGTGCAGGATCAGGTGCCAGCCGTCCTCGCTCCAGCAGGCCGAGCTGGCCAGGGACGACAGACCCGGCCGGGGACCCCGTCGCCAGGCCGGAGACAGCAGCGACGTGCCCGGAAACGTCGCCGCCTCCAGACCCGAGAGGTCCAGCAGGGTGCGCCCCAGGTCGAGGTGCGAGACCGGCCGGTCGTCGAGCAGGCCGCGCTCCACGCCCGGCCCGGCCAGCAGCAGCGGCACGTGCAGCGTGTCGCGGTACAGCTCGGCGTGCACGAACCAGAGCCCGTGCTCCCCGAGAGACTCGCCGTGGTCGCCCACCAGGGCCACCAGCCCGTCGCCGAAGGGCGCGCTCTGCAGCACCCGCGCCAGGGCGTGGTCGAGGTAGCTGACCAGGTTGCGGTACTGCAGCCGGCCCCACTCCAGGTGGCGCAAGCCCGCCAGGGCACCGCGCAGGGGCGTGTCCAGCTCGGGCTCCGGCAGGCTCGGGTCGAAGGGGTCGGGCGGGCCGTCGTAGCCGCGTTCATCAAAGGGCTCGGGCACGTCGTAGGGCGTGTGCGCGTCGAATACGTGCAGCCACAGGAACAGCGGCCGGGAGGGCGGCTGCTCGTCCAGCCAGCGCGCCACCACGTCCAGGGTGTCGTCGGCGCTGCGCTGCACACGGAGCGGCGCCGAGAAGCGCGAGAAGCCCCTGCCCAGGCCGCTCACACCCGGGCTCAGGTGGCCCACGCTCACGGCGGCCCAGGTCTCCCAGCCCGCCTCCGCGTACACGCACGCCAGCGTGGCCACGTCCGGCGCCAGCGGGCTGCGATTGTCGATCAGCCCCAGATCACGCGGGTGCTTGCCCGTGAGCAACGCCGCGTGGGAGGGGTTGGTGAAGTTGATCGGCGCGAAGCAGTCCTCGAACAGCACGCCCCGGGCGGCCAGGGCGTCCAGCGTGGGCGTGCTCAGCTCGACACCTCCGGGCAGCGCGCCCAGGTGATCGCCGCGGTGGGTGTCGCTGGTGATCAGGAGCACGCTCCGGGGCGGCGCCCGCGCAGGGCCGGACAGACGCGGACCGGCCAGCACGCAGGCCGCCTCACGACCACCCTGCAAGCTCAGCCGCAGCCGCACCTGCTGGCCGGCGAGGGCGGACAGATCGACGCTCAGCGGGCGCCAGGGGCCGCTCCCGTCGAGCTCATCCAGGCGCCAGCTGTGGGTCACGCCGCCGGGCTCGACGTCCAGCCGCAGCCGGGCGTCCGGCACGCTGCTGACCGGCACGCCCACGGACATCAGCAGCCGGCCAGCGCGGGGCACCCGGGCCTGGCCCAGCAACGGCGCGCCTTGCGAGAGCCCCCAGCCGTGGCGCGTCTCGCCCGCGAACGTCACGGCCTGCGCCCCCTGCGCAGGGTCCGGTACCCGGGCCGCGCCCGAGCGCCTCAGCAACTCCACTGAGCGCAGACGCAGCCTGCTTGGCGGGCCCGTGAACGCCAGGCCGAGCTCGTCGCAGACCCCGCGCGAGGCCAGCGCGGCCGGCAGCTCGAGCAGCAGCTCCAGGGGCTCGATGGACGAGCCCACGGGGACCACCGCGGTCCTGCCCACCAGCGCTCCGCGTCGGAACAGCGCCAGCGACAGCCCCACCGGCAGGCCCGCGGCGAGGCGCACGCGGACGCCGTCGAAGCGGGCCGGATCGGCGCGGAAGGGGCGACGCAACCAGACCCTGCCCGCGCCCGGGTCGGCCCGCAGGTCGAGACCTCCCTCTGCCGGGCGCTGCAGAGTCCCGCCGCGCAGGGACCACAGGGCCAGGTCCTGCGGCGCGAGCAGGTCCGCGAGCAGCTCGTCATGCAGCTGAGGCCGGGCGCCGGGAGCCAGACGGAGCTGCAGCGGGGCCGGCTGCGCGTCGCCTGCATCGCAAGCCGCCAGCAGGCACGCCAGTAACAGCGCGGCAGCGTTGCCCATGCTGCGCCCCAGGACCGCGCTCGGGGGCAGCCGCTGTGCCGCCTGCTCCAGCTCCGCTGAGGACATGCCCTGCCTCGCGTCCGCCGCCGCTCAGCCCTGGGCCGCGGGCAGGGTCGGCGTTGGATCCGAGCCGAAGTCCAGGCTCGAGCCGAGGCCACCACCGTCATCCGCGTCCTCGCCGCTCAGGGGCAGAGGCAGCGCCAGGAAGCTCGCGCCACCCACGTTGAGCAACAGCACGACCGAGTCATCGGCCAAGGTCAGCAGCAGGTCCGTCCAGCCGTCGGCGTCCGTGTCCACCGAGACCAGGCCGCGCCCGGAGCTCAGCGCTTGCAGCCCCGAGCCCGCGGTCGCGTCCACCAACCGCTGAGCGCCGCTGGCGCGCAGCAGTCGCAGGCTGCCGTCCCTGCCGAGCAGCACCAGGTCCGTGCGGCCATCGAGGTCGATGTCGGCGTCCACCAGCTCGGCCACCAACCAGTCGCTGTCCAGCTCCAGGCGCTCCGTGCGATCCTCGAACTGGCCCTGCCCCAGGTTGGCCAGCAGCGTCAGCCGGCCGGCGTTCAGCAACAGCAGGTCGTCCAGACCGTCGCTGTCGTGGTCCAACCACACGAAGCGCGGACCGACCTGAGCCTGCTCATCCACGGCCAGCTCGCCCTGGTCAGCGCCCGGGGGCAGCTCCTCATCGCCCCCCGCGCTGCCGCTGGTGCCGCGCTTGTTGTCGCGCAGCGCCAAGTCGTCCAGTTTGGCCTGGGCCAGCGCGAGCTCCGTGCTGCGCTGCATGCCCTGCCGCGGTCCGGGCCTGAGGGCAATCGTGCGTCGGGTCGCCACCGACTCGGACCGAAACAGCTTGGGGTCCGAGAGTTCGTTCTGCGAGCCCCAGCTGTCGTCGCCCGAGCCTGACGGCTCCCCCGCCACGTCCCGCGATGACCGGGGCACCAGCGACGACTCGACGACCGCGGGCGCTGCGAGCGCCACACCGCCCCGGCTCAGCACCTGCTCGGAGCTCGTCGAGGGCACGAGCCACTTGGGCTCCACCGTGGCGCGCACGCGGCCCGGCCCAGGCCCCCGCCAGCCCCGCTGCACCGTGCCCAGCACGGGCCCCCCGTGGTGGGCGGCGGCGCTGCCGGACAGGCTCGCCAGACCCAGGCTGGCGTGGGCCGCCACAGGTCCGTCGACGCGCACGCTCACCAGCGACCCGCGCGCCACGGCCTGACCCAGCGCGCCGGGACGCAGCCCGCCGAGCTGATCGTGCAGGTGACCAGCGTCGAGCTCGACGGCTCGCAGCACGACGCCCAACAGCGCGCGGGAGGACCCCGCCCGGGAGGGCGCCACGTCAAAGATGGCCAGGCCGTCATGGCTGGACTCGCCCACCAGCTCGAGCACGTCGCCCGGGCTCAGCAGGCGCCGGCTCACGTTGCGCACGAAGACCGTGTCCAGCGGGCGATTGACCAGCCGTGCCGAGCTGCAGTCGGCGCAGCTCGGGTCGAGGCTCGAGACGGGCGGCAGGGGCGCGCGCGGAGGGGGCGCCTCGGGCCCATCGCGTTCGACCAGCAGCTTCTCGAGGCCGGCTAGACGCTCGCTCTGCGACAGCGCCAGCATGGACGGCCCGGACATCAGCGCCAGCCCCAGCAGCAGGACGGCCGCGGCAGACACGCGATGGCGCGCGACCAGACGCGCCAAGCGGAAGGGCACGGCCGGGGGACCGGCGCTCACCGGGTCGCCGCCCAGGTGCGCCAGCACGTCGGCCGCCAGCTCGGAGGCCGTGGCGTAGCGCGCCGTCGGGTCGCGGGCGATGGCCTTCATGACGATGGCGTCGAGGTCGCCGCGCAGGGCACGCTGCAGGCTGGTCGGGTCGCAGCCGCGGCGTCCCGCGCGACGCCGGCGCGCCGCCGGGCCCAGGGCCTCCAGGCGCGCACTGGGGGTGAGGGGTGCGGCCTCGCTCAGACGCTGGCGCACGGCGGTGTCGCCCGCGCCAGCCAGGCCGGACACGTCCACCGGCAGCACGCCCGTGAGCAGCTCGTACAGCATCACGCCCAGGGAGTAGACGTCGCTGCGGGTATCGACCACGGCGCCGTCGGTGCCGGCTTGCTCCGGGCTCATGTAGCCCGGCGTGCCGATCAGCTGGCCCTGCCGTGTGCGCAGCGTGTCGCGGCGCGCGTCTCCCTCCAGCGCCTTGGCCACGCCGAAGTCGATCACCTTGGGCATGGGCGCGCCGCCGTTGTCGGTCACCAGCACGTTGCCCGGCTTCAGGTCGCGGTGCAGGACGCCCTTCTGGTGCGCGTGTTGCACGGCGCCGCAGACCGTCGCGAACAGGCGCAGACGCTCTTCCAGCGGGGCGCGTCGGCGATCCAGGAAGCGCGTGATGGGCGCGCCGTCCACCAGCTCCATCACGAAGTACGGCCGCCCCATGGGCGTCACGCCGGCGTCGAAGACCGCTGCGATATGGGCGTGGGTGAGGCGCGCCAGCAGCTGCCGCTCGGACGCGAAGCGATCCAGCACCTCGCGCGTGTCCATGCCGGGCTTGATCAGCTTGAGCGCCACCTGACGCTCGAATGGCTCGCTCTGTTGCGCGCGATAGACCGAGCCCATGCCGCCCTCGCCCAGCAGGCCCACCAGCTCGTAGGGGCCGAGTCGCTCGCCGAGCGCCGAGAGGCCCGGCTCGCCCAGGACCTGCACGCAGCGCGAGGCGTGCTCCAGGCAGGAGGGCGCCTCGGCGTGGGCAGCAAGCAGCTCGTGCACCTCGGCGCGCAGGGCCGGGTCCTCGGGGCAGGCCCGCTCCAGCAGCGTGTCGCGCTCGGATTCGCCCACGCCGAGGGCGCGGTGGAACAGCGTCTCCAGCAGGGCCTCGCGGTCGGCGGCGGCGCTCATGCGGAGCTCCCGGTGGAGCCGGCGTCAGGAACGACGGCGGCGGACATACTGCGGCCCAACCAGGCCTTGGCGAAGTCCCAGTCGCGCTTGACGGAGGCGGGCGAGACCTCGAGCGCTCGCGCCGCGTCCTCCACGGTCAAGCCGGCGAAGAAGCGCAGCTTGACCACCTGGCACTTGCGCTCGTGGCGCCCCGTGGCCTCCAACGCCGAGAGGGCCTGGTCGAGGGCCTCCAGATCGTCGTCCAACAGCGTGCCGCGATCACCCATCAGGCGCTCGAGCACGTGGGTCGCCAGGTCGAGCCGGCGGCGGTCGCCCCCGCGCCGCAGGGCTCCACGACGTCGGGCGTGCTCCACCAGGATGCGTCGCATGGCCTCGGCCGCCACCCCGAAGAAGTGCGCCCGACTGGCCCACTCGATCTGCTTGCCGGAGACCAGCCGCAGCCAGGCCTCGTGCACCAGCGCCGTGGGCTGCAGGGTGTGCTCGCCACGCTCACGCCCCATCTGGCCGGCCGCGAGCCTTCGCAGCTCGTCGTACACCAGCGACCACAGATCGGCGCGCGCGGCCTCGTCGCCGCCGTCAATGCGCCGGATCAGCCGGGTGGCGTCTGTGGGGGCCCGGGTCATGGGGCCACTTCTCCCGGGACGCGGGCGAGCGGGGGAGGATGGGGGCATGACGGTCGAGGTCACACGCAGCACTCTACCCCGAAGCCGGGGATCCGGGGGCCGCTGATCGCCACCCGTCCGCCGCATCGTCGCCACTGCCGAGGCACATTTCTCAAGAAACCTGAGCCCATCGCTGCGCTGCCTGCGCATGTACCCCTCAGAGTGGGTCCGCGGCGAGCCTGACATCGCCCGGCCTGCCAGGGCGCCGCACCGGGGGGTGGGCGTGCTGGTTGACCGCAGCGAGATCCCTGACCACCCGGGCTCAGCCGCCTCTCTCCCGGCGGCACGACGTGGGCTCACTCCCGTTTGCACGAGACCAGTGCGCGCTCTCTGGCCCGAATCCAGGGAGCGCGTGCGTTTCTCGCCCACCCGCCCCCTCCCCTGCGGGTGGCTCTTCCCCCCTGCTGGGCGTTCATGGGTAAGCGTTCACGCTCGCGTCCGACGCTTACCCTCCTTCTGACCAGAATTCCTGGCCGCTGGGAGGCAATGACGGCGATCTGATCGGACTCGTCAAACCGGAAGGAGTTTTCCTACACCCCACACCAGCATGGCGCTCTGAAAAAACCCGGCTCGCGTCGCGCCGCCGCGCGAATTCGTGAACTCACCCTCGCCGCGCAGCCTGGCCGCACGCGTCCGGATGTCCCCTCCCGCGTTCGTCCACGGCCTCCCGCCCGCCCCGCTCGCACTCCGTGCCCCTCGCTGCGCGGGCTCGTTCCGGCCCGGGGCCGTGGTTACCCTCCCGCCATGGCCAGGCTGCTCAAGATCGAGGTGGTGGAGGACCGCACGGCCCAGAGCCGCTGCGATCAGGGCTTTCTGACCCTGCGGCGCCTGCGCCTGCGCAACGCCTACGACGACGGCAGCTCCAGCGCGGTCTACGACTGCGATCTGGTCAGCCGGCGCGGCGTGGACGCCGTGGTGGCCGTGCTGTACGAGCTCGACGACCAGCGCCGGGTGCGCGTGCTGCTGCGCGAGGGCGTGCGGGCACCGGTCTACCTGCGGCACGAGAAGTCGTTCGTACACCCCGATCCGCGCCAGTACACCGCCGTGCCCGAGCTCGTGGCCGGCATCGTGGAGGCCGACGACCCGCCCGGCCCGTCCGGCCTGGCCCGCCGCGCCGCGGTGGAGGCCGACGAGGAAGCGGGCCTGAGCCTGCCCCCCGAGGCGTTTGCCCTGCTGGGGGGCGAGACCTTCGCCAGCCCCGGCACCAGCGACGAGAAGCTCTTCTTCTGCGCGGCCGAGGCCGACGTGTCCCAGGCCCGGGGCGGCGCCGGCGACGGCTCGGTCATGGAGGAGGGCGCCATCATGCGGGTGATGGAGCTGGCCGACGCCATCGAGGCCTGCCGCAGCGGCGACGTGCCCGACATGAAGACGGAGCTGGGCCTGCTGCGCCTGGCGGATCAGCTGGGCTACCTGCCGCAGCTGGGCTGCTTCGTGGACCAGCTGCCGGCCGAGCTGGCGGCCCGCTATCGGTCGTTGGGCGTGGCGCGCCGAGATCCGGGCGACCCGAGCGATCACGGCGCCCTACCGGCGGACGCACCCCGCGACCAGGCACGCGACCAGCCTGCGGACCGACCCGCTGGACCGCCCTCCGACCAGCCCCCGGGCCCGTCTTGAGCGCAGACGTCGGCCGCCCGCGCGTGGCCCTGATCGGCGCGCGGCGGCGACGCCAAGGCCTGGGCCCCTTCGTGGCGCGCCAGCTGGCGTCCCACGGTGCCACCGTCGTGGCGCACCTGGGCACGCGCCCCGAGACCGTGGCCGCCGCCGGCGAGGAGCTGCGCTCGCTAGCCGGCGTGAACTCGCCGGGCTACGTCGACTTCGAGCAGCTGCTGGCCGAGCAGCGCCCCGAGGCCCTGGCCATCCTCGCGCCCGCCGAGCACCACGCCAGCTGGCTGCGGCGCGCCCTCGATCACGACCTGGCCGTGCTCTGCGAGAAGCCCCTGGTCTGGGGCGACGACGACCCCGCGGGCCAGGCCCGCACGCTGGTGGGCGCCTTCGCCGAGCGCGGGCTGCTGCTCCACGAGAACTGCCAGTGGCCCCTGACCATCCCGACCTGGGACGCGCTCTTCCCCGGCGCTCGACAGGCCCCGCCGCGCCGCTTCGACATGACCATGTCGCCCGCGCGGCCGGGGCTGGCCATGCTGGCCGACTCCATGTCGCACCCCCTCAGCCTGCTGCAGGAGCTGGCGCCGGGGCTGGGCGCCCTGCCCACCGACGTGCGTTTCTCCAGCACCGCCCAGGACGCCGCCGAGCTGGAGGTCCGCTTCAGCTGGCCCGCGGAGACGGGGCCGGTGGAGGCCACGGTGCGCTTCGCCCTGGGCCCCGAGCAGCCGCGGGAGGCGGGCTGGGGGCTCGACGGGCGCTACGCCCAGCGGCTCATCCGCGCCCACGACTACGCCCAGTTCCTGGCCAGCGGCGCGCGGCTGGTGGACCTGCCCGACCCGCTGGGGCTGTTGGTGGGGCGCTTCGTCGACGCGCTGCGCGGCGATCACCGCGAGGATCGGGCGGACGCAGCCGCTAGGATGATCCAACGCATGGACGCCCTGAGCGCCATGCGAGACGCCTGGCAGGCAGACAGCAGGTAGCGCCTCACCCAGCGGGCGCGAGGCCGGCCAGCCCGGCCGTCATCACCGACCCCCCTTCAGCGAACGCATGAGCCACTCGATCCACGACTTCAGCGGCAAGCTGCGCCAGCCGAGCCTGCTGGCCAGCGTGCAGACCTACGTGAACTGGCAGCGCGAGCTGCGGGCCGCGCGCAAGGCCGGCCGCCCCGACCCGGCGCCCCCCGCCGAGCAGGCGCCGCTGTCGATCAACCTCGACCTGACCACGGCCTGCAACTATCGCTGCGACCACTGCATCGACTGGGACATCCTCAACAGCAAGCACAAGCACGACGAGGAGGAGCTGCTGGCGTCGCTGACCGAGATGGCCCAGCGCGGCATGCGCTCGGTGATCATGATCGGCGGCGGCGAGCCCACGGTGCACCCGCGCTTTGTGGACGTGACCACGCGCCTCAAGCAGCTCGATCAGCAGGTGGCGGTGGTGAGCAACGGCTCGCGCGGCGACAAGCTGTTGGAGGTGGCGCGCCTGTTCGACGAGAAGGACTGGATCCGGCTCTCGCTCGACAGCGGCAGCAACGAGCTGTTCCGCGCCATGCACAAGCCGGTCGACAAGCAGCTGACGCTCGACGCCATCTGCGAGTGGATCCCCAAGCTCAAGGCGGTCAACCCCAAGCCGCGCCTGGGCTTCTCGTTCATCATCGTCTGGGACGGCGCCCAGCGCGACGGCACCGACGTGCATGAGAACGTGCACGAGATCGTCATGGCCGCCGAGCGCGCCAAGGCCGCGGGCTTCGACTACATCTCGCTCAAGCCGTTTCTGGAGCGCACGCCCGAGGGCGCCGAGGTGATGGACCCGTCCGGCAGCACGCTGTCGTTCCAGGACATGCTGACGCGGGTGCGCACCGAGGTCGACAAGGCCCTGGCCCTGGCGGACGACAGCTTCGACGTCTACGTCTCCACCAACCTGGCCATGCTCGAGTCGGGCGACTGGTCCGATCTCACCAAGCAGCCGAAGGTCTGTCACATGCAGGCCCTGCGCCAGGTGCTCACGCCCACGGGCCTGTTCAACTGCCCGGCCCACCGCGGCGTCGAGAAGGCGCGGGTCGCGGGAGCCGACGCCTTCGCCGACGCCGAGCGCTCGGCCGCCACCACCGCGGGCCTGGCCCAGCTGCTCGACAACTTCGACGCCAGCCACGAGTGCCGCGAGGTGACCTGCCTCTACAACAAGGTCAACTGGTGGCTCGAAGAGGCCATCGAGTCGGGCGAGGCCATCGAGCCCGCGCCCGAGAACGCGGACTACTTCCTCTGAGCCCGGCGCGCGCGGAGCTGGCGTGCGCGGACCCTGCACGCACGGAGCTGACGCGCGGCGCCTCGCGCTCCGGGCGCGGAGCCTGACCATGAGTCGTGACGCCGTCGACGCCGCCAGCATCGGTCGCCTGCTGGTGCGCCTGCCCAACTGGGTCGGCGACGTGGTCATGGCCACGCCCACCCTGGACGTGCTGCGCGCGGCCCTACCCGGCGCGCAGATCGTGCTGGAGGGGCGCGCGTTCATGCAGGACGTGCTGCTGGGCCTCGAGAGCTACGACGCGTTCCTGCCCACGCCCGGCAAGACCCTGGGGGAGAGCTGGCGCCACGGCCGGGCGCTGCGGCGCGAGGGCTTCGACGCGGCGCTGCTGCTGACCGACAGCCAGCGCACCGCGCTCTCGCCCTGGATCGCCGGCATCCCCCTGCGCGCCGGCTACGCCCGTGACCTGACGCGCCGGTTGCTGCTGAGCCAGCACCGCGCGCCGCCCCAGGACGCCGCCGGCAAGCGGCTGCCCGTGCCCATGGTGGAGCGCTACCTCGACCTGCTGCCGCTGCTGGGCATCGAGCGCCCGGCCCAAGCGCCCGCCACGCGCCTCGCGGTGGACGACGCGGCCCGCCGCGCGGTGGCCGTGCGGCTCATGCGCAGCGGCGTGGGCGCCTCGCCCTACCTGCTGGCCAGCCCGGGCGCGGCCTTTGGCGCCAGCAAGCTCTACCCCCCGCCGCAGCTCAGCGCGGCCCTGGACGGCATCAGCGACGCCTGCGACCTGGCCGTGGTGCTGGCCCCCGGCCCGGGCGAGGTCAACCTGTGCCAGGAGGTGATCGAGGGCATGCAGCGCCCCGCCGCCCTGCTGCACGACCCCGTCACCAGCCTGGCCGAGATGGCCGCCCTGCTCTCGGCCTCCGAACTGTTGGTGGGCAACGACACCGGCCCGCGCCACATGGCCGTGGCCCTGGGCGTGCCCGTGGTGACGCTGATGGGCCCCACCGACCCGCGCCACACCGCCTTTCAGCTGGAGCGCCAGCGCGTGCTGCGCGAAGATGTGGACTGCAGTCCCTGCCACAAGAAGATCTGCCCCAGCGATCACCGCTGCTTCACGCGCCTGGCCCCCGAGCGCGTGGTAGCGGCGGCCCAGGAACTCCTCGACGAGGTCCCCACCGCGTGAACGCACAGATCCTGCCGGACTACCAGGACGTGGCCGCCGCCCTCACGCCCCGCCGCGCCCTGGGCTCCAGCGTGGCCCTGGCCAACGGCTGCTTCGACGTGTTGCACGTGGGTCACGTGCGCCTGCTGCGCGAGGCCGCAGAGTCCGCCGACCTGCTGGTGGTGGCGCTCAACACCGACGAGTCGGTGCGCTCCAACAAGGGCGAGGGCCGCCCGCACGTACCGCTGTCCGAGCGCATGGAGATCATCGCCGCGCTCGACGGCGTCGACTACGTCACCAGCTTCGGCGAGGCCACCGCCGGCCTGCTGCTGGTGGCGCTCAAGCCCGACGTGCACGTCAAGGGCACCGACTGGACCGCCGAGACCGTGCCCGAGCGCGAGGTGGTGGCGGCCTACGGCGGCCGCGTGCTGATCGCCGGCGACGAGAAGACGCACAGCTCCAGCGAGCTGATCGAGAAGCTGGGGGAGTAGGCGGCGCGGGAGCGGGCCCAGCAGCCTGCGCGGGTCAACTCCCGGCACTGCTACCGGCCGCGTACGCAGGCGGAGCTGACCGGCGGCCTCCCCACGCCTCACCCGCCCCGCGCGCGCACCAACCGGCGAAACACGACGAAGCTCAGGGCCACCGCGCCGTACGCGCTTCCCGCGAACAGCAGCGCCCCCACGTTGTGCTCGAACAGGTACGCCACCAACAGCACAGTGGTGGCCAGCATCAAGACCATGCCGAGGTACACCGGCGCGGGCGCGGCCCGGGTCTGCTCCCGCAGCCTCAGGTTGGCAACGCTGACCGCGATGGACACCAGCAGGAACGTCAGGCTCGAGAAGGAGGCGATGATCTCGAGCGTGCCCAGGTTCGTCAGCAGCACCGAGAGCAGCGTGATCACAATCGCGGCGCTCGCCGGGACGGCCTTGCCGTTGCGATGGGAGAAGGCCCGGGGCGCGAGCTGGTCCTTGGAGATCTCATAGGCCAGGTGGCTGGCCCCGAAGATCGTCGCGTTCATGGCCGAGGCCGTCGCGAGCAGCGCAGCGATGTCCACCAGCACGACCCCGGCCCGCCCCAGGATCGGCTGGGCCACGGCGGCGAGGGCGTACTCCTGCGCCTCGTGGATCGCCGCCGCATCGAGATTCCCGACCGCCACCCACGCGATGGTCACGTAGACCAGCGACGTGACCGCGATCGACCCGAAGACGCCGCGTGGGACGTTGCGCTCGGGGTCGCGTGTCTCGCAGACCGCATTGGTGATGAGCTGAAAGCCCTCGAAGGCCACGAACACCAGGGCACCGCACAGCAGGATCGAGCTGGCGCCGTGGTTCACGAGCGGCGTCATCCGCTCCACGCTGACCGTGGAGAGCCCGACGACCGCCAGGATCGCCAGCAGCAGGATCTTGATGGACACCGCAACGTCTTCGGCCCTGCCCATGGCCTTGGCGCCGGTCAGGTTGATGAGCAGGAAAAGCACGAGGCTCCCGCTGGACAGCAGCGGCCGGGACAGGGCGAACGACTCGACGCCGAACAGGTGCGAGGCGTACGCACCGAACGTGAACGCGTACAGGGCCAGGGTGCCGATGTACCCGACCAAGACCGTCCAGCCCGCGATGCCGGCGATCGCCAGCCTGTCCGGAAACGCCTTCTCCAGATAGGTGAAGCTGGCGCCATCGCTGCGGAACGTCAGCGCGAGGCGGACGTAGCTGTAGCCCGCGATGGCGGCGATGACGCTGCCGAGCAGGAAGCCGAGCGGCGCCGCGTTCCCGCTCACGTCAACGGCCAGCCCCAGGATCGAGAAGATCCCGCCACCGATCATGCCACCCACGCCGATCGCGATGAGCTCGAAGAGCCCCAACTCCTTCGGTTGATCGCTGCGCCTGGGGTCCGCTGCGGATGGCGTCATGGGCATCGGGACATCGTACGTGAGCGAACGCGCTCTCCCGAGCCGAGCCAACCGAACAGCTCAACAAACACGTCGCGGCCGACACCGCAGGCTCTCAGAACAGCCGCGTCTGCCGCCCCTCGTTCAACCCGTCCCAGGGCAGCGCCGGCACGGGCGCGCCGCGCTGCTCCAGCAGTTGCTGCAACCGGCGCACGAGGAACGGTGAGTGGTCCTCCACCGGACAGTGGCAGAAGGCGAACACGTCGCGGCCCTCGCGCAGCCAGCCGTCGATCAGCTCGGCCCAGCGCGGCAGCCAGCGCTCGTTGCGCTCGCGTTCGGGGTGGCCCACGAAGCGCAGCATGATGCGCGACGCGGGCGGCTCCACCGGCACGGGCAGGGCGGGCTTCTTGCGCGGGCTGTCGCGCTGGGGGTCGTCACCAAAGGCGTAGATCGGGCGCGTGTCGAGGATCACGCGGCCCACGCCGCGCTCGCGCAGCAGCTCGTACAGGCGCGGCGCCACGTCGGGGGCAAACCAGTCGAGGTGCCGCAGCTCCACCAGCAAGGGCGGCGCGTCGCCGGGCCAGGCATCGAGGAAGCGCGCGAGGTCGTCGAACAGCAGCGGCCCGTAGCCCGGCGGCAGCTGCAAGAACACCGGACCGAGGTGCTCGCCCAGCGCCGTGAGGCGCGACAGCACCAGCGCGAGCAGCTCCGGGCGCGCGCACAGCGGTCCCTCGTGGGTCAGGTCGCGCGGCAGCTTGGGCAGCAGCCGGAAGCCCGGGGGCATGGCCTCGTGCCAGCGCTGTAGCGTCTCCGTGGAGGGGAGCGCGTAGAAGATGGAGTTGCCCTCCACCGCCGTGAAGCGCTTGACGTACTGCTCGAGCTGCGCGCGCTGCGGCGTGCGTTCGGGATAGACAGGACCGACCCAGCCCGGGTGAGCCCACAGCGCGCAGCCCAGGCGGAAGGCGCCGGGGGAGACCGCGGCGTCGTTCATGCCCGCGGGCTCGGCGCGCTCCCAGGCGCGTCTCCAAGCACGTCGTGGTAGAGGGCGAGATAGGCGTCGACCATGCCCCGCGCGCTGAAGCCTGCCTCCACGCGCACGGGTCCGGCGGCGCCCAGGCGTTCGCGCAGCGCGGAGTCGTTCAGCAGCATGTCGAGCGCGGCGCCTAGCGCCGGAACGTCTTCGGGTGGCACCAGCAAGCCCGTCTCGTCGTGCGCCACGGCGTCCGCCAGACCGCCCACGCGCGCGCCCAGCACCGGGCGCCCGGCGGCCATGGCCTCCAGCGCCGCCACGCCCAGACCCTCGGCGCGCGACGGCATGACGAACACGTCGGCGGCGGCCAGCAGCTCGGGCACGTCGTCGCGCCGACCGGGGAAGCGCACGCGCTCGGCCAGACCCAGGGACGCTGCCTGGCGCTGCAGCTCGTGGCGCGCCTCGCCCTCCCCCGCCAACGCCAACGCCCAGCGCGGGTCGTCGCGCCGCGCGGCCAGCGCCTGCAGCAGCAGATCGAAGCCCTTGCGACGAGTGAGTCGCGCCAGCCCAAGCAGCAGCAGCTGATCGTCGCGCGCGCCCAGCTCGGCGCGCAGGCGTTCGCGCGTCGGCCCCGCGGCACCCGGCACGCGCAGCGCCTCGACGTCCACAGAGCTGCAGATGGTCACGATGCGATCCTCCGGTACGCCGCCGCGGCGCAGGATCTCTGCCACCGCCGGAGCGATGGCCACCGCCCGGCAGGTCAGACGCTCGTAGGTCAGCCGCGTGAGCCAGCCCGGCTTCACCGGCCGGTCCATGCGTCGTGTGGTGATGGCGGGGATGCCCGCCCGCCTCGCGGCCCAGCCGCCCAGCCAGTTG
>Ga0164313_10001560_pt1 | contig 20238 bp, 16 predicted proteins | sample GuaBasSedimGuay4_FD_113735 | JGI IMG/M metagenome (GOLD analysis project Ga0164313, IMG submission 113735) | Subseafloor sediment microbial communities from Guaymas Basin, Gulf of California, Mexico - Guay4, Core 4569-4, 0-3 cm | ecosystem: Environmental > Aquatic > Marine > Hydrothermal vents... | reverse complement strand
TACGGCTTTACGGCTTTACGGCTTTACGGCTTTACGGCTTTACGGCTTTACGGCTTTACGGCTTTACGGCTTTACGGCAAAGACCGTCGAATTCAACGACCGCTTTGTCAAGCCGGGCCTGCCGTTGTAGCGAATAGCCGTATAGCCGTATAGCCGTCCTGCCGTTTTGGTCCGGGCAGGGGGAGGGATCGTTAGAACGTTAGAACGTTAGAACGTTCCGCCCACCCATCCCGTTTCCTGCGGACCAACGGCGGGGCGATCCCCACCCCATACTCCGAGGCAAGGAGTTGCCGCGCGGCAGACCACTGGTGTTAGGGGCAGGGCGGGCGGCAAACGTTGAACGTTCACACGTTTCAACGTTTAACGATGGAACGACAAAGCCCGGCGACCCCTACGGGTAACCGGGCTTTGAAAAAGCACCGAAAGGTCGGTGCCCTGGCACCCTCCAATGAGGCGGGTTAGCGAACCTCTTTGAACACTACGTGCTTGCGCACGACCGGATCGTACTTCTTGACCTCGAGCCGTTCGGTGGTGTTCTGCTTGTTCTTCGACGTGTAATACATGTACGGGCTCTCGGCGCTCTTGAGCTTGATGTTGACGCGATGTCCTTTGGCCATACTTCCTCCACTCACACGGGCCGGGAGATTTTACTCGTGGTGAGAAATTGTGTCAAGTTCACAACGTTAAATGTTGAACGTTCAAACGTTTGAACGATAGTCGTCCTCGAGCATCGCAGAGATAATGCGTTTCAGCTCGGCCTCGAGGTCGATCCAAAACCCCTTGAACTCCGGATCTCCCCTTTCGAAGGCCGCCGCACCTTTCGGATTCGCCGCCGGTTCGAGACCGGCCGCGACAAGCTGGACGAGGTATAGCAGACGAGACCCCTGCCCCGGTTCCAGGAAGCCAGTCGATCGTTCGACGGACTTGCCGGCCTCGGCCATGCGGTCGCGCCGCCAGCGCTGGAAGCGAAAGACCTCCATCACCTCGATGTTCTGCTCGAGCACCACCGGCAACAGGCTGAGGTAGCGGCTCATGGTCGATCGCTCATCCACGCTTCGAGCGAGCAGATCCGCCAGAGCATCCCGATCGAGGGCGCCGTTCACATCATCGAGGCTCTTTTCGATCTCCTGGTACCATCCGGCGAGCTCGTCACGGAGCATCAGCAGGAAGAGCTCTTCCTTGGTGCGGAAGTACATTGAAGCGACACCGCGCTCGACGCCCGCCGCCTGGCCGATGGCGTCGAGGGTCACCTCCACGTACGGCATCCGAACAAATGTCGAGCCCGCTTCTTCCCGGATTCTCTTTTTGCGAACCACCCGTTGCTGCTTCGCCCGTTCGCGCTTTTTGTTGTCGATCAATTTTCCCATGGGTGGTCAGCCTTCGAGCGTTATGTGGCCATCGCGAGCCAACCGCCAGAAGACCAGCAGCGAGTCGAGCTCCGACAACGGCGAAATCGTCACGATCGAGCCAATGTTGGAGCTGCCGTTGATGCGCGATAGAACGAAGCCCTCCACGGGCGACAAGCTCATGTTACTGAGATCGTCGAGAGAGGTCGCGATCACCGGAACCGCATCCGGCCTGATCCCGTCCCTTTCGATGCCTTCCATCACCTCTGATTCGAGCTCCTTGACGATCAACGACAACTCACGATTGTGCGGATCGAGGCTCGCTGCAGCCCTCAGGTGGCGAGCCGCGGGTTCGTATGCGCTGTTTTTCAAATGCTCGTTCGCCTCCGCGAGTAGCGCCTCGGTGCCCAGCGCGGGCGCCATGCTTCCCCCGTCCGCACCCGGTTGATTCTCGGTTGACGCCGCAGCCACGACCCGGGGGCGGACGATCTTGATCTTCCCTTCCGTGATCCTCTGATACAGCACCTGCGAGACAAAGGCCTCACTCGAGTGCGTGTGGAGGCAAATGTCCTCGATGCTGCGATCGTCGTCAACAGACTCGAGAACCCCCAACCAACCCGGATCCATCTCGCCTTCATCGATCAGCGGCGCCACCGAGACGGGCACGCACTGGGGGGACGGGATCAGCGTCTTGATGGCCTCTGCGTGGTCGAGACGACGCATTCCCTCCATCACCAGACCGGTTATGTGAATGGCCATGGGTACCAGACCGTGCAACGGGAGCTCGCCGTCGAGGAACTCGAAGGTTCCCTCCTCCCAGGCAAAGAGCTCGAAGATATTTTCTTCCGTCTTGAGCTTGAGTATCTGGTCGAGCATGTCCGGTTCGATCGCGCCCCCTTCGATCAGAATCTCCCCGAGGAGCCCGCCTTGCTCCTCCTGCACGGCCATCGCCTGTGCCAGAATCTCCTCGGTGATCACGCCCTTGCTGATGAGAAACTGGCCGAGAAACCCCTTGGGATGGGATGTCGACGAGGACACAATCTCGCCGTCTTCGAAGAAAATCTTCTTGTCTTCTTTCCCGTTGCTAATGCTCAGCGTGCCGGTCTGCCGACCGCCTCCGAGCCACTGGAGAATCTCCGCGAGGCTCATGGTCTGGAGGTTTCCGTTAATCGCCATCGTTCTCTTTCAGCCTACCTCACTCGGAGTCGGGGATATCGATGTGAAATGTTGTACCGACCCCGACCTCGGTGTCGAAACTGATCGTCCCACCAAGCTCCTCGATGATGGCCTTGGAGATGCTCATCCCGAGTCCGGTTCCACTCCGATTCCGCCAATTAGCTTCATCGGCCCTCGCGAAGGGCTCAAAGACCTGGTCGCGGAACTTCTCCGGAATCCCCGGCCCACTATCCGCGACCGCCACCCTACAAAGCCCGCTGATCCGGGTCACTCCCACCTTCACGACATCGCCGGCGGCGGAGAATCGCACAGCATTCGACAATACATTTGTCAGGACCTGGATCAGACGATCCGGGTCGACTTGCACTCGGGCTCCGGGCGCCGTCTCATCGAGATCGAATCGAATTTCATGCTCGTCGCCGTACGCGGACGTCGCCTCGATCGCTTGCTCGACGACCGGCATCAACTCCACCTCCTGGAGGTGAAACGACATATGGCCGAAATCCAACTTGCGCGATACAAGGATGTCGTTGACGAGACGTTCCATCCGCTTGCTGTTGCGCAGAGCGTTCGCAACGAGCTCACGGCCCGTCTCGCCTAGATCTCCAGCAACCCCGCCATCGAGAAGCCCGATGGCCCCGCGAACTGCGGTCAGCGGCGTTCTGACCTCGTGGTGAATCATGGTGACGAACTCTTCCCTCTGGCGCTCGACCCGCAGCCGTTCGCTGATATCCGCGGCCACGATCACGTACCCCCTACGGCCCTCCGGAGATTCATCCATTGCCGCAATCGAGACCAGTACCGGGATCTCCTCGCCAGTGTTCGTCAGGAGCTCGGTCTCCAGCCCTTGAGCCGAGCCGTCCGGATTCAGCGCGTGGAGAAGCGAGGTGTAACCCTCGGGCGCCCGAAACAGGTCGCTACAGTGACGCCCGACCAGCTCTTCCTCCGTGGCGCCCGCAAGCGCACAGGCAGCGTTGTTCGCCCGGGCAATCGTGCCGTTCCGACGGGTCACGACCAGGCATTCGCCCATGGTCTCGAGGACGCGATCCAAGTAGTCCCGCGAAACGGTGGTCTCTTGAAGCCGTCGTGTCATTTCGTTGAACGCGGCCGCGAGCTCGCCGATCTCGTCGGCGGTACGAACCTGCAGGGCGGGAACCGATTTTCCTTCGGATACCGCCCGCGTGGCCGCGATCACCTCCTTTAAGGGACGGGTCACGGCCTCGGTGAGCAGCGCCGCCGCCAGCACGCCGAGGACCGCGAACACGGCGCCGACCAGAGCAGTCTTCCGCGCCAGCATCGCCTGGTCCTCCGCGAGACCGGCCCGCGAGTAGCTCAGACGCACCCCTCCGAGGAGCCGGTCCCCGAGGTACACCGCCTTGGTGACCGTCATGACATCACCCGAAAACTCCACCAGCAACGCGTCCGACACCGCGACATGCTGTCGTGCCGCCTCGTCGATCAGCTGGTGGCGCGAAGGGTTTTCCACGCTGCCGTCGGTGAACACTCGCCCATCCTCGTCGAAGATCACCGCGCCAAGCACGTTCTCCTGCCCCAACGTATCGTCAATCACCTGGCGAAGTTGGCTGACGTCCAGCAGGGCGAGCGCATCGGTGGCATGGTTCGCAACCACTGTTGTCAGGAGCTTTCCCCGCTCATCCAACTCATGGCGAAGGCGGTCGTTCTGAACCCGCACCGCTAGGGCCGTCAGCACGACCCCAAAGGCGATCACGATCGCCGACACGAAGGCGATGAAACGGCCCCTTAGACCGATTCGCACCCGAGCGTCCTTCCGACTGGGCGCATCACTGGCCCAGATCCTCTTCGATGTACTGCATGAGGCCCATGATGCCGGCGAGCTGCTGCTCCGGGCCGCCCAACAGAAGATCAAACTTCGATGTCTCCTCGAATCCCTTCAACACCGCCGCGCCCTCTTCATCTTTGTCCATGCCCAGAAGGGTCTTCCGCAGGGCATCCGTTACCAGAGGATCGAGGCTTTGGCGAACGCAGACGAGATTCCGGGGCACCCCTTTGGTCGTGAGGAGGATCTTGAGCTCGGAGATCCGGCTACCCGCAAGCCCCTTGAAATAATCCTCATTGACCGCTCCCGCATCGACCTTGGACTTGAGCACCCAGAACAGGGTGTTCTCGGCATCGTTGGAGAAAAGGTATCCCACCCTGTCGGGAGGAACCGATGCCGCCGCGTCCTCGTAGTTGTCCAATCTCAACCCGGTCGAGGCAAGCGCCGCCTTTGGCATCAAGAAACCGGATGTCGAAAAGGGCTCGCCGAAGGCGATCATCTTCCCCGTAAGATCCGCAACCGACTCCACACCGCTGTCGGCACGGGCGAAGACGACGCTGCGATAGGTATCCGACCCGCGCTTCCACCGCCGCAGGAGCAGGTCGATGTCCGCTCGTTTCCCCACGAACGCCACCGGGAAGGGGCTGTCGATGTACACATCGACACGTCCATTCTTGAGCTCTTCAACCATCTTGCTGATCGAATCCACCACGACGATCCGTCCTCTGCCGATACCTACCCCTCCCAGTCGCGAGACCACGTGACTGACGAACGGACGGAAAACCTCATGCTCGTGGGTAGGGTTGAGGGAAATCGAGCCAAAGGTAATGACGCCGGATGGCGCCGGGGAAGTTATGCCGCCCGGTTCGGCCGGCCCACCCGCACCGCCTCCACACGCCATCACCACGATCAGCGAAGCGCCGATGAGCACCGCGGCTAATCGAATCACCGGTCACTCCTCCTCGCCGGCAAGGACCACCCGATCACGTCCGGATCGCTTGGCGCCGTACAACGCGTCATCAGCCGCTGCGATGAGCTCCTGGCATGACATCGATGCTGGATACTCCGCCACCCCGCAGCTGATCGTAACCGAGAACGAGCCATGCCCGGTGTCGTGCTCGATGGCGGCGAAGTTCTGACGAATATCCTCCATTTTTTCAACTGCCGCCGCGCCATTGGCGTCTGGAAGCAACACCACATACTCGTCGCCGCCGAACCTCCCGAGCACATCGCTGATCCGAAGCCGCTGGCGCAGCAGATAGGCGAGCGCCTTCAGGACGTGGTCACCAACCAGGTGGCCGTGGGTGTCATTGATTTGCTTGAATCCGTCGATATCCAACATCGCCACTGAAAGTCGTGATTTTTGCCGATCCGCCCGCCGGACGGCGGCCTCGATCTGCTCGATGATTCGGCCGTGTGTATACAGACCCGTGAGGCCATCACGTTCCATGAAGAGTCGCAAGGTTCGGCCCCGCTGCGCACGGGCCGCGATCGCCGGGACAAGTTGGTCCGGCGGCATCGGTTTGGTGAAGAAATCATCCCCCCCTTCCTCGAGCGCGGCAATCTGCTTCATGCGATCGGTTTCTCGCGACAGGAAAACGATCGGCACGCCGACAAACGCCTCCTCCTGGCGGATCACCATTGTCAGTTCGAGACCGCTGCAGCCCGGCATGTAGATATCCATCAGGATCACATCCGGCCGAAACTCGATGAGTTGCGATGTCACGTCCAGGGGATCGGTCACGGTGACGGTCTTGAGGCCGGCCGCCTCGAGATTTGCAGCGTGAAACGCGGCCGCGTCCGGTTCGTCGTCGACGATGAGGATCCTGAAGGGTTCCGGCTCCGAGCGAGTGAGGCGGTCGAGAGTCGAGAGCACATCACCGTAGTTGACGGGCTTGACAAAGAAGCCGCTGCAGCCCGCTCGCACCGCGTCGAGCCGGGCCTCGATGTCGGAACGATTGGAAACGAAGACCAGCGGCACATCGCCCAGGACCTCGCGGATCTTGCTCGCAGTCGCAACCCCTGAAAGCCCGCCGGACTGGGTGGACATGTCGAGGATCGCCGCAGCCGGTGTTCGACCGGCTGCATCCGCCACGACCTCATCCACCCCCGCATACATTTGAAGTTCGAAACCGAAATGCTCGAGCTGGAGGGCTATTTCGTCCGCAAACGAGTCGCCATGCTCAACGACCACGATAAGATTCCGCCGTTCGAATATTGGAGGCGCCACAGGCCCCCCAACCGCGATCGAGCTGATCGAGGTCTCATTCTGAGCATCTTCGGCGGCTGCCTCACCGATCTTCCCGAACTTCTCCATTATCTCGAGATTCTGTTCCTCGGTCGGGGCGTCGGTCCCCTCGAGGAGAGCAACGAGCAGATGCTCGAGGCGACGGGCGGTCTTCGCCGTCCCGTCAAACCCGAGGCTACCCGCGGTGCCGACCAGACCGTGGGCGGATCTGTGAAGCGCACGCGCGGCATCCTGGCTCCAGCCGCCATCATGCAGAGCTTGGAATTCCTCGATCATGGCCTGAAGTCGAGCCGGCACCTTCTCTGCGAAGTTCGCGCGCAATCGCTTCAGCTCCTTTTCGAGCTGTTCCTGTGAAACGCCCCGCATAGCGTCATCAGTCATCGGCCGAGCCCCAGATACCGTCAATGCGATCGGCAAGCGTCATCGGGTCGAAGGGCTTGAGGATGACGTCCGCCGCTCCGGAGTTCCGGAGATTCTCCAACTCGTTGCCACCCATCACTCCGGTGAGGAAAACAACCGGAGTTTCACCAAAACCGGGAATCTGCCGCACCCGGGCCAGCACCTCCGGGCCCGCCATGTCCGGCATCATGACATCAATGATGATCAGGTCGGGGCTGAAATCGGGCAACCGCCGCAACAGCTCGGCGCCTGAATCGCACACTGCAACCTCATACCCCCCCACCGTCTCGAGCGCGATCCTCGAGACCTCGAGGACGTCCGGCTCGTCGTCGGCAAGCAGTATTCGTTGCAATGAGATGGCGCCCACGGCTTGAAACTCCCTCGCGATATTATATTGAAATGGGCTAGTGGCCCTGTGAATCAACCCGCGTCCACTCCTCCGTGCGGCCGAGCAGGGAGAAGCCAATGAATCCGCGCACCTTGAGAATGCCGTCGTCTGTCAGACGCATCTTGGATTTGTAGGTCTTGCCGTTGTTGGCGTCGTAGATAGTTCCCTTGTGCCAGAGACCCTTGCCGTCGTACCGAAAATCTCTCATCAACGTCATACCGATGATCGGCTGTGACCGCAGAGCCTCGTCGGGATTCTCGGTATCGACCTTGGCCTCCCCGGCTTGGCCGTGGGGATCACCCTCCAGATATAGTGGTTCCGAGAGCCAGACGATTCTTCCGAAGTAGTGATCTCCATCCTTGTAGATCTCGATGTGCGCCTGGCCGCCGTCGCCCTCGGGATCCGTTGCCCACACGCCCAGGATCGCGTCTCCGTCACTGCCGGCGACTGCAACCGTCACGAGCGACAACAAGAAAATCACCAATATCGCGATGTGTTTCATCGGATTCCTCCATCCCTCAAAAACCCGTCCATCAAATCATACCCCGGACCGCCGCTCAGATTTGAGTTCTTAGTTTTTAGTTTTGAGTTGTCGCTGCCACGTCCTGGCGATTCGCTCCGACTTCGAAGCGAGCCGGTTTTCAGAGCGCTGCCACGAGAGGATGCCAGGCACGCCGATTCGCGGCGAATCGGGATGCCAGGCACCTCCGGTGAAAGAGCTTTCCCCGCGCCTTGGTGGGTTTACACGTGGCAAATCCGAAATCCGAAATTCCTAATTCCGAATTCCGCCCTGCTATCCTTCCTCGCCATGATTAGTTTTTCCGATCTCGGGAAATCCTACGGCAGCCAAACGCTGTTCGATGAGGTGAGCCTGCAGCTCAACTCCGGCTGCCGTTACGGGTTGGTGGGCGCCAACGGTTCCGGCAAATCGACCTTCCTGCGGATTATGGCCGGCCAGGAGGAGCCTAGCGCCGGCGCGGTGGCGATGCCGAAACGTCTTCGCCTCGGAATGCTCGAGCAGGACCATTTCCTGTACGAGGACACTCCCATAATCGACGTGACCATGAAGGGCCACCGTGAGCTGTCGGAGGCGCTGGCCGAGAAAGACCGCATCCTCGAGGCGGCTGGGGAATTCGACGGCGAGCGCTACGCCGAGGTCGAGGACCTGATCGTCAGCCTCGACGGCTACAGCTTCGAGGCCCGGTCGGCTGAGATCCTCGAAGGACTTGGCATCCCGACTGCAACCCACCGACAACCGCTATCGACCCTTTCCGGAGGTTTCAAGCTGCGCGTCCTCCTCGCCCAGGTGCTCGCCGCCGACCCCGGCGCCTTGCTCCTCGACGAGCCGACGAATCACCTCGACATCCTTTCGATCCGCTGGTTGGAGAAATTCCTCACGAACTATCGGGGGTGTGCGGTGGTGATTTCCCACGATCACCGTTTTCTCGACAACGTCTGCACCCACATCCTCGACATCGATTATGAAACGGTCACTCTCTACACCGGAAACTACACCGCATTCACCTCCGCAAAGGTCGCCGCACGCGATCGCAAAGAAAGCGAGATCGCCCGCCAGGAAAAAAAGATCGCCGCAAACAAGGCGTTCGCAGACCGCTTCCGCGCCAAGGCGACCAAGGCGCGACAGGCCCAGAGCAAGCTCAAGCAAATCGACCGCATCGTCATCGAACCCCTCCCCCGGTCCTCACGCCGGTATCCGGTCTTTGGTTTCAGGCAGGCGCGTCCAAGCGGAAAGGAGGCGCTGCGGATCGAGGGATTGTCGAAGGCCTTCGGCGACAACCGTGTGCTGGTCGATGTCGACATCAACGTTCGCCGCGGCGATCGCCTCGCCATCATCGGCCCCAACGGCATCGGTAAGTCGACCCTGCTCAAGATTGCGGTCGGTGACCTTGAAGCGGACGAGGGAGAGGTTCAATGGGGGCACGAGGTCCGCATCGGCTACTTCGCCCAGGACCATCGCCAGGCGTTCGCCGGCCGCGATGCGACCGTCGAGGGATGGCTGGCCGCAGCATGCTCCGGTGAGACCGTCGGTGCGATTCGCAGTCGTCTCGGCAAGGTGCTGTTCTCGGGCGATGAGGTCGAGAAAAAGCTCGCCAGCTTGTCGGGAGGCGAGGCGGCGCGGTTGGTGTTCGCCGGCCTCGTGGTGAAACAACCGAACGTACTGGTGCTCGACGAGCCGACCAACCACCTCGATCTCGAAGCTATCGAGGCTCTCGTCGCCGCTCTCGAGGCATATGACGGCACCCTCATCTTCGTATCCCACGACCGCTGGTTCGTCTCTCGGCTGGCATCAAGAGTGCTCGAGATCACCGAGCACGGCATCAACGACTACCCGGGAACCTACGACGAGTACCTCGCGAGCTGCGGCGACGACCACCTCGATGCGGACGCCGCGGGCCTTCGCGCGCGACGCAAGAAGCGGGCACGAAAAGACGTCGCTTCGAAAGCGGCCGGCGCCGGGCCGGGCCGCGACGAGGCCAAGAGAAGTCGAGAGATCGAGTTGCGACGCGACATCGTCACCGCCGCCATCGAAAAGACCGAAGAGCGCATCGAAGAGATCGACGGAGCCTTCTGCAAACCGGGGTTCTTCGAGAGCACCGCCGATTCAAAGATCAAGGCCATGCAGAAGGAGCGCACCAAGCTCGGCGCCGATCTCGAACGCCTGATGGCGGAGTGGGAGGAGATCGAAAGTCGGCTCGAAGCCGAGTTTTGAGTTTTTAGTTTTGAGTTTTGAGTTACGGACGCCCGCGACTCACTAGCCCACATATCTCACCAGCTTTCGTAGCGAGGGCGGCGAGGTGCCGTGCCCAGCGGGGTTTTCGATCTGAGGGGCGCGGAGTCGTACTTGACAGTACGTCGAGCACCCCGAAGTGAGAAAACACCACTGGGTGGGGTGCATCGCCGCCCGCAGCAGATAGCTGGTGAGATATGCGGGCTAACGCCCGCCCTTGCGGATGGCCGCTGCTTGATGCCAGATGTGAGTTTCCACTCTTGCCTGGATGACGACGGTGGGTCGAGATAACTCAAAACTCAAAACTGAGAACTCTAAACTGATGCCGGTTGTTATTGGCGTCGAATGGCATGGAGGGTGAAGCCGTCGCCGCCTGGGTTGGGCAGGATGCGGGCGCCGGCGGCATTCGTTAAGATCCAGGGTACGTCAGCGGGCATGACCGACTCGAGATCCTCGAGCTCGAAGCCGGCCGGGAGATCTGACATGACGCCTTCGTTTTCTTCGGGCTCGACCGAGCATGTGGAGTAGAGCAGAACCCCGCCGGGCATCACCAGTTCGAGACCCGACGCGAGGAGCCGCTTCTGTTTCTTCGCCACCTCACCCACCGATTCCGGGCGCAATCGCCACTTCAGCTCCGGGTGGCGCCGGAAAGTACCGGTGCCGGTGCACGGGGCATCGAGCAGCACGAGGTCCCATCCGCCCGCTGCAAACGGCGACCGCAGGGCATCGCCAACCACCATCGAGCACTCCCCCGCCGCGGCCAGAGTTCGCCGCATGAGACCCACCCTGGTCGGCCTCAGATCCGCCGCCACCGCCATGCCCCATCGCCCATGCCGCAGCATCAACGCCGACTTGCCACCCGGAGCCGCGCAGAGATCGAGAAACCGGCCGCCGTCCCGCGCCAGGTTGTTGGCAACGTGAGCCACGAGCTGCGAGCTCGGATCCTGGGCGTAGGCGCCGCCCTCCTTCACCGCTTGCACGAGTCGCGGCGCATCTTCGGGCGCCGACCAGGCGCCCTGGCACCAGGGGTGGGCTTCGAGAACCACCCCCTCGCGTACCAACGCAGACCGGAGATCGTCGCCGAAGAACCACACCCAGGTAACCGCCGCTTCCTGCGCAGCGGCCATCGCCGATTCGGCCGACTCGGATCCGAAGTTTGCGAGCCAACGGTCGTACAACCACAGCGGATGCGAGCGTCGAACGTCGATGGACGATGCCGCCAGAACCTCACGCCACTCCGCCGCCGCCTTCCGCAGCACGGCGTTGACCATCCCCGCCGCCGACGACTTCCCGAGCCGGCGTACCAGACGAACCGCACCGTCGGTCGCGAGCGCCGGAGGCAGACCGAAGCGCATGACTTCGACGAGACCGATGCGCAGCGATGCGCGCACCTCCGGGTCGAGTCGCGCAAGCTCGCGACGACATCTGGGCTGGAGAACGCTGTCGATCGTCCGTTGCCAGCGCAGGGCCTCGATCACCCGCACCCGCGCCGCCGCGCCGCCGCCTGAAAGCCGAGACAAGAACGCGCCTTCTTCGACTCGGATGAGTTGCCGCGCCGCCGTTAGCCGGTCAACCGAGAGTCTCACCCCGGGTCACCCTCTCCCCTATCAGAAAGGCATCGACCGGCATTCGCCTCCGTCCCTCACGTTGCACCTCGGTGATCTTCGCGGCCGTCCGCTTTCCGCAGCGCACCACGATACCGCCCTCTTCGGCCGACAGTACCGTTCCGGGGTTCTCATTACCCTGCGGAGCGGGTTTCACCTCTTCGAGCCCGAAGATCTTCAACCGACCGCCGCGGAACTTGGTGTAGAGACCCGGCCACGGCGTGAACCCGCGCAAGCGGTTGACGAGCTGCCGCGAGGGCATCGACCAATCCGTCTTGGCAAAATTTCGGCGCAGCATCGGGGTCTGATTCGCCCCATCAGCCGGCTGTGGGTGTGCGGTCAAGGAACCGTCTTCGAGCTCATCGAGGGTTCTGACGATGAGATCCGCCCCGAGTGCGGCCAGCCGCGGCGCCAACATCTCAGCGGTTTCCCGATCCTCGATTGAGACCCTCTTTTGGAGCAGGATCGGACCGGTGTCCATGTCTTCATCGAGCTGCATCGTCGTCACACCGGTCGCACGGTCCCCGCATACCAGGGCCCATTGAACCGGGGACGGGCCGCGATGGCGCGGGAGCAGGCTTGGATGGAGATTGATGAAACCGTGTTGTGGAATCTCGAGCAGGCGAGCCGGAATGAGCTTTCCGTATGCCACGACCACCGCCGCATCCACTCCGATCGAAGTCAATCTCTCGCCGATCTCTTCAGATTTGAGGTTCTTCGGCTGCAGGATGTCGATGGCGTTCTGACGGGCCGTCTCGACGACCGGTGGCGCGGTGAGGATCTGTCGTCGACCGACCGGCCGATCGGGTCTCGTGACGATCAGCGCCACCTCATGCCGGCTCGCCATCAGGCGTTCGAGCGTCGGCACGGCAAAGTCCGGGGTCCCGAAGAACACGATCTTCATCCGCGCAGTGTACACGAAGTCTCGGTCTCATTCAGATTCCCACTCACGTCTCGCGGCGAGTCGTGAGTGGGAATCTGAACCATCGGAAGATGTTGGAAATCATTGAGAACTCGTATACATTGAACGACCCCGGCGTGCCGGGGCAGAAGGAGCATCGATGGTTCAACTCTCGCCGGACATCATCCGTGCGACGCTTGACGAGATCCTGCCGGGGGTGCAGAAACCGACCCGGTATCTCGGACTCGAGCGCAACCTGGTTCGCAAACCGTGGGACGAGGTCTCGGTTCGGGTGGCGCTGGCCTTCCCGGACGCCTATGAGATCGGCATGTCCCACCAGGGAACCCGCATCCTCTACCACCTCGTCAACCGCCGCAGTGATGCGCTGGCCGAACGGACCTTCGCGCCGATGCCGGATATGGCCGAGGCGATGCGGGAGGCGGGTGTGCCGCTCTTCACGCTTGAGTCCTACCGCGCGACCGCCGACTTCGACATCATCGGCATCTCTCTCCAGACCGAGCTCAACTACATCAACATCCCCTACCTCCTCGACCTCTCGGGCATCACCCGCCGCGCGGCGGACCGCGGTGAGGACGAACCTCTGGTTCTCGGCGGCGGGCCGTGCACCGCCAACCCGGAGCCGGTTGCCGACTTCTTTGACGCCATTCTCATCGGCGACGGCGAGGCGGCGCTCGACGAGATTCTCGATGCGGTTCGCGACGGGCGGGAGGCAGGCGACGATCGACCGGCGCTGCTTCGCCGTCTGGCTGCGATCCGCGGCGTCTATGTCCCGACCCTCTACCGCTGGCACCCTGGCACCGCCGAGGAGGACGCGCGGTGGGAGACGCTCGATGATGCGGCGCCGTTTCCGGTGGCGAGGGTGTGGGTCGACGAACTCGATCCGGCCGACCAGCCCGAGTCGGTGATCGTGCCGTTTGCCGACGTCATCCAGGATCGCCTCGGCATGGAGATCATGCGTGGATGCACCCAGGGCTGCAGATTCTGCCAGGCCGGTTATTGGTATCGGCCGGTGCGCGAGCACGACCCCGAGGCAGTGATCGAACGCATCGAAAACCAGGTGGCCGAAACCGGTTTCGAGGAGGTCGGTCTGCTCAGCCTGTCCACTGCCGATTACTCGCAGGTCGAGCCGCTCGTTAACAGCCTGTCCGACAAGCTGCGCGACCGCCGGGTCTCGGTGAGTCTGCCGTCACTTCGCGCCGATGCGTTCTCGGTGGGGCTGGCCGACGCCGTATCAAAGGTCCGCAAGTCGGGTTTCACCTTCGCCCCTGAAACCGGATCCGACCGTCTGCGGCGGGTGATCAACAAGACCTTCACAAACGACGACATGGTGACGGCTGCCGAAGCAGCCTTCAGCAAAGGTTGGAACCTGATCAAGGTCTACGCCATGATCGGTCTTCCGACCGAAACCGATGACGACCTCGAGGAGCTGGCGCGGCTGACGGAGAACATCCTCGCAGCAGGACGCCGGGTCGCCGGGGGCCGGAAGATCCAGATCAAGGTGTCGGTGGGCTGCTTCGTGCCAAAACCGTGGACGCCCTTCCAATGGAGGCCGTTCACGGGTACCGAGGAGCTCCGGCGTCGGATTCACCTCCTCAAGCAGCGTTTCAAACGCATCCGTGGCGCACGGCTGAAATGGTCGAATCCCGACGAGGCCGCGCTGGAGACGCTGCTGTCGCGCGGCGGTCGCGGCCTCTCCACTCTGATCGAGCATGCCCACGATCTCGGTGCGGTCTTTGACGGGTGGACGGATTATCTCGACCTCAGCGCCTGGCGCCGCGCACTCGAGGAAACGGACGTCGATATGGAGCGTGAGCTCTCCGAGAGAGCCCTCGCCGAAACCCTGCCGTGGGACCTGATCGACGCCGGTGTGCGCAAGGGATACCTCAAGGCCGAGTGGCGGCGCGCGCTCAAGGAAACCGAGACCGAGGATTGCAAGTGGGGACGATGCTATCGGTGTGGAATACCCGGAGACGGCACAGACATCCAGCTCGCGCCGGCCTCGCTGCCGGTGCTCGGCGACCCCCTGCCCGAGGAGGAGGACCGACCCGCGGCAGCCGCCTACCGCCGGCGTCCGGCGCCGCGCATCCCGCCGGCCAATCGCGAGCGGCCCCAACCACCCGTCCATCGGCGCTTTCGGTTCACCTTTTCAAAGACCGGCGATGCGCGATGGCTGTCCCATCGCCAGACGATGGACCTCCTCGAACGTGTCGTCCGCGCGGCCGAGCTGCCGGTGCGATACACCGAGGGATTCAACCCGCACATCAGGCTGTCGATGGGTCCGGCTCTGCCGGTCGGTCACGAGGGTGAAGCCGAGATCTTCGATGTCGACTGCACCGCGCCCGTGCGACGCCGCCACCTCGAAACGCTCAACTCCCTGCTCCCGAAGGGTTTGGAAATCACCGATGCGCAGCCGCTGTTGCCTGGCGCCCCGTCGTTGGGCAAGCTCGTGGCCGCCGCCCGCTACCGGGTTGGACCCGTGGACAATGATCTCGTGCTCCCAGACACCTCGGAGGGAATCGATGAGGAGATCCGCCCCGGAATCCGCCGCTGGCAGCTCGCCGAGGACGGTCATCTAGCAGTCGAGCTCAACGCCCGCCAGCAAGATGGGCCCATCATCTCGGTCAAACGACTTCTTCTCGCTCTTGGCTTCGACGAGGACCGGATCGCCCGCGTCCCGGTGGTCCGGGAGGCGCTGGTTCTAGAGGCGCGCAAGAAGGACAGGGCAGCCGTTGGCGGATCGGCCGAAGCGGCGCTTTCATGAGTCGCTGGGTGGTGTACGCGCAGGCGACCTTCAAAGCCCGGCACGCGCTGACGGTATTCAAGGGGGAGGTCGAAGCCTCCCATTTTCACGACTGGCAGGTGGAAGTGAGGATCGGCGCCGATGCGCTCGGCCCGGAGGGTTACGCTCTCGACTTTCACGAAGTCCGCCAAATCCTCGTTGATGCCGTGGCGCCGCTCGACGACAGCAACCTCAACTCCGATCCTGAAATCGGCCGGCCGTCGCCCACCGCCGAGAGGGTCGCGGAGGTGCTCGCCGAACGTCTCGCTCCACGCTACCAGGCGATTGGTGGGCGGTTGCTTTCCGTCAGCGTATGGGAAGGCCCGGACAACCGGGTCGACCTGAAACTTGAGTAGTCCGTCTGTTGCCGCTTCGCGGCTGGTTCGACCTATCGGAAAGAACCTCGGGGTTTCTCAGGAGTCCGGGATTTCCGGCGCACCGAACTCGAGCAGCTCGCTCGGGATCTCCACATTGATCTCCGGATTGTATGTTGTCACGGTATCGGTGCTGAACGAGTCGTAAACGTTGGACTCATCGACCCTCCTCACGAGGTACGACTGCTTGTCGATCCAGATGGTCGAGGAGTTCTCGTGCAAGACGATGCCGGTGTCGCCCGATCCGAGCGTCTTTGGTGTCCTGATGCTCTGGCCGCCAATGCGAAAACAATCGAATCCGTCCACGTCACCATCCTCGATCCTGCGGGCGTAGTTCAGCTCGAGGGCCGACTTCGACGCCGAAGGCTCCGGACGAAGCATAGACGGAATGCGATGAGAGGTCCCCTGTGAAACGCCCGCCGCACCTGCGATGGCCATGCTCACGGTTGCCGGCCTGTTGACGCCGGGCTCCACATCCGACCAGGTACGGACATCATTCCCATCGGCCCAGATGATGTAGGACGGCGGCGGGTCGCCTGCGCTCATGTCCTGATATTCGAAGCGTATTCGACTCGGACGGACGAATACGGTCGTGAACGGCTTTTCCCCCGTCCATTGCCGATCTTCGCTGGTGTAGGTCGTGGCCGCGACGCCGGAGTCGCGATACGAGTCGCACTTCGCGTACACCTGTGTGGCCAGCTCCACGATCTGTTCGGCGTTCAGCGAATCCGAACCCCGTGATGTCGGCGGCTGTTGAGCGAAAACGACGGCGCCCAATAGAAGCACGATCGCGCTTGATAGAACTGCGATTCTCAGCTGTCTGTTACCCATGTCTCAGCCCTCCAGCGACTTCGCCACCAGCTCGATAACATCATACGTCGAGGCATCCTCACGGCCGAGTTCATTCTGGGCGTCGGACAGCATCGAGAAACAGTAGGGGCAGGCGACGGCCACGTTGGCGGTGCCGCTGGCCTCGAGCTGACCAAAGCGGGTCTGGTTGATACGCTCGCCGATATTCTCTTCGAGCCACATTCGGCCACCACCGGCGCCGCAGCACATCGCGCGGTCGTGGTTGAGCTCGGCCTCCCGCATCCGCACCCCGGGGATTGCGTTGAGGAGAAATCGCGGGGCGTCGTACTCACCGTTGGTGCGCCCGAGATAGCAGGGATCGTGAAAAGCAACGTCCGCCTCGACCGTGCCGGTGAGCTTGATCGTGCCGGATCTCACCAAGCGGGCCACCAGCTGAGTTCCGTGCAGGACCTCGTAGTCCCCCCCGAAATCCGGGTACTCGTGGGAAAGAGTGTTGAAGGCGTGCGGACAGTTGGTGACGATCTTTTTCACACCGTAGCCATTCATGGTCTCGATATTCTGCTGCGCCAGCATCTGGAAGAGGTACTCGTTTCCCAGCCGGCGCGCCGCATCCCCGGTGGAAACCTCCTCGGGGCCGAGGATGGCGATTTTAATACCGGCGGCCTTGAGGATCTTCACCAGCGACCGGGAGACCTCCTTGCCATGGTCGTCGTAGCTGCCCGGCGATCCGACAAAGAACAGGTACTCGAAGTCGCCCCCAGCCTCCGACGCCAGCGGGACTCCGAGATCGGACGCCCAGTTGCCGCGCTCTTCACCCGGCAGCTGCCACGGATTGCCGTTGACCTCGTAACCGCGGAAGGCGGGCTGCGCTTCCTCCGGGAACTCAGCCTTCTCGAGGACCAGGTTGCGGCGCATGTCGACGATCTTGTCGACATACGAAATGTCGAGCGGACAGGCGCGCTCGCACCAGCGGCAGGTTGTGCAGGCCCAGATCACCTCCGGGTCGATCACCGTGGGCACGAGCTGGTGCTGTGATGCGTGGCCGTCATCGCCGGGGTCGGCGAGGATCTCCTTCTGCTCGCTATAGAGCTCGTCGCGAACCGACTTGGTGAATATCACCGGTTGCAGCGGCTTGTGGGTGATGGTCGTCGGACAGAGCTCACGGCAACGCCCGCACTCAGTACATGTGTAGAGATCGAGCATCTGCTTCCACGTCAGATCGGTCACCGTTGAGATACCGAAGGTCGTGTTCTCGTCGATGTCCTCGAGGTCCATGCCCGGCAGCTTTCCCGGCGGGTCGAGATTGGCGAAGAAGACGTTGGGGATGGCCGTATAAACGTGGAAGTGCTTGGAGTACGGGAGCTCGTTGGCGAAGACGAAGAGCGTGATCAGGTGGATCCACCAGCTCACGCTGTAGATCGTCTGCAAGGTCGTCACACCGAGCCCCGACAGCCAACCGCCGACGAGACCAGAGATCGGAAGGTAGGCGCCGTCCAGATCTCCGGCAGCAATGCGGGCGCCCTCGCCGGCGAGATCGGTAACCATCAGAATCGCGATCAACCCGATGACTATCCAGGCGCCGGCGCTCTGCACCACCCGTTCCTTCTTCTGGATGCCGCGTCGCCAAACGGCAAATCCCAGGCCCACCAGCACCAGGAGCTCGAAGACATCCTTGGAGAACAAATAGGCGTGGCCGATCGGGGTGTTGAGGAACGGCAGCTGCCAACCAGCGAAAAGACCTTCAATGACCATGCTCACGGTGCGCAGGCTGACCATCAAGAAGCCGTAGAAGATCAGCGCGTGGTAGAGCCCGGCCATGGGATCGTCGAACATCCTCTTCTGGCCGAAGGCGTACACCAGCATGTGCTTGAAGCGCTCGCCCAAGCGGTCGAATCGGTTGTCGGGGCGCCCGGCGCGGAGGAGTTGGAAGCGCCGGCTCAGTGACAGGACGACCGCGCCGACCCCGACGATCGTGAGGATCCAGAACCAGACAACACCCGAGATACCGAGGAACGACCCTGCCGTGGCGTGATGCATCAGACCTCCTTCAAGCGTGGATCGCTGAGCGACGCAGTGCGGCAATCCACGAAGGAGAGTATAGCTAGGCATGTTAGGAATTAGGAATTAGGAATTAGGAATTTCCACCCAAACCCCCCCCATAGGGTTCGGCGGAGGTGCCTGGCTTCAGCCTCGCACCTCACGGGAGGCGCTCGACAAGCTTGCCGAGCAGTGACGAGGTCGGAACATCCGGGCTTCGTGGATCCACCCATCGCCAGCTTTCGGAGGGCGGATCCAGACGGTCGATTTCCATTCTTACCGGGACAACATCAATCTTGCGGTGGGTGATGTGGTGGCGCACGGGCGGGGCCACAGCCGCGGAACGATGTCTCGCATCGGGAACGAGACGCCCCGCCTCGCTGACGGGGTCGGCCCCATCCTCCAACTCCGCCAGCGGGGGAAGCCACAGACCTCGGAGAATCGGAGAGTCATCGATCCGCCGCAACAACCAATCGCCGTTGCAATCGATAGCGCACGCCGCTACCCACAGCAGCGCTACCGTAGCCCGGCGGCGTCGCGGCGGTGGGTAGAAATCCGGTCGCCCTTCGGCCTCCGCTTCACATGCCCCGGTGAATGGGCAACCCTCGCATACGGGGTTGGCGGGTCTGCACACCACGGCGCCGAGCTCCATCAGAGCCTCGTTGACCTCGCCAGGCGGCGCATCCTCCATCATGGCGAGAATCCACGCCTCGAGCCGTCGGCGGCCCGCGGCCGAACGTGGATCTATCTCCATCGCGAGCACCCTCGCGCCCACCCGCATGACGTTGCCGTCGAGCACCGGCGTCGCCTCGCCAAACGCCAGCGAGGAAATCGCAGCCGCGGTGTAGGGACCGATTCCCGGCAGTCGCTCGAGGTCGGAGGCCGCTCTCGGCAGGCGCCCGGCAACCTCCCGCGCGAGACGGTGGAGATTTCGCGCCCGACGGTAGTATCCGAGCCCCGACCAGGCGGCCAGGACCTCCTCCTCGGTTGCAGCCGCGAGATCCGCGATCGTCGGGAAACGCCCGATGAAATCGGCAAACCGCGGCGCCACCCGATCGACCTGGGTCTGTTGGAGCATGATCTCGCTGACCAACACGAGATACGGATCGCGGGGCTCCGAACGCCACGGCAGATCACGGGCGCAAGTCCGGTACCACTCGAGAAGGGCGAAAGTCGTCACGACCCACATGCTACATGGGTGCCCATTCGCCTCGGTCACGCTATACTGCGCACGGCGCCGCACGTAACATCCGAGGAACGAAGGGCAAACGCATCCATGGGAGTTGATCGAAAAGCCGAGGAAGAACGCCTGATCGCGTTCATGATCGGTTATCAGAAAGGCAAGATGGATGACTTCGAAGGGCTCTTTGCCGCCCTCAAACAACCGCTGCTTCGCTACCTCTGGACCTTCGTGCGCAACGCCACGGTGGCCGAGGATCTGCTCCAGGAGACCTTTCTCCAGATCCACCGCGCCCGCCAAACCTACACCCCTCCGCGTCCGGTTCGTCCGTGGATCTACGCCATCACCCGGCACGTGGCTCTGATGCACCTGAGATCCGGCCGACGCCGCAAGGAGGTGCTGGCAAACGATCAGCTACCGGAGGTCCC
>Ga0164313_10001559_pt1 | contig 20239 bp, 10 predicted proteins | sample GuaBasSedimGuay4_FD_113735 | JGI IMG/M metagenome (GOLD analysis project Ga0164313, IMG submission 113735) | Subseafloor sediment microbial communities from Guaymas Basin, Gulf of California, Mexico - Guay4, Core 4569-4, 0-3 cm | ecosystem: Environmental > Aquatic > Marine > Hydrothermal vents... | reverse complement strand
GGGATCCGTCCGCAATGCACCAACACGGTGGGCATGCGTCCTCGGCGACCTGGCGCTAAGGTGGGCACCTCGTGACCCAACGACGTGACATTGCTCTTACTTTTGCCGGCGGCGGAAATCGTGCGTTTTATCAAGCCGGCCTGATGCAAGAGTGGGGCGACGCGCTCTGGCCTCGGGTCGGTGCGGTCGCGGCGTGCAGCGCCGGGGCAGCGGTGGTCACCTTGATCTTGAGTGGTCGCATCGACGAGGCTCGAGAACACTTCGCATCACGGCGGGTCGGCGTCCGCGGGCTCTTCAGCGTCGGGCGTCTGCGACGCGGAGAGCGGCCCTTTCCCCACGATGAGATCTACCGGGCGACCCTCGAGTACGCGTTTGCCGATGGCGGTTTCGAGCGCATTCGCAAAGCGCCGTTTCCGGTACGAATCCTTTGCGCGAGTTTTCCGCGCCGGATCCCGAAGATGTTGGGCATCGCCGTGGGCCTCGCCCTCTACGAGGCCGAGAAGCGCGCGGTCCCGGGGCTTCTGCACCCGACGCTTCCGCGGAAGCTGGGTTTCGAAGAGCGGTGGTGGGATGCCCGCGAGTGCGAGAGCCCCAGCGACCTCGTCGAGCTCGTCCTGAGCTCTTCGTCGACGCCGCCGTTCACCAACCTCGGCTCCTTCGACGGCCCCCTCCTCGACGGCTCGATGATCGACAACGCTCCGGCGTTTCTGGCCGAGGGTGTGCCTGGCGTCGACAAGAACATCGTGCTCCTGACCCGTCCCTACGACCCGGCCCACGTCGGCCGCCGGGGGCACCGCTATTACGTGGCGCCCCGGGAGCCACTGCCCATCGAACGCTGGGACTACCGCGAGCACGCGCCGGTCGACGAGACCTTCGACGTCGGTCGCCGCGAGGCGCCGCATCATCGCGACGGGATCGACGCGCTGCTGTCTTCCTGAAGTGACTGCTGGACGGTTTCGCGATCAGTCCGGTGCCGGGGGGGTGCCGTAGACTGGGACCGGAGGGCTTTCTTCGGGGCGTGCCTCGGCGTCCGGGTCAACTCCCGGGTCGGCGTCGCCCTCGGCTTCCGAATCGTCCGGGAGTTGTTCGTCGGCGGACATTTCCTCTTCACCGCCTGCTGACTCGTATTCGTCCGCCGGCGGGCCGCCATACAATGCAGCTTCGCCGCCTCCGCACGCCGCCGCCATCGAGAAGGCCGCGCCCCAGGCCATGAGAGCCCCACGACTCAATCCTCGGGGCGGACGTTCCGAGCGCTTCGCGGGTGATGCGGTCACCTCGGCACGACAGAACGGACAAGCGGTTTCGCTCGTGCGGACGTGACGTCCACAGGCGGTACACGGTGATAGCGGATGCATGCGGTCTCCCCGGTGTGAGAGTCTACACGCTGGCCCGTGCAGATTGCGCCCAACCCTCACCACCGAATGCCTTTTCCCCTTCGAGGCCGCTCGAGTTCGGCGCTCGCCCTGGCGGCCCTCATCTCCTTAGCCGCTGCCTCGAGCGCTTGCGGACGCATCGGGTTCGACCGGTCGATGGACGCAGAGGTCCCGGACACTGGCGCTCGAGATAGCGCCGTCCCCGACACCGCGGTCCCCGACTCCGGAGTCCGCGACGCGACGATGACGGACGCCGTGGTCTCGGATACCGGGCCCACGGACAGCGGCACCTGCTCCGTCGCCCCGTGCCGCCTCGTCAGCCCCCAATGTGGCTGCGCGCCGGGCACCATGTGTGCGTGGCCCGACCAGGTTGGGCCGAGGGTCTGCCTGCCCACCGGAGCCTCGCCGGTCGGGGACATCTGCACCAACGAGAGGAATTGTGACCCCGAAGGCGGGTGCCTCGTCGCGGGTCCCGGGGGGGATGGTCAGTGCGTGAAGTACTGCACTGAAACCGCTCAGTGTCCGGCGACGTCCGAGTGCGCGGACTTCGGCTGGGCCGAGCCGGTTGGGTTCTGTTCGCAGCTCTGCGACCCAACGACCGGCGCCGGGTGCCCAAGCGCCCTCGTCTGCGGCGTCTCGACGGCCTTTCGCACCGAGGACGACGCCGAGACCATCGTCTCCTTCTGTTCCCCCGCCGGGGCCGGTGGCCAGGGAGATACCTGCGCCGGCTATTGGGAGTGCCAGGGGGGCTTTGCCTGCGTCGGCTTCTGTGGCCGGGTCTGCGTCATGGCTTCGCCGTCGTGCCCCGGCGAGTGTTTGCCCTTCCTTCCGGTCGGCATCATCGGCGGCGTCGAATACGGCTTCTGCCGAGTCTAGGAACGATCCCTAGGCCGCACTATTCGGAGGCGAAGAAGGCCCACCCGAGGGTGGTCCCGACGGGGGTGACCCCGCCCTCCCTCGCCGTACCTGCGGTGATCGTGACCCACTCTCCGGCGGACACGGGCCAGACGCAGGTCGCCGTGAGGCCGGTCGGCGACCCTTCGCTGCGGACCCGGCCGCAATCTACCCCGTCGATCGCGATTGCGATGTCTCCCCATCCCGGACCGGTCTCCGTGAATCGCGCGGCGGCGGAGGCGACGAGGAGCCCGGCCGAAGGCAGGCGGACGGACGTCGAGGGGTCCGAGGTAGCGCCGAAGATCGGGACCTCCGTTCGGGGAACCAAGATGTGGCTCACGGTGGTCTCGCTGAATGAAAGATCGACCCCGCCGAGGGTCGCGTCGAAGTCGTGGTTACCCGGACCGAGCGCGACGAGGCAGAAGAAGCTCGCCCCTGCGGTCCGGGGGTTGGCTTCGTCCACGCCGAGGTGGGTCGCGCTCCCGCAGGTCGCCCCGTCGACCTCCACGGTCAACGAGAGAGTCGCGCTTCCGCCGACGGTCGTCGCGGCGCCCGACCCGTAGACGATGGCGATGACGTCGGTGGTCGTCTCGGCGGATGTGCTGGCTGCGTTGCCGCTCTGGCGGTCCTCAGAGGCCCAGACCGAGTCCGCCGCGAGGGCGCCCCAAGCCCAGCGCTCGGAGGTGAGGTCGTATCCATCGGCGACGGAAACGTGTTCGACGAGGGCACCGAGGCCGAGGTCTACGGCGACCAGCGCGCTGTTGGCATAGAGGTCGTTTCCGGCGGCGGCGACGCGCTCGACGACGGTTCCGGCCCGGCGAGTTCCCGCCATCTCGAAGGTCGAGGCGACGAATCCCCCGGTCCCGTCGGCCTGCCGGTACATGCCCATGCCCGCGGCGATGAGGATCGCGGTCGTGGGGGCGTCGATCTCCACCGCGCCGCTCCCCCCGGTGCCCTGGGCGACGACGATGGCGCGCAGCGGGGCGCTCCCGTCTCCGCCGTCCGAGCTCCCGTCACTCGCGGCGTCGGATGCCGGGGCGTCGATGCTCGCGTCCGTCGGGAGGCCTCCGCAAAATCCCGCCACGCACTCATCGATCCGGCACCCGGGCCGGGCCATCGAGTCCGAGGCCAGGACGAGGACCACTTCGCTGCCCGCGGGGAGGGGCAGGGTGACCTCGCTGCACACCGAGGCGTAGGGCACGCAGAGCTCGTCGACGGCGGTCGCCGCGAAACCATAGGTGCCGGGTGTGAGGGGGCCCGGCGCCGCCCCCGCCTGCGCCTCCGGGGTGACGTTCGTGACGTAGAGGTCGGTCGTTCCGTCACAACCGTCGCGGATGATTCGCGTCTGCACCCGGACCGCCTCGGAGGCCTCGGCCCCCGGCCCGAAGGTCACGGTCCAGGAAAGCTCCCTCGCATCCTTCCCGCAGGAGGGCAGCAGCGAGGCCGCCATGCCCGTGAGCAGGGCGATGCGAAGAAGGAAAGGAAGGCTCCCCACACCCCCACCATAGACTCATTTAGGTCGCCGATCGGCATGCCAATCGGGGTGAACCGAGGGCTACCGAGGGGTTCCGCGGCCATTCGGCGGTACCCCCGGAACCGTCCCCGAAGACGGAGACACTACACGTAGTGTCATTTCATTCCTTGCATCGCCACCGTGGCCCCGCTAAATATGCTCGTCCATGCGCGCCCCACGCAGAGTTCGCCCTGTCGACCGTGTGCTCGACCGCGTTGCCCAGCGGGCGCGGTGGGCGCGGGCGTCGGTGCCTCCCCGCGGTCCCGCGGAGGCCATGGGATCGCGCTTCGACATCAACGGAAGCATCTGGTTGAGCGACCTCCTCGACTCCCGAGCCGAGTCCCGGGAGGACTCCCGCGATCTGCCGTCCCCCTCTGCCGCCGACGTCGACCGCATGCTCGATGTGGCCTTGCCGTTCCGGGATCGGGTGACAGCGAGGATTCGCGCCGTCCGAAGGCTTACCCAGCGTCGCTACGCCAACCCTTTTGGGGGCGCGTCGCCTCTGCCGGGCGCTCCGTCGACCCTCGCAGCCCTCACCCGCTCGGGCGCCCGCCCCAAGGCGACCAAGAAGAGCGCGGCGCTGGCGGCTCGCGCCCTCTCCGGGGCTCACACCGCTCGTTTCGAGCGTGCCCTCAAGAGCGCCCGGGCGGAGCTGGTCTTCCTCCGGGACGACGTCGGCCCGGAGCTGCATCACCTCGGCCCCGAGGCCACCGAGCTCGAGGCCATCGACGGCGCCCTGTCCAGGGCTCTCCTGGTCCGTTCCCGGGAGCTGACCGATTCTCTCTTCGACAAGATGGAGTCGGCTTTCGAGGCGACCTTCGTCGACCGGGTCTTCGCCCTGCCCCCCGGGCCGGCCGATGACCCGGACGTGATCGCCGCCGTCGAGGCCTGGTACGGCCCCGACGGTTGGGTGCCGGCCCACGTGGGCGACACCGAAGCCCTCGCCCTCGCGCTCTACGACCGAGACGCCGAGCTCATCACCCAACTCGTTGACGCGGCCTGCGAGCTTGCAGCCGCCACAGGAAACGCATGAACCGCTTCGCAATCATCGGTGCCGCCCTTGGCGGATTCGTGGTCACGGCCCTCGTGGTCGGACAGATCTGGGGCGCGCCCGTCGCTGTGCCGGCGGTCCTCGTCGGTCTCGCCGTAGCCCTCGTCGTCGGCGTCGCCGAGCTGCTCTCGGAGGGTGCCTCACGGCGTCAGCTGACGGCCCTCGAGGCATTGGCCGAGCAGGGGCGTTCCCTGCCCCAGGCCGCCGAGGCTCTGGCCAAGGCGGCGAAGCAGCTCACGGAGCTCGAAGGCACCCTTCGCGACAACCAGGCCGAGACCCTCGCGGAGACTCAGCGCCTCGTCGCTCGGGAGGCCGCCGAGACACGGGCGTCCCTCGAAGGCGCCGTCGCCGACGCGCGGACCGGCCTCGCGGACGCCGCCGAGAAGGTACAGAAGACCCTGTCCAGTGAGGGTGCCCGCACCCACGAAACGCTGCGGGACCTGCTGAGTCGGACGCAGAAAGACCTGCGCACGGCAACGACCGAGACCAAGACGATGCTCGGAGCGAACGCCGACCGCATCGAGGGCCTGCTCACGACGGCGACGGAGCGCACCCACCAGGCCCTCACGGCCGCCTCGACCGAGACCCGGGACGCTCTGGTTCAGGTCCACGAGCGATCTCTCGAGACCTTCGTCCAGGCCAACCACGAGACCGCGGAAGCGCTCACCGCGGCGAGCGAGCGCACCGAGCAAGCCCTCACGGGGGCCAGCGAGCGCACCCACCAGGCGCTCACCGCGGCGAGCAAGCGCACCGAACAAACCCTCACGGGGACCAGCGAGCGCACCCACCAGGCGCTCACCATGGTGACCGAGCGCGCCGAAGCGGCGCTCAGCGGCAACAGCGAACGCCTCCTCGGCGCCCTCGAGGCCACTCAGCTCGCGACTGCCGAAGCCGTGACGACGGCGACGGATCGTACGAGCGACGTGCTCAGCGCGTCGGTGAAGCGCACCGAAACCGCGCTGACGACGAACACTCAGGCCCTCGAGCGCCTGGTTACCGAGAGCGTCACGGCGCAGCGGGAGCTCCTCGAGACTGACCGCACGGCCCTCTCGGAGGTAATCCAGGCCCAGGCGGGGCTGACCCACGAAGCCCTCACCGCATCGGTCACTCGCACCGAGAAGGCCCTCAGCGCGTCGGCGGCCCAGAGTCACGAGCTCCTGAACACGTCGGCCGGGCGCATCGAAGCGGCCCTCGAGGGGTCGGCGGAGCGTGCGGAGACGGCGCTCACCGCATCGGCTACTCGCACCGAGACGGCGTTCACCGCATCGGCTATTCGTACCGAGGCGGCGTTGGCGACGAGTGCCGAGGCGCTTCAGCGCTTGGTCACCGAGAGTGTCACGGCGCAGCGAGAGCTGCTGGAGCACGACCGAGCCGCGCTCTCGGAGGTCGTCCAGGGTCAGGCGGGTCGTGCCGTCGACGCACTCACCGGGTCCGTGACGCGCACCGAGAAGGCCCTCGGCGCCTCGGCAGAGCGCACCCAAGAGATGCTGCATGCGTCGGTGGCGCGAACCGAAGCTGCGCTTTCGACGAGCGCCGAAGCGCTCCAGCGGGTGGTGACGGAGAGCGTTACGGCGCAGCAGGAGCTCCTCGAGAGTGACCGCGCGGCATTCTCCGAGCAGGTCCTCGGTCAGGTCGAAGCCGCGGGCGTTCAGGGCCGCGAAGACCGCGAGGCCACGGCGGCCATCTTCAGGGAGACCGCGGCGCAGATCCGCGAGGACCTCTCCCGCGGCGTCGCCGAGGCTGCCAAGGCCAGCCACGCGGCGGCGTTGCCCGTTGCCACCGAGGCGATGCAGCAGGCGAACGCGGCGGCAACCGAGCACCTCTCTTCGATCCAGGCCGTGGTCGAGGCCGACGCCTCGATGCGCCGCGACATTCAGCGGGGCGCGTCCGAGACCCTCAGCGCACACCTCGAGGCGGTCACCGAGCGCCTCGATGCACAGCTCGAGCACCGGGCTGCGGCGGACGCCGCAGTCCTCCAGGCCATCGAAGCGCATGCGACGAACCTCCGCGACACCGATGTCGAACGCGCCGACGCCCTCGGGGCTCGATGGGACGTGGTCTCCGAGACGATGGAGAAAGCCCTCGCCAACGCGGCGGTCCAGGACGTCACCCGCGCTCAGCAAATCGCGGATGTGGCCGCACAGATGCAGCAAGACCTCAACACCGCGACCCAGGTCGTCCGGGAGCGCCTCGAGGCGAGCTCGACGGCGGAGGCTGCCCAGCAGGAGCGCGCGGGTGAGCTCATCGCGACCCTCAGCGACGCCTCGTCGGCGATGGTCGCCTCGACCAACGAGCAGTGCGCCGCCCTCGAGGGCTTCGTCCAGGCTGCTGACCTCCGGGTCGTCGACGCGGAAGACCGCGGTGCGGAGCGCCTCGCCGACCTCGCGGTGCGCTTCGAGTCTGCTGCCGAGGCGCAGCAGAAGCGCCTCGCGGTGTTCGAAGAAGAGATCGTCAACCGGCACCGGGCCGGCGCCGAGTCCCTCGCGGCGGGCCTCTCCGCCCACGCCCAGGGCCTCGATTCGACGATGCGCGAGACCGCGACCCTGGTCAGCGAGGCGGCGACCCTCGTCCACGCCGGCGGCGCTGAGATGACCGCCGTCGCCGAGATGTTCGCGAGTGCCGTCGACAAGCAGCGGGATGCCGCGGGCACCTGGATCGAGAATCTCGGCAAGATCGACCGCGCCGTCGTCGATGCGGGTGAACACGCCGCGGTGGACGTGCTCGGCGACTACCTCACCCGGACCCACGAGCTCTTCGACCAGCAGCTCGGTTTCCAGCAGGAGCTCTTCGAGCAGCTGTCCATCGCCAACACCATGACCGGTGTGGCGGCCCCGACGACGACCGCCTGAGAGCCCGGAGAGCTGCCCCGTGTCGACTCAAGCGCACCTCGAAGAACGCATCCTCCATCTCGAAGGGGAGGGCGCTCGTCGTTTCGACGCTCCGGCCTTCGCGATGGTCGAGCGCCTGCTGGCCCGGGCAGAGGACGTGCCCTCGGGAGCCGCCGAGCGCTTGTGGAGTCGAGCCGAGCATCGTCTCACGGAGCTCGAGCATAGTTTTCGTTCGGCTCGTGATCGCGCGTCCGTCCAGCTCGACCGCCTCAAAGAACTCGGCGGGGACGCCGATGGGCGCCTGACCCAGGCGTTTGAGGCGGGCGATACCCTCGCGGTGGCCATCGCGGCGGCCCGTCACCGTGGCACGGCTCAGCATCCGGGTCGGAGCCGGGCCCGCGCGGTACGAGTGCGCCTCGTCGAAGCCGCAGCCCAGAGGCGGCTCACCACCGCCCGCCCTCGGAAACGCGGCGATGGCAGCGGGGCGGCCCTCGCCAAGGAGAGCGACGTCGAGCTCCTCGAGCTCTCCGAGCTCCTCTATCGACGCCGCTTCGACGCGGTCTCCGCACGGCAAACCGTCAAGCGTGAGCTGGAGACGCTGCCCGACATCGCCGGCGTCTACCACGCGCCCAGCATCGCGACCCGGGCCTTGTCGCGCCTCGAGCAACTGAGCCCTTCGTACCTGCGTTCACGCCTCGCCCAGGTCGCGGCCTTCGACTCGGTGCTTTCGTTCGTGATGGCCGAAGCGATGAAGCCCGAGCCTACGCCCGTCGTCGTTTCAGACCCGAGCCCCGATGTTGGCCCAGCGGCCGCGGCCGAAGATGACCCAGCCGCAAGCGGCCTTCAGGACGAAGCTCAGGGGGAAGGCGAGCCAGATCCCGAACGCGCCCAGGCCCAGGGGGAAACCCAAGAGCCAGCTCATGGGCACCTGGAAGGCGAGGGTGGCGAAGACGTTGATGAGCAGGCTGGTATTGGTATTGCCGGAGCCTCGGAACATGCCCATGAAGGCGACGTGAGCGCCGACGATGGGCATGCCCCAGCCGAGTAGGTGAATCCACTCGAGGGCTAGGCGGGAGAGCGTGGTCCCGTCGGCGATGTCGAAGATGTGAACGATCGGCTCACTTGCCGCGATGATGGTGAGCCCGAGGGTCGTCATGATCGCCATGCACAGGGCGACCGAGGCTCGCACGATGGCTTTTGCTTCGCGTCGGTTGCCGGCGCCGAGGGCATTGCCGATCATCGCGGCGGTGGCCTGGGAAACGCTCAGCCCGGGGACGAAAGCGAGGGCTTGGATTCGCAGGCCCACGCCGTGGGCCGCGACCGCCGCTTCGTCGATGCGTCCCAGCATGCCGACGATCGACAGAAATCCAATGTTGAGCACCACCATGTCGGCGCCGGCGGGGGCGCCGACCTTCAAGAGCTCACCGGTGAGCTGGCGGTCGATGGGTCGGGGGGAGAGGGGCAGGAACAGGCCCTCGATGGTGTCGTGGCGGAGAAGCCAGACGAGCGCAAAGGTGCCGGCGGCGTAAGAGCAGAGGGTGCCGATGGCTGCGCCGAAGACGCCGAGGGACGGCGCGCCGAAGTTGCCCAGGATGAGCATGTAGTTGAGCGCGAAGTTCAAGAGGTTCGAGCCGAGGGCGACGAGGAAGGGCAAGCGCGTATTGCCTACGCCTCGGAGGACCGCCGCGTAGAGCAGCGTCAAGTACTGGAAGACCGTGCCCGTGAGCAGCGGCCGGAGGTACGTGAGCCCTTGGTCCATGCCCGCAGGTGACGCGCCGAGCATGAGCAATATGGGTTCGGCAAGGAGGTTGCCGGCGATGGCGACGCCGATGCTCAGCACGATCGTGAGCTGGGTCGACTGAAGGAGGATGTGGTTGACGCGCTCTCGGTCACCCGCGCCGTGGGCTCGGGCCACCGTCGCGACGGCTCCGATGGTCAGCCCCATCATCGCCACCATCAAGAGGAAGACCACCTGCGTCGCGTAGCTCAGGCCAGCGAGGGCATCTTCGGCCTCTGGAAGACGCCCCACCATCGCCGTATCGACGGCGAGGGCGAGCACGTTGAGCACGTTGAGGCCGATGATGGGCCACGCGAGCTCGAAGAGCCGCTGGGGGATCGACCTCTCGCTCACAGTCACGCCACGGGCCTCGAATCGAAAAGAGCGGTCCCGAGCCGCCAGCCACCCTAGCGCGTAATCGCCCCCTCGGGCCGGGTTCGTCGATGTGATCCCCGGCGTTTGTGCAATCGCCTATCGAGACTGGTACGGCCCGCGGCCCCCGTCGACGACGCGCCAAGGCCGATCAGTCCGGAATTAGCCCTCTCAGGATTGATGCATCCCCAAACGCGGATATGACAGCCGTTGTCGAAGTATATTTGTTGTCACAAATATTGGTGAGACGAATTGCGTAATTTCAATAGGTTAGGCCACCCTGACACCAATGTCGTCGTTGACGCTTGTTTGAACAGATTTACCTTCAACGTGCAATCGGCGGACGAGGGTTCCGCCCCGAGGGAAAGGCCAAATACGCTTCATGGAAAACCGTTCGACCGAATCTGAGATGACCATCCCGTTCCTGCCTCTGCGCAGCGGCATCATTTTGCCGGGTCGGGTCACGACCATCCCGGTTGGCCGAGCGCGCTCCCGGGCCCTCGTCGACTCCCTCGAGCCGGGGCGCTTCGTCGTCATCGGAGTGCAGAAGGACTCCGAGGTCGAAAACCCCGGTGTCGCCGATGTTCACCCCATCGCCGTCCTCGCCAGCGTCAAGGACAAGACCGACCGCGGCAAGCGTGGCGTCCTGCTCCTGGTCGAAGCCATCGAGCGCGTCGACGTCCGGAGCTTCGCCTCCGACAGCCCGTTCTGGACCGCCCGCATCGTGCCCACCCAAGAGAGCGGCGACGATTCGTCGGACGCCCGGACCCTTCGGGAAGCTCTCCGTGACCACATGGTCGAGCTCTCCCCCGAGGACAGCGGCATTCGTGACGTGCTCGCATCCGACGACAGCCCTGGCCTCTTCGCCGACCGGGTGACCTCCTGGATCGACGCGCCCACCGAGGACAAGATCGCCGTGCTCCTAGCCCGCGATATCCCCACGCGCCTTCGGCTGACGGTGGGTCTGCTCAAGAACGCCAAGTCCCGGGCAGAGCTCAGGTCCCGCATCGACTCCGAGGTGCGCGGCGAGCTCACCCGCGAGCAGCGCGAAGCGCTCCTGCGTAAGCAGCTGAAGGCGATTCAGCGGGAGCTCGGCGAAGGCGACGACGATGCCGCCGGAGGCCTGCGCAAGCGCCTCGACGCTGTCACCCTCGACCCGGAGGCGAGAAAGATCGTCGAACGCGAGCTCACTCGTCTCGACAGCATGCCGAGTCAGTCGTCCGAAGCGAACCTCATCCGCACGCACCTCGAGGTCGTCGCCGACCTGCCCTGGGACGAGCGCGCCGAGGTACATCAAGACATCGACGCCGTGAGCCAGACCCTCGACGAGGACCACCACGGCCTCGACGAGGTCAAGCGCCGCATCCTCGAGCACATGGCGGTCCTGAAGCTCTCCCCCGAGGCCCGGGGAACCATTCTCTGCCTCGTCGGACCTCCTGGAGTAGGCAAGACCTCCCTGGCGCAGTCCGTGGCCCGAGCGACGGGGCGCCCGATGCAGCGCATGAGCCTCGGTGGGGTCCGTGACGAGGCGGAGATCCGCGGCCACCGCCGGACCTACGTCGGTGCGATGCCCGGCCGCCTCGTTGCCGCTCTGCGCAAAGCTGGCGTGAAGAACCCGGTCATCGTCCTCGATGAAATCGACAAGCTCTCGAAGGGCTACAGCGGCGACCCCGAGGCCGCCCTCCTCGAGGTCCTCGACCCGGAGCAGAACGACAAGTTCACCGACCACTACCTCGAGCTCCCCCTCGATCTGTCCGAGGTGCTTTTCATCGCCACGGCCAACGACCTCGGCTCCATCGCGGCGCCGCTCCGCGATCGAATGGAGATCATCGAGGTCACCGGGTACACGACCGACGAGAAGCTGCGGATTGCTCGAGACCACCTGCTTCCCAAGGAGATGCACCGCCACGGCCTCTCGGATTCGCAGCTGCAGATGACCGACGAGGCTCTGCTGATGACCATCCGCGAGTACACCCGGGAAGCCGGTGTGCGTAAGCTGACCCAGCAGCTCGCCAAGATCTGCCGCCACGCCGCCCTCGACGTCGCCCGCAACGGCTCGGCCGAGACCGAGGTGCGAGTGATCATCATGGAGGAGGACCTCCGCGTTGTCCTCGGCCGAGCGCGCTTCTCCCACGCCGTCGCGGAGCGGGTCAACGCACCGGGCATCGCCGCGGGCCTCGCCTGGACCCCCGTCGGAGGAGACATCCTCTACATCGAGACCACCCGCATGCCCGGCAAGGGGCGCCTCGAGATCACCGGCCAGCTCGGAGACGTCATGAACGAATCCGTGCGCGCCGCCTTGGCCTATGTGCGCAGCAACGCCCCTCGCCTCGGAGTGGACTCGGCATTCCTCGACACCAACGACATCCACCTGCATGTCCCGGCAGGCGCGGTGCCGAAGGACGGACCGAGCGCTGGTGTGACCATCTTCACCGCCCTGACTTCACTTCTCTCCGGCCGGCGGGTTCGACCCGACACCGCGCTGACCGGTGAGGCGTCCCTCCGCGGCCGCGTGCTCCCGGTGGGCGGCATCAAGTCGAAGATCCTCGCCGCTCACCGCGCTGGTTTCACTCGGGTGGTCCTGCCGAAGGAAAACGAGGCGGACCTCGATGACGTGCCGGAGTCGGTCCGGGCCGAGCTCGAGTTCTTCCTCGTCACCGACATGGAAGAGGCTCTGACGGCGGCCCTCGAGCCCAGCCAGATGCCCGCGTCGGCCTTCGACGAGGGTGACGATTCTCCCGACCTCCAGGCTGCGTAGTCCTGATTCATTTCCATGTCTTCCCCCCTTCACCCCCCATCCCATCCCCCTGGCGGCCGTCGTTCACGGTCCCTCCTCCTCCCCCCGCGGGCGGCGGCCGCCATTTCCTTCCCGGTTTTTGAAAGTGCGGCGGCCGTCACCTCCCCCATCCCCTCCCCGACGGTCGCTCGCACTCCTTTCCCCCGGCGGCCGCCGTCCACGGTCCCTCCCCATCCCCCGTGGGCGGCGGTCGCCATTTTCTTCCCGATTTTTGATAGTGCGGCGGCCGTCACCCCCTCCCATCCCCTCCCCGACGGTCGTTCGCACTCCTTTCCCCCGGCGGCCGTCGTCCACGGCCCCTCCCCATCCCCCGTGGGCGGCGGTCGCCATTTTTTTTCGATTTCGTAGAGAGAGCTGGGGCCGTCATTCCCTCCCCTCCCCCCTGACGGTTCTCGGCATCCCTTCCCCCCTGCGGTCGTCGTGCACGAAGTCCTTTTCCCCTCCCCACAACGTGCACGGCGGCCGCATTTTTTATCTTCTTCTTCCCTCTCTCTTGCCCGACGGGTGACCCATGTTCGTCTTCCTGGCCCTCATCGTCGGCCTCGCCCGCTCTGTGCGTCGCGAACGGCGCTACGGAAGGCTGTCGCGACGACGGACCGAGCATTGAGGTGATCCCGCACCGGGTCGGTGCATAATGCGCGGGTGATCGAGGATCGCCCCGAGGATTCCCTGGATGTGCCCCCGCGCGAAAGCGTCGGGGGCTACGCCCTTGGCGAGGTCCTCGGCCGCGGGGGCATGGGCGTCGTCTACCGGGCCGTAGGGCCCGATGGGCGCGTGGTCGCCCTCAAGACTCTGCTCGGCAATACGATTCGAAGCGGTGCGGAGCGTGCCCGTTTCCAGCGCGAAGCCCAGATCCGGATCGACCATCCGAACGTCATCGAGATCGTCGATGCTGGGGTGGATGGGGAGCTCCCGTGGATCGCCCTCGAGCTACTCGAGGGCGACGTGCTCTCTGACGTGCTCACCCGCGGACGCCTGGCTCCGGCCGAGGTGCTGACCCTTGGTATCGCGGCCGCCGAGGGCCTCGCGGCGGCGCACCGCGTGCACGTCATACACCGCGATCTCAAACCCTCGAACCTCTTCATCTGCAGCGATGGCGCACTGAAGATCATCGACTTCGGCATTGCCCACCTCGGCGGTGATCACACGCGCCTCACGGCGACCGGCAGCGTACTGGGGACCCCGACCTACCTCTCGCCGGAGCAAGCCAATGGGGTCAGCTCCCTCGACGCACGGACCGATGTCTGGTCCCTCGGGGGGGTGCTCTACCAGGCCCTCGCCGGTCGCCCCGCCTTCGAGCGTTCGACGCCTCTCGCAACGATCCTCGCCGTGATGATCGAGCAGGCGCCCCCCTTGACGCTGGTCGCGCCTCGCACGCCCCCGTCCCTCGCCGCGGTCGTGAGCCGCTGCCTCGAGAAGAATCCCGAAGACCGTTATTCGACCGCCGCCGAACTCCTCGCCGCTCTCCAGGAGATCGACCCCGATGAGGTAGGCCGAGTGGGCGGCGAGGGCGAGGAGGTCGCCGCGAGCGCTGTGACGTCGCCGTCGGAGCATTCCCCTTCGATTACCCCGGGCGAGCAGCGCGTCGTCGCGGTGCTCTTCGCCGACGGCATGCTGAACCGAACGGCCCTCGCTGTGGCGATCGAGCAGGCCGGGGGCACGTTCATTCCGGTGATGGGTGACCGGGCCATAGGGCTCTTTGGCGGTAAGGCCTGGGAAGGCGATGAGGTCGAACGCGCCGCCCGGGCGGCCCTCGATGCCCGGGCCGCCGCCCGCTACATGGCGGTCGCGTCGGGCCGGGCGACCCACAGCGGCTCAACGGGCATCGCGGGGTCGGCCTTGGTCACCGCCGAGCGGGCGTGCGCCGCGCGGGTCCAGGGCATCGCGATCGACGCTGCCAGCGCTCGGGCGCTCTCCAGCCTCTACGCCATCAAGAAGCTCGAGGGCGGTGAGTACGAAATCACCGACCGAGTCTCCGAGGCTCCGCCCAGCACCCTGCCGCCTCCGCAGCGCTTGCGGACCGTCGGTCGGGCGGCGGAGCTCGCTCAGCTCGCTACCGCGTGCCGGGCCGTTCGTGACGAGTCCCGGGCGGTTACGGTCCTCGTGACGGGCCCCCCCGGCATCGGCAAGAGTCACTTGCGCTGGGAGCTCGAGCAGCTCATCGAGGACGAGGCGAACGATCACGACGAGGAGCCGTATTTCGTGCTCTCGGCCCGCGCCAATCTCGGACGCCGGGGGGTCGGTCTCGACCTCTGGGGAGCGATCCTCGCGGGTTTCGCGGCGTGGGGGACGGAGCGCCACGGTTGGCCTCGACTCTATGGGTCCGGCGACCTCGAAGTGCGCCGGCAGGCCGTCCGCCGCATCACCGAAGCCGCGATGGGCCCCGGGCCGACGGCAGACGAAACGGCCATCTTCTTCGGGGCTTTGCTCGGCGTCGACATGCCCCCCTCGGCGGCCCTCGAGGCGGCCCGGCAGGACCCCCGACTGATGCAGGATCGCCTGCGCCTCGGCATCATGGATTGGCTTGCGGCCCTCGCCGAAGGAGCCCCCGTCGCGGTGATCCTCGAAGACATCCACTGGGCCGACGAAGGCAGCCGCTCCCTCGTCGAAGACATCGGTGAACAGCTCGCCGACTCTCCCATACTCTTTTTCCTCACCGCTCGACCTCAACTCATCGAAGATCACCCGGAGTTCCTGGCCGGCGCCGCGTCCCAGAAGCTCACCCTCGGGGGCCTTCGCGGGCCGGACATCGAAAAGCTGATCCCAGTCTTCCTCGGCGGCAAGAGCTTGCCCCCCGAGACCACGCGGCTCCTCGCCGAGCGCTCCGCTGGCAACCCGCTCTTCGTCGAGCAGATCGCCCTCGCCCTCCTCGAGGAGGGGCGCCTCGGCCGGCCCATCGACGAGCTGCCCCTCCCCCTCACCGTGGAAGCCGCCGTTCAGAGCCGCCTCGATCACCTGTCCACCGAGGAGAAGGCGCTCTCCAAGAGGGCGGCGCTCTTCTCCCGTCCCTTCGCCGCCGACGACCTCGCAGCCCTCGGTCTCCTCGACACGAAGGCGCAGCTCGTGTCACTCACCCGACGTGACATCTTCGCGTCCCGGTCCCGTCCGGGTCCTCCGCGGCGTCGCGAGTACCGCTTCCGCAGTGGCATCGTCCGTGACGTCGCGTACCGGATGATGGCGCGAGCGCTCCGGGATGACCTTCACCTTCGCCTGGCTGAGCACCTCGCGACGACGGACGAAGCGGCGCCCGAGGAGGTGGCTCAGCACTACGAATACGCCGGACGCACCAACGACGCGGCAAGTTGGTACCGCCGCGCGGCAAATGCTGCAGCGGACCTCGGCGACGCGCCCCGCGTTCTGGCGAGCGCCGACCAGGCCCTCGCCCTGGGCGTTCCGTCGTCCCAGTGGTTCGAGCTTCAGATGGCGCGGGGCGACGCCCTCGAGTTCCTCGGTCGCCTGGAGCAGCAGGGGGAGGCCTTGGGCCGCGCCCTCGACGCCGCCGTGGACGACACCGAGAGGGCCCGGGCGTTGACCAATCGAGGCGTGTGCCTCTTTCGCCTCGGCCAGCAAGAAGAGGCGCTGCGCGTTGCCGCCGAGGCCGTCGCCAAGGCGCGCGCCGCCGACGTCGATGATGTCTTCGTGACCGCTCGGGGACGCCAAGCGGTCCTCCTCGCGTATTCCCAGGACCAGGAGGCCGCGCGGTCGGCTCTCGCCGAAGCCCGGGGGGCGGCTCCCGAAGGTCGCCAGGATCTGCGCACCTCGCTCAGCTTGTGGTCCGCCCAGGTCGCCTCGGTCGCCGGAGACCTGGCCGAGCGCCGCGCCGCGTACCAGGCGACCGTCGATGGCTACACCGCCGCCGGGGACCTACGGCGGGTCGCCGGCGCCGAGATGAACCTGGCGGACCTCGACAATCGCATCGGCGAGTACGAGGCCGCCGAGGTGGCGCTCGGGGCCGCGGCTGCCAAGTGTCGGCGCATCGGCAGTCACCTCATGGAGGGCTACGCCCTCGCGAACCAGGGCTATTCTCTGATCGCCCTCGGCCGCCAGGGCGACGCGAGGGCCGTCCTCGAGGCCGCCCTCGCCATCGGCGAAGACTCGGGAGAGACCCGCCTCGCCGTCGCGGCCGGCATCTACCTCGCTCGAACGCAGCTCGATCTTCCCGGGGAGTCTGAAGGGGGGCCGGAGACGGGAGACGCCCTCGCTGGGGCTCGACGTGCGGCGGCGGCGGCGGCCGAGGCCGGCCTCGAAGGGCTGCACGCCATGGGCCTCACGGGCATTGCGGAGATCGCCCTCGCCGCGGGGCAAGTCGACGTAGCTCTCGAGAGCTCTCTCGCGGCGCTGTCGCTCCGGGACCGCCTCGGGGGGCTCGAGGAAGGGGAGGCCGAGCTCTTCTTGGCGCGGGCCTCTGCCCTCGAGGCCGCGGGCCGAAACGACGAAGCCCGAGAGGTGCGACTCCGTGGCCGCGCGCGGATCCTCGAGATCGCCGACGGGGTCGGTGAAGAAATGCTTCGCCGCTCGTTCCTGACGAACGTCTTCGCCAACTGCGAGCTGGTCGGCTCACATGGCGCTGGGCGGGAGGAACATCGGGCCGACGATCCCGAGCACTGAGAGCTTGTCGGCGATCGCTTCGTCGTTGATCGCGGTGCTGCCGAGGCGGGTCACCGTCGTATCCCACGCGCCGGTGTCGATGAGACCGTCGGGCCCCTGGGCTATCGCTCCGAGCTGGTCGCCGGTGCCCTCGACGCTCACGTTCATCAATACGCCGTCGAGGTTTCCCGACTCGACGTCGAGGAGCACGCCCACCCGCGCGTTTCCTTCCATGACCACCTGGTCGACGGTGAGGCTCGCCCCATCGTCGATGACCGCGTGAATGCCATCGCCTACGTCGATCCGGCCGATGGTGCCGCTGACCCGCGTTCCGAGGGTGTTGTTTCGAAAGGTGGCTCCGCGAACGAGCACGTCGGTCGACTCGACGATGACCAGGCCCGAGAGCACGTTGCCGCTCACCTCCGTAGCCTCACCGATCAGCGAAAAGCTCGGGCTCTGTTGCACCCAGAGGGCGGCGTCGCTGTTGTTGGTCGCGATGAGGTTCTCGTGGGTCGTCGTGACCCGGTCATGGAGTATTCCGTAGCCCTGATTGCCGTCGACCATGAGGTCCTGGCTGGTCACCACGCAGCCGTTGGCGAAGATGCCGCCGAAGGCCGGGAGGACCTGCACTCCCTGCTTCATCGGCCCGAGCTCGACCGCCTCGAGGTCGATGCTGCCACCATCGGCCATCAGGCCGGTGGTGAGTCCGTCAGCGACCCGGCCGCCGTGCCATGTGACGTGGCTCTCCAAGAAGAGCGCCCCGAAGCGCGCGAACTTCGTCGCCGAAACGTCGTCGAGGACGACCGGGGCGTCCTGAGTCCCCGCGTTGGCGAGGATTAGGCCGTGGGTGCCGTAGTCATCCGTCGACGGGTCCGCGGGCACCGTGTCCGGGTCATCGACGTTCCCGGTCAGGGAGACCCGGGTCAGGGCCGCGCCCCGGCCTTCGATGTGCATCGCCACGCCTCGACCGACGGTGACGTGAACATCCGTGATGGTGACCGCGGCTCCGGCCCCAACCGCGGAGACCGCCGCGGGACCGACGCCTTCGACGTGCACGCCGAGGAGGCTGCTCCCGGGCCCGAGGGTGACATTGCCGAGGATGCGGCTCTCGCCGCCGCCGTCGAGGGTGACCCCCTCCGGCACGTCGATGTCGCCCGTCACGGTGCAGGTCGAGACCGAAACGACCTCCCCCGGGGCGGCGCCGGCGAGGGCCCCGGCGAGGTCAGCGCACTCGTCTCCGCCGCATCCGATGAGGGACGAGACGCACGCCACACCGAGAATTCCGATAAGTCGAGACATGCCTGGCATACCTGGGAGTCTTACGCTGGGGGCACGGTGAATCTTTCCTCGCAGGGTCGCCATTTGGTAATTCATCGCACGAGATCTGGGTCCTGGCCAATCGCCGGGACCACCGCCGACGTGAGTTCGTCGAGGTAAGCGCCGAGAAGATCCCCGGTAGGCGGGAGACCAAAGGGCCAGGTGCGGACCGTCGTATCCGCGCTTCCGCTCACGAGCCAACGGCTGTCTCGGGTCAGGGCCAGGTCGAAGACGGCGGCGCCATGACCCCGGTAGACGCGGCTTTCCCCGCTTTGCACATCCCACAGGCGGACCGTGCCGTCGGCGCTCGCGGTCCCGAGGGCTCGGCTATCTGCCGAAAAGACCAGCTGGGTGATGGTCGTCGAGTGTCCTCGGAGTTCGGCACATTCACGGTCGTCGACGTCGCAGATCCAGAGGCGTCGGCTCGAACTCGAGACCGCCAACTTTGCCCCGTCGGGGGAAAAGACGACGAGGCGCGCTCCGCTGAGGTCATCGGCGAACTCCTGATGCTCGCCGGTGGCGACGTCCCAGAGGAGGACCCGGTCGTCGAGGCTCGCCGAGACGAGGGTCTGGCCGTCGGGAGAGAAGTCGATGCCCCAGACCCCGAGGGCGTGGCCGGCGAAGACCCGGCTGCCGCCGGTGGCGACATCCCAGACCCGCACCGTTCGGTCCCGGCTCGCTGACGCGAGCTCTTGCCCGTCCGGGGAGAAGGTGACGGCGGTCACGGGCCCGCTGTGGCCTTCGAGGGCCCGGCCCTCGCGCGACTCGACGTCCCACAGGAAGACCCGGTGGTCTTCGCCCGCGGACGCGAGGTAGCGGCCGTCGTCGGCGAAAGCGATCTCCTCCACGTCGGCGCGGTGACCCCGGAGCACGTGGGAAGCGCCGCCGTCGGCCCGGAAGAGGCGAACCGTCTGATCATCGCTCGACGAAGCGACCCACCGTCCATCGGGAGAGAAGCGTACCCGGAAGACGTGGTCGTCGTGGCGACCCAGGACCCGGCCGTCGGTGCCATCGATGTTCCAGATCCGAACCGTATCGTCGTGGCCGCCGGACGCGATTCGAGACCCGTCGGGGGAGACGTCGATGGTGTGAACGCCAATCGTATGACCGCGAAGAATCGCTCCCTCCTTCGGGACTACGGGCCAGCTTCGCACTCCGCCGTCCCAGCTCGCGCTCACCAAGGTTTCGCCGTCGGGGGAGAACGCGACGTAGGAGATCACGTCTTCGTGACCGCGGAACGTCTGCACCTCGTGGGTCGTCAGGTCCCAGAGCCGGACCGTGCGGTCCCAGCTCCCGGAGGCCAGGCGTTGTCCATTCGGGGAGAACGCGAGCTGCCCGACGCGCTCGCCGTGGCCCTCGAGGGTCACCACCGCGTCGCGGTCTAGGTCCCACACCATGATGCGCCGGTCGAGGCCGGCGGAGGCGAGGCGGCGGCCGGAGGGGTCGAAGGCCACCGCGGCGACGGCTGCGGAATGCCGGCCGAGGACCCGGCCGGTCCCCGTCGCGAGGTCCCACAGGTGTACGGTGCCATCTTCCCCGGCCGTCGCGACGGCGCCTCCCTCGGCGTCGACGTCGAAGTGGGTGACGGCTCCCTGGTCTCCGTTCAAGACGAGGGGCTCGCCGCCGTCGACCGGCCAAACATGGACCGAGCCCTGGTGACTTCCCGATACGACGTACCGGTCGTCGGCGGTGAAGCGCACTTGGCCGTGGCGGTCGACCGGCGCCCGCCG
>Ga0164313_10001558_pt1 | contig 20248 bp, 16 predicted proteins | sample GuaBasSedimGuay4_FD_113735 | JGI IMG/M metagenome (GOLD analysis project Ga0164313, IMG submission 113735) | Subseafloor sediment microbial communities from Guaymas Basin, Gulf of California, Mexico - Guay4, Core 4569-4, 0-3 cm | ecosystem: Environmental > Aquatic > Marine > Hydrothermal vents... | reverse complement strand
TGGGCGAGGATGACCAGTGCGAGTGGATGTTCATCCCCCACTTCTACTACAACTTCTACGTGTTCACCTACGCCACCGGCCTTACCAGCGGGTTGGCCCTGGCGGATGAGATCACGGAAAATGGCGACAAGGCGGCCCAGCGTTACATCGACAACATGCTGAAGGCCGGTTCGAGCGCGCCGCCGCTGGAGATCCTGCGCAACGCGGGTGTCGACCTGGAGACCCCCGCTCCCATCATCAGCGCCATGGACATGTTCGAACAGACCATCGACGAGTTCGACACGCTGTGGTCCAAGAAATACGGAGACATGTAGCTGCCGGAACATCGGTTGGTACGATAAAAAAAAGCCCCCTCGCAAGAGGGGGCTTTTGTATGTGGTAGGCCACCCAGGACTCGAACCTGGCACAACCTCCTTAAAAGGGAGATGCTCTACCTGATGAGCTAGTGGCCCACGCGAAATCTTGGCGGACCCGCAATATAAATGACTCCCCGGCCTCTGTCAAAACAATCAGGATCCACGGCGACCTCAGGTGGTTACGCCCGTTTCGGTCCAGATCATCTGCTCCCGGTCCCGGCCCACGCTGACACCCACGATGAGGGTACCGAGCTCCTTTTCCAGAAACTCCAGATACTTGCGGGCCCCGGCCGGCAGGTCGACCAGACGCCGGCAGTCCACGGTGGGTTTTTCCCAGCCCGGAAATTCCCGGTAGACGGGGCGGCAGCGGGGAATCACTTCGCTGAGCACGGGATACGTGTCGATCTGTTCACCGTCCAGATCGTAGGCCGTGGCCACCTGGATGGCCGGCATATCATCGAGCACATCGAGTTTGGTGATGATCACACCGGTCATGCCGTTGATGTCCACCGAATAGCGAGCGGCGATCATGTCGAACCAACCGCACCGGCGCGCCCGGCCCGTGGTGGCGCCGTATTCACCGCCGGCGTCCCGCAGGGCATCTCCCTGCTCACCCAGCAACTCGCTGGGGAACGGACCGTTGCCGACCCTGGTGCAATAGGCCTTGAAAATCCCGTTGATCTCACCCAGTACCCGGGGCGGCAACCCCGTCCCGGTGAGCGCTCCGCCGATGCTGCTGTTGCTGCTGGTAACAAAAGGGAAGGTCCCGTGATCGATGTCCAGCATGGTGCCCTGGGCGCCTTCGAACAGGGCGGTCTCGGTGCCTTCCCGCACCTTGCGCAGGGCATCGTAGGGATTGACGACCATCGGCGCGACAAACTGTGCCAGCACGACGAGTTCCTCGGCCAGCACCCGCGCCGGCAAGGGCTCGGCGTCGTAGAATTCGCTGAGGATCTCGTTGGCCGACAGGATTTTCTCGATGGCCTTGCGTTCCAGGTTCTCGGTCGGCAGCAGCAGATCCCCCATCCGCAGCCCGGTACGCTGGATCTTGTCCAGGTAGGCTGGGCCGATGCCCCGGCCCGTGGTCCCGATGCTCTTGCGTTTCAACCGGGTTTCCCGCAGTTCATCCAACCGCATGTGGTAGGGCATCAGCAAAGTGGCGGTGGCCGAAATGCGCAGGCGGTCGCGGACCTCGTGTCCCTTTTGCTCCAGGGCGAGAATCTCGTCCCTCAGGCTCCAGGGATCGATCACCATGCCCCCGCCCAGCAGGCAGCGCACTCCCTCGTGCAGGATGCCGGAGGGGATCAGGTGCAGCACATGTTTATCCGGGCCGATGTGGATGGTATGGCCGGCATTGGCCCCGCCCTGGTAGCGCAGGACCCAGTCGACATCCCGGCTCAGGGCATCGACGATCTTGCCCTTGCCTTCGTCACCCCACTGGCCGCCGATGATCACACGGTTTTCCACTGCAATTACTCCACATGGTTTGGGCAGACTACCAGGCCGCCCGTATATGTCGCCAAAAAAAAACCCGAACTGATGGCCGGGATGCCCGTGTGGGCAGCTGAAATTATCGCCCAGGCATCAGCTGCCGTCAAACATAGCTTTCAGCGCGCCCCAGGTTTTTTCATCGACCAGGGACCCTGAGCCGCATTCATCGGGAACGCCGGGATTGCCTGCCTGGCTGTCCACGTTGCCGTCAGGCTGCCCGTCCCCATCGCTGTCGCCCACCTCAACGCCGTTGAGACAGCCGTCGCCGTCGGAATCCTGGTTCGCCAGGTTGGAATCCCATAGACGGCCGTTGGCCAGGTAATCCACACCGAAGGGATTCAGTGCGAAGTCGGCGGAGGTCGGCTGCACAGTCGTGTGGCAGGCGAAACAAAGGTGGGGATCGGTCACCGGCAGGCGCGCCATGTCGACTTCGGTGGCTGCCGCGGGAACTGCTGACAGGAATGCACAGACCGCCAAGACGGACGCTGTAGAAAGCGAACCTGTGAACAATTCCAGTTTCATCCTGCCACCTGGGACGGCGCGGTTTCCTATTACCGGTCACCGTCGAAGATTCTCGTTTGTGTAGATTCACCAATGGCAACTGATACAGGCGTAAAACGCCCGTCAGTGCCAATTATACCTCCAACTCCGGGTCTCCGTCAAATTCCTCCGGGGCGGCGTGGGCGTCCAAAAGGTCATCAACCCAACCGACCATCTCCTCGCGGCCGGTACCTTTAACCGCCGAGGTAGGGAAAAACGGGGTATCGGCGGGTACTCCAAGAGCCTGTATAATCTCCTGAAAGCGCCCGGAGTGGGAATTGGTTCCGATTTTATCGATCTTGGTCACCGCCAGGGCAAACGGATGCCCGGACTCCCTGACCCAGCCTGAAACCTCGAGGTCTTCCCTGGTCGGCTGGTGGCGGATATCCAAAAGATGAAAAAGGGCCATAGGACGGTCACCCGCAAGCAGATAGCGGCGAAACAGGGTCATCCATGCAGCTCGGGTCTTTTTACTGACTTTGGCGAATCCATACCCGGGCAAATCGACAAGATAGAATTTATCATCCACAAGGAAGTAGTTCAAAAGACGTGTTTTACCGGGTTTGCGACTGGTGTGGGCCACTTTGTTGCGGTCCAGAAAATGGTTGATCAATGAGGATTTCCCGCAATTGCTGCGCCCGATGAAGGCAAATTCGGGCAGGACCCTTTCCGGGCGACCCGCCAAATCTGGGCTGCTGGTAATGAATTCCACTTCCATGTCGATGCTCAGCTTTTCCGCCGCCGGACGGCTTTCTTTTTCCTGCCCCCGTCCACGAGGGCAAGGGCCAGGACTTCGTCCATCGTATCGACCAGGTGAACGGTCAGTTTGTTCCGCACCAATTCCGAAAGCTCCCGGAAATCCTTTTCGTTGTCCCGGGGAATAATCAAATGCGTGCTGCCGGCCCGAACCGCGGCGACCGCCTTTTCCGGCAAACCGCCGATGGGCAGCACCTTGCCGCGCAGGGTGACTTCCCCGGTCATCGCGACATCGGCGCGTACGGGAATCTCCCGCAAAAGCGATACGATGGCCGTGGCCATGGCCACTCCGGCGCTGGGGCCGTCCTTGGGGATCGCCCCTTCGGGAACGTGGATATGGATTTGCTGCTTCTTGAACCAGTCCCCCGACATTTCCCTGCACAACCCCCGGGCAAAGCTGAGAGCTGTTTCGGCGGACTCCTTCATCACGTCCTTCAGGTTACCGGTGATGGTTACTTTGCCGCTGCCGGGCACCGAGGCAACTTCGATCTCGAGGATCTCCCCGCCGGCCATGGTCCAGGCCAGCCCCACCACGACCCCCACTTCGGGTTCGCGGTCCACGACCTTGCGGCGGAACTTGGGAATGCCCAGGTATTTCTGGACGTTCTTGTCACTGACCGCACCCGGGAATTTCCCGGTGTCGGCGTGATGTTTGGCGACTTTGCGGCAGATCCCGGCGATTTCCCGCTCCAGGTTCCGCACTCCCGCCTCGCGAGTGTAACCATCAATGAGCGTCTGGAAAGCGGATCGTTTGAATCCTCCGGTCCATTTGGCGACGCCGTTGCGCTTCATCTGGCGCGGCGCCAAAAAGCGTTCGGCGATGACCAGTTTTTCGTGTTCCAGATAACCGGGAATCCTGATGATCTCCATGCGGTCCTCAAGGGCCGGAGGAATGGAATGAAGACTGTTGGCCGTGGTGATGAACATAACGTTGCTGAGGTCGAATTCCACCTCCAGATAGTGGTCGCTGAAGGAGGAGTTCTGCTCCGGATCAAGGACCTCCAGCAGCGCGCTGGCGGGATCACCCCGGAAGTCCGAACCCATCTTGTCGATCTCGTCCAGCAGGAAGACCGGATTGCGCGTGCCGGCCTTGCGAAGGGACTCGATGATCCGGCCGGGTTTACTGCCGATGTACGTCCGCCGGTGGCCACGGATCTCAGCCTCGTCCCTCACCCCGCCGAGGCTGATCCTAACGAACTTCTTTTTCATGCTGTCGGCGATACTGCGGCCGAGGCTGGTCTTGCCCACGCCCGGAGGACCAACAAGACAGAGAATCGTACCCTGGGTTTTTTTGGTCAGCTTGTAGACGGACAGGAACTCGAGAATGCGCTCCTTTACCTTCTCCAGGCCGTAGTGATCGGCATCCAACTGCTTGCGGACCTTGGCCGTGTCCACCTGGTCCCTGGATTTTTTCTTCCAGGGCAGCGAGAGCAGGGTGTCCAGGTAATTGCGCACCACGGCGGCTTCCGGACTCATGGGCGACATCCGCTCCAGGCGGTTCACCTCCCGCCGGGCGATCTCCACGGCCTCCTCGCTCATGGAACTTTCGTCGATGCGATTGCTGTATTCCTCGATCTCGGAGTCCTCGTCGGCAGTGAAGCCGAGCTCCTTGCGAATGGCGCGCAGCTGTTCGTTGAGGTAGAACTCCCGCTGATTGCGCTGGACCTGGGACTGGACTTCCCCGTCAATTCTCTGCTCGATTTCCAGGATGTCCAGCTCATTGGCCAGGATCTGGTTGATGCGTTTTAGTCGCCGGCTGAGATCCGGCTCCTCGAGAAGCTCCTGCTTGACGGGCACGCGGCCCAGGATATAGGCGCTGATCGAGTCGGCCATGCGGGCGATTTCCTCGATATTCAGCACCGACAGCAGCACCTCGTCCGGCAGTCGTTTGTTCAGTCGCACGTACTCCTTGAACCGTTCCTTGATGGACCGGCTCAGGGCCTCGACCTCGGTGCCGCCCTCGCGGATCTCTTCCACCGGACTGACATCGACTTCCAGGAATCCCTCTGACAGAACCACTTTTTCAACCCGGACCCGGGCCACTCCCTCGACCAGGATCTTCAGGGTTTCGTCCGGGGTGCGGATGATCTGAAGCACCTTGATGACAGTGCCGTACCCGAACAGGTCATCCCCCGCGGGGTCCTCGGTTTCCGGTTCCTTCTGGGCGAGAACGCAAAGGAACTTGTCCCGCTCCATGGCGGCTTCGACGGCAGCCACGGACCGGGGCCGCCCCACCAGCAGGGGCGTGACCATGTAGGGAAACACCACGACGTCCCGCAGGGGAAGCAGAGGTAGTGAACCGGGCAGGACGACCTCTTCGCCATCCTGTGTCGTGATGATATCAGTGGGGCTCATTGCTCTCCTTGGACCCGTTGGCCCGGAATGCCGCGGGCGGACGCCCATGAACGGGCCGCCCGCTTGCCAAGGGCCCGTTCGGGCCCCATGTCTGATGATGGTACTGGGAGGTTGCCGGTTGCTCTTACGCTTCCTTGATATCTATCGGAGGATCGCCCAGCACGACCTCGGGTTCGGCCTTTTCGACCACCGTCTCCCGGGTAATGATAACCTGACGGACGTCATCCTGGGAAGGAATCTCGAACATGGTGTCGCGCATGATGTTTTCGAGGATGGAACGCAGCCCGCGGGCGCCGGTCTTGCGTTCGGTCGCCAGGTCGGCAATGGCTTCCAGCGCGTCCGGTTCGAAAACCAGCTCCACGTCCTCCATCTCGAGCAGCTTGATGTACTGCTTGGTCAAGGCGTTGCGCGGTTCGGTGAGAATGCGCACCATGGCGTCGCGATCCAGATCATGCATGTTGGTCACCACCGGCAGGCGGCCGATGAGTTCGGGGATCAGACCGAACTGCATCAGGTCCTGGGACTCGACCAGACTGAGGAATTCCTCCCGCTCTTCGCTGATGGAGAATTCCTCCTGGCGGGCAAAGCCCAGCACGTTCCGGCCCACCCGGCGTTCGACGATCTTTTCCAGACCCTGGAAAGCGCCTCCGCAGATGAACAGGATATTCTTGGTGTTGACCTCGAGATACTTCTGCTGGGGATGCTTGCGCCCCCCCTGGGGCGGAACGTTGGCAATGGTCCCCTCGAGAATCTTCAACAGGGCCTGCTGAACACCTTCACCCGAGACGTCCCGGGTGATCGAGGGGTTACCGCTCTTGCGTCCGATCTTGTCGATCTCATCGACGTAGACGATACCCTGTTCGGCCGCGGGAATACTGTAGTCGGCGGCCTGAAGCAGACGCACGAGAATATTTTCCACATCTTCACCGACGTAACCGGCCTCGGTCAGGGCCGTGGCGTCGGCAATGGCGAACGGAACGTTCAGGAACTTGGCCAGGGTCTGGGCCAACAGGGTTTTCCCGGTGCCCGTGTTTCCCAGCAGCAGGATGTTGCTCTTGTCGATCTCCACCCCGTCACTGGTTTTCTTCTGGTGGATACGCTTGTAATGGTTGTATACGGCCACCGACAGACTGATCTTGGCACTTTCCTGGCCGATTACGTAGGTGTCCAGGTATTCCAGGATTTCCTTCGGCTTTGGGAATTTGGGCGGAGCCAGGGAAGCCTCGTCAAGAAGTTCGCCCTCCAGGATATCATTGCACAGCTTGATGCACTCGCTGCAGATGTACACGCTGGAAGGCCCTGCGACAAGCTTGGCCACCTCGTCCTGGCCACGGGCGCAGAACGAGCACTTGATCATTTGAGGACTGCCGTTCTGTCGACGTTTCATGAGTAATCCAGCTCCATTTCCCCAACTACTTCTTCTTTTTCGAGTCCTTATCGGGCTCGATTTCACTTCTGCTCTCGATCACCTTGTCCACCAGGCCGTATTCCCGGGCTTCGTCCGCGGACATGAAAAAATCGCGGTCGCTGTCGGCGGCAATCTTTTCCAGGGACTGGCCGGTGTGGGCAGCAAGGATGGCGTAGAGTTTGTCCCGGATGTTGAGGATCTCCTTGGTGTAGATCTCCAGCATGCTGGCCTGACCCTGGCTGCCCCCGAGGGGCTGGTGGATCATGACCCGGGCATTCTTCAGAACCGAGCGTTTCCCCTTCGCCCCGGCTGCCAACAGGACGGCGCCCATACTGGCAGCCTGTCCCATGCAGATTGTAACCACATCATTTGTAATGTATTGAATCGTATCGTAGATCGCAAGACCCGCCGTCACGCTGCCACCGGGGCTGTTGATGTACAGATAGATGTCCCGTTCCGGATCCTCGGCCTGCAGGAACAGCATCTGGGCAATCACCAGGTTGGCGATATTATCATCCACCGGGAAGCCCAGAAAGATGATCCGGTCCTTCAGCAACCGGGAATAGATATCATAAGCCCGTTCACCGTGGCTTGTCTGATCGACTACTACGGGGACTAGCATGGTCACTCCTTTTCAGCAAAGACATCCGTGTCCGCTGGAACCGTTTCGATGTTCGCTCTTGAGAGCAGGAAATCGTAGGTTCTGCGTTCCAATAGATCGTATTCGATGCGTTCTTTATCGTCGCCACTGTTGACGAAATCACGATACTGGTCAACATCGAATCCATTTTCGAGGGCTACTTGTTCGATGCGTTCATCGACATCTTCATTCGTTACCTTGATATCTTCCTTGATTCGCAACGCCTCGAACAGCAGCATGGCAGTTAAAGCTGTTTCGGCGTGCGGCTTACCGGCTTCGAGGTACTCCTTGTCCTCATCCTCGGAATTCGGACGGCCCATCTGGGCGTTTCGCTTGTGCATATCCTCCAGGCCCGAGGCCAGGTATCTCGCAACCATGGACGGCGGCAGTGATACATCATGGCGTTTGACAAGTTCCGTCTGGATCTGCCTATCCATTTCCTGTTCGATACGCTTGACGGCCTCTTTTTCGAGATCGGCGCGGATTTCCGCCCGCAATTCGTCAAGGGTCTTGCCCTCGGCCACCGCCCCGGCGAACTCGTCGTCGAGCTCGGGCACGCTCTTGGCCGCGATCTCCTTGATCAGGCATCGGAAAGCCATGCTCCTGCCCTTGAGATTCTCGTTGGGATGATCGTCGGGATAGACGACCGTCACGGTTTTCTCCTGGTCGGCCGAGCAACCCAGCAGTTCCTCGTTGAAGGCAGTCATATTGTTGGGGGAACCCAGGATGAAGCGCTGGTCGACGATCTTGGCATCCTCGGGAAAATCGCCCTCCGGCCCCGCGGGCACCAGGTCCAGAAGGATCTGATCGTCCAGGGCCGACTCGCGTTCCACCTTTTCATAGACCGCCCGGCTTTCCCGGAGCCGGTCCAGAACCTCGTCCACGTCCTTGTCCGCGATCTCGGCCTCACGCCGCTTGACGGACATCCCGTCGATGTCGCCCAACTCGATCTCGGGACGGACCTCGACCACCAGATCAAAACTCAGGGGGCCCTCCTCACCGAATTCCAGATTCTCCAGGGTGGGTTCGTTGACCGGAGTGAGCTTGTACTCCATCAGGGCGGTCATCCAGGCCTTGGGCACCAGGGCCTCCACCGTTTCGGTGCGGATCAGGTCACCCATCTCCTTTTCCACGATTGCCCGCGGAGTCCGGCCCTTGCGGAAACCCGCTTTCTGGTGCGACTTGGCCGCTTTCTTCAACCGGTTGGTGTATTCCTGGTCGAAATGGGCACGGGCGATCGTCGCCTTGACGACCCGCTTCCAGGGCTCGGGGGATTCTATGACCGTGGAAATAGGATCCTGGGCCTTCGGTTGCTTCTCGGTCATGGAATTCATTCCTCGTTTTGGTTGAACCCGAAAGGGAAAATTATGGTGCGAGAGGGGGGACTCGAACCCCCACGGGTTTCCCCACAGGAACCTAAATCCTGCGCGTCTGCCAGTTCCGCCACTCTCGCCCGATTATCCAGGTCAGTCACTCGACTGGGCGGTTTATGGCCGCGCCAATATAATCACCCTTCAAAACCCGGTCAAGCAGACCGGATTCCCCCAATTACTGCATTTTCCGGTAGATGGTGCGGGAGGCGATGCCCAGAATATTGGCTGCCGTCTCCTTATCACCATCGGTACTGTCGAGAGTCGCCTGGATCAGTTCCATTTCCGCGTCCCGAAGAGTGGTTCCCACCGGAATGTTCACGGTATCGGAGCGCTGCCGTCCCTTGACCACCGAGCTGGGCAGAACATCGGTATCGACGAGGGACTCCTTGCTCAACACCACCGCACGTTCGATAGCGTTTTCGAGTTCCCGGACGTTGCCGGGCCAGGCGTATTTCCCCATCACGTCCAGGGCCCTGGGTGTGAAACCCTCCAACTGTTTACCGTTCTTTTCGTTGTACTTCTGCAGAAAGAAATTGGACAGCAGGACGACATCCTCGCCACGGCTTCGCAGGGAAGGCAGCTCCAGGTTGATGACGTTCAACCGGTAGAAAAGATCCTCGCGGAACCGTCCCTCGGCCACCATGATCGGCAGATCGGAATTGGTCGCCGCGATGATCCGCACATCGACATGGATGGGCTCGTTCCCCCCCAGCCTCTCGATGACATTCTCCTGCAGAACCCGCAGCAGTTTTACCTGCGTGGTCATGGACATCTCCCCGACCTCGTCCAGGAAGAGGGTGCCGCGGTTGGCCTTCTCGAACCGGCCCACGCGGCGGGCCACCGCCCCGGTGAAGGCGCCTTTTTCGTAACCGAAAAGTTCGGCTTCCAGGAGGTTTTCAGGAAGGGCGGCGCAGCTGACGCGTACCATGGTCTGTTTGGGGCGATCACTCCACCCGTGGATCGCCGTCGCGAAAACTTCCTTGCCCGTCCCGCTCTCCCCCGTCAGAAGGATCGTCGCGGTGCTCGCGGCAACCTGCCGGGCAGTATCGATGGCCTGCCGCATGACATCGCTGTTGCCGATGATTTCGTTCACGCCCTGGATCTCCGCCAGGCGTTTGCGAAGATCCCTGTTCTCGGCGATCAGGTGCTGCTTTTCCAGGGCCTTGCGGACAACCTTCAGGGTGGTGGTAATGGAGAAGGGTTTTTCGATGAAATCGTAGGCGCCGGCCCGCATGGCGTCGACCGCGGTTTCGATTGTCCCGTGCCCGGTGATGATCACGAATTCCGTGTTCGGGGCAATGACCTGGGCGGCTTTCAAAAGGTCCATCCCGCCCATCTTCGGCATCTGCAGATCCGAAAGGACCAGATGGATTTCCTGGTGGCGCAGAATGGCAAGCCCCTCCTCACCGTTGCCGGCGGTCAGGACATGGTACCCATTTCGCGAAAGCAGTTTGCTCAGGGCCCGACTCAGTTCCGGCTCGTCATCGACCACCAGGATCGTGGCGTCATGTTCCGGGTCCGGGGAAGCGGCGCTGTTCCTGGAGTTTGCGCCGTTGAATTCTGGTTTGGTGTTCATCTGGACAGATTACCTCTGGGTGCGGCAGGAGATGGTCCGGCCTGAGCCGATGAGAATCGGAGGACAGATTGTCAACGATGTGACGTTTTGTCAACATGACGGGGCATAATCGCTTTGGATGGCCCCTAAATGCCTGTTTTGGAGGGCAAACCGCCAGGAAAGAGCCTCCCGAAAAGGCCCCGCCGGTGGGCCGCCTCAAGCAGGGTTTCCTGGAAATTGGGATGCGATATCCCTATCAGGGCCTCGGCCCGCTGGCGCACATTACGCCCCAGCATGTGGGCGATCCCGAACTCGGTAACTACGACATGGACATCAGCCCGGGTCAGAACCACTCCGGCCCCCTGGTCCAGGTTGGGTACGATACGCGACAAAAGACCGTCGTTCGTGACCGAAGGCAAAGCGATGATGGGCAACCCGCCCTTGGCCATGGCGGCGCCCCGCATGAAATCGGCCTGCCCGCCAAATCCGCTGTAGATCTTTTCACCGATGGAATCGGAGCAGACCTGGCCGGTGAGATCGATCTGGATGGCGCTGTTTACCGCGACCATGTTGTCATTCTTGGCGATATTGCCCGGGTGGTTCACGTAATCCGTCGGATGGAATTCGATGAGGGCGTTGTCGTGGGCGAAGTCATAGACCTCGCGGGTCCCCATGATGAATCCCGCCACGACCTTGCCCGGATGGAATGTCTTGAGCTCGCCGGTCACCACACCGCTGCCCACCAGCTCGGGTAAAGCTTCAGTGAACATTTCCGTATGGATTCCCAGATCCCTTCGGTCCCCCAGATACTCCAGCACCGCGTTGGGAATCGAACCCAGCCCAAGCTGCAGACAGGAACCGTCGGCGATGAGGCCGGCCACATGGGCGCCGATCTTCTTCTCCACTTCGGTGGGAGGGTTGGGCCGGAATTCATCCAGGTCGCGGTCGACTTCGACGAAGGAATGGATCTTGGAAACATGGATGAAACTGTCCCCGAGGGTGCGGGGCATCTTGCGGTTGACCTCCGCCACGATCATCCCCGCGGAAAGGGCCGCCGGTTTCGTGACGCCCACCTCGATCCCGAAACTGCAGAAACCGTGTTCGTCGGGAGGGCTGACCACGACCATTGCGCAATCCAGCGGAATGGCTCCCCGGCGGAAGAGGCGGGGCATCTCGTGCAGATGGACAGGCACGTAGTCCGCGCGTCCCTCGTTGACCGCGTCGCGGGTGTTGGCCCCGACAAAACAATCATTCAGGCGGAAATGGCCCTTCATGTCGTTGGCGATGTAGGGAGCATCTCCCAGCGTCAGATGGTGGATGATTTCGACATCCTTCAATTCCTCGGCCCGGTCGGTCAGGGCCGTGATCAGATCATGGGGCGCTGCACAACCCGAACCCAGGTACACCTTGTGGCCGGATTCCACCACCCGGACGGCTTCGGCGGCGCTCTGGAGACGGGAGCGGTAAAGGGTCATCCAGCTCATGGGTCGACCCATCCGCCGGCCTCGTTCACGGACACGGCGTCGCAATCGCGCGCCATGGCCAGGCCCCAGTGGGTGACGTGGCCGTTCAGGACGTTGACTCCGCGGGCAAGCGCGGGATCCGCGGCCAGGACCTCCTGCAAGGGGGCCGAAGCCACCTCCGATACGTAAGGCAAAATGGCGTTGCTCAAGGCGTAGGTCGCGGACCGGGCCACCAGGCTCGGCAAGTTGGGCACGCAGAAGTGGGTAATGCCATCGATGACGTAGGTGGGATCGGAAACCCGGGTCGGGCGGGTGGTCTCGAAGCAGCCGCCCTGGTCCACGGAAATATCGATGATCAGGCTCTTATCGCGTAACAGGCCCACCATCTCCTTGGTTACCAGATGAGGCGTCCGGGTACCGGGAATGAGAACCGCCCCCACCACCACGTTGGCGTAGGAAAGGACTTTGCGCAGGGTCGCTTCGTTGGCCTGGAAGGTGGTGACCTGGCCGGGGAAGGTCCAATCGATCTCGGAGATCCGGTCGAAATCGCTGTCCAGCAGGGTGACACGGGCGCCGGCTCCGATACAGGCCCGCACGGCGTTGCGCCCGACGGTCCCGGCTCCTATCACCACCACTTCGGCCGGCGGCACGGCCGGAGCTCCCCCCAACAGGATTCCCTGCCCACCATGGTCGGTCTGCAGATACCTGGAGGCGATCTGGGGCACCATGCGGCCCGCGATCTGGGACAGCGGACGCAGTACCGGAAGATGGCCCTGTTCATCCTGGATGGTCACGAAATCGATGGCCGTGCAGTTGCGCTCCAGCAGGATGTCGACCAGGCGGGGATCAGCAACGGCCAGGTGCATCACCGACATGAGAATCTGTCCGTTACGGATCAGGGGATATTCCTGCGGGACGGGCTGGTTGACCTTGACCACGATGTCGGCCCGGCCGTAGATCTCGTCGAGGGCATGCAGGATTCGGGCGCCGGCGGCAGTGTACTGCTCGTCGGTAAAACCGCTGCCGGCGCCGGCGTTTCGCTCGACAATGACTTCGCTGCCGCGATCGACCAGGTTGGCCACCGCGCGGGGCGGCAGCCCTACCCGGAATTCATCCACCGAACGCGAGCGGGGAATACCGATGATCATGTTATCTCCGCCCTGCGCGGGCCTCAGTATTTCGGGGCCCGGCCAACCTGTTGTGTCAGCCCTTCTTGACGAAGTCGTAACCCCGGCGGAAGGCCTCCATATTCATGTCGATCAGACTCTTCTTCTTGATGATGGCCCGCAGCGTCGACTCGCAGAATTCCGGCGTGAAGGACTCGGTCGCCGCCACCAGGGCGCCGAGAATCACGACATTGGCAACCTTGGGCGTGCCGACTTCGTCGGCGATTTCACTGGCGGGGACCCTGACCACGTTCAACCGGCTGGTGTCCGCGGTTCCCTCCACCACCGTCGAGTCGATGATGATGGTTCCGCCATCCACAACCTCGTTTTCGAATGCATCGAGCGAGGGCTGGTTCATAACCACCAGGACGTTGGGGTGGTCGACCAGGGGGGTGCCGATTCGTTCAGTCGACAGGTTGACCGAGCAGTTGGCCGTACCGCCGCGCATTTCCGGACCGTAGGCCGGGAACCAGCTGACATGGTGGCCGCCCCGCATGCCGATTTGTGACAGGAACAGTCCCAGGGTCAGGATTCCCTGGCCACCGAAACCGGCAAACTTGCAGTTAAGGTCAGCCGGAAGAACAGTCGGTTCGATTTCGCCGACAGCACTTTTCATCCGGTCGAGGTAGGCGTCCACCTTGTCCTTGTCGAACGGTTCGAAGTGGCGCTTCCAGGCATCCTCGTCCTGGTTGTCGGCCTCATCCTTGAACACACCGAGGGGGAACACCTTGAGCATGTCGTCGATCAACCAGTCGCGGGCATTCACCGGGTCCATCTTCCAACCGGTGGGGCACGACGAGACGATCTCCACGAAACTGTAACCCTTGCCTTCGGCCTGGATGCGCAGGGCTTTTTTGATGGCCTTGCGGGCCCTCATGATGTGCTTGCTGTTGCCGATGGCCACCCGTTCGATATAGGTGGGCGCGGGCAGGGTCGCCAGCATCTCGCACATGCGAATGGGGTTGCCGTGGATATCCTCTTTGCGGCCCAGCGGCGTGGTGGTCGACCGCTGGCCGATCATCGTCGTGGGCGCCATCTGTCCACCGGTCATGCCGTAGATCGCGTTGTTCACGAAAAACACCGTGATGTTTTCACCGCGGTTGGCGGCGTGAATCGTCTCGGCGGTCCCGATGGCGGCCAGGTCGCCGTCACCCTGGTAGGAGATGACGATGGCATCGGGGTTTGTTCGTTTGATGGCGGTGCCCACGGCAGCCGCCCGGCCGTGCGCGGCCTGGAAATTGCCGCAATCGAAGTAATAGTACCCGAACACCGAACAGCCGACAGGTGACACGAAGACTGTCCGCTTGGTCAGGCCCAGTTCCTCCATGGATTCGGCAATCATCTTGTGAACGTTGCCGTGGCCGCAGCCGGGGCAATAGTGGGTGGCTTCCTTGGCGGGTCCGGATTTGCGTTCGAAGACCTGGTAGAAGCCTTTTGATTTTTCGAAGGTTTTCATGACTGGGTGACGCCTTCCATGATCTTGTTGAACTCGTCCAGAAGTTCCTTGCTGCCGGGTACGACTCCGCCGCAGCGTCCGTAGAAGTGAACGGGAACCTTGCCGTTGACCGCAAGCTGCACGTCTTCGACCATCTGCCCGGTGGAAAGCTCGACAGCCAGGAATTTGCTGGCGGTCTCAGCCAGTTTGGCGATGATCCCGGTCGGGAACGGCCACAGGGTGATGGGCCTCAGCAACCCGACCTTGAGCCCCTGCTCGCGTGCCATGTCCACGGTGGAGTAGACGATCCTGCTGACAACACCGTAGGCCACCACGATCAGGTCTGCGTCCTCGGTCTTGTACTCCTCGTACATCACCTCGTTGGCCATGATTTCCTTGTATTTGGCATCGAGCTTCAGGTTGTGGTCTTCCAGATCGTGGGGATCCAGCACGATGGAACTGACCAGGTTGCCGGACGTCTCGGGCGTGCCCTTGACCGCCCATTCCGAATGGTCAGGAAGGTCGGTGACACCCTTGGGGATATCCACGACTTCCATCATCTGGCCGGTAATGCCGTCGGCCATGATGCAGGCCGGGTTGCGGTACCTGTCCGCCAATTCGAAGGCCTTCATCGTCAGGTCGCACATCTCCTGGGCCCCGTTGGGCGCCAGCGCGATCAACCGGTAGTTGCCGTGGCCGCCACCCTTGGTGATCTGGAAATAATCGGCCTGTTCCGGGGCGATGTTGCCCAGGCCCGGGCCACCGCGAACGATATTGACAACGACGCAGGGCAGTTCCGCGCCCGCGCAGTAACTCAAACCCTCCTGCTTCAAACTGAAGCCGGGGCTCGAGGAAGCTGTCATTGTGCGAATACCCATGCCGGCGGTGCCGTAGACCATATTGATGGCGGAAACTTCGCTTTCGGCCTGGATGAACACGCCGCCGAGGGCGGGGAAATGCAGGGCGGCCGCGTGGGCCACTTCGCTGGCCGGCGTAATTGGATATCCGTAATACGCCCGGCATCCCGCCGCGAGAGCGCCGACGATGATGGCGTCGTTGCCCTTCATGAATTGTTTGGCCATGGACTTTCTCCCGTTGAATTGGAACAGGTCTACCCAGGGTTTTAAAACACTAGGGCTTGATCACGCGAATGGCACCCGGTTCGGGGCAGGCATAGAAACACAGGCCGCAACCGGTGCAGTCGGCGCCGGTGTAAAAAGCCGGGTGGTAGCTGGCGCTGTTGAGCTTGTCGCTGATGGCGATGACGCTCTTCGGACAAACGGCCAGGCACAATTGGCAACCCTTGCAGAGTTCCCCGTTGACCTCCATGAAAGGCACGTCCAGGGCGGTTTTTTCGGTCATGGAAATCACCTCGAATATTAAAGGTGAGAAGGCAAAAAGCTGTTACCGGTTAAACATAATAGACAACGGCACCGGCCCCAAAAAAATGTTTCCGGCCCGACGGGTCTATATTCAGGACTGTAAACGTCTGCTTTCCCTGGCGTTTGGTCAGGAATCACTGAATTCAGGTTTTCGTTTCTCCATGAAGGCCGTACATCCCTCCCGGGCATCATCCGAGGATCCGCAGATTCCGAATAATGCCGCCTCCAAACGGCATCCACCAGCCTGGTTCATCTCCAGACCTTCACCCACCGCCTTGAGGGCCATACGCAAAGTCAGGGCGGACTTTCCGGCCAGGGTTTCAGCCACGATCCGCACCGAATCGACAAATTCCCCGGCGGGGTAGACCTTGTTTATCAGGCCGATGGCCATGGCGTCGACCGCGTCGATCATGTTTCCCAGCAGCACCATCTCCATGGCACGGCCACGGCCCACCAGGCGGGACAGGCGCTGGGTGCCGCCGAAGCCGGGAATCAATCCGAGGCCCGTTTCCGGCAGTCCCATCCGGGCATTGTCCGAGGCGTACCGGAAGGTGCAGGCCATGGCCAATTCGCATCCTCCCCCGAGAGCGAACCCGTTGACGGCGGCGATGACGGGTTTGCCAAGATTTTCGATGCGATCCATCAGAGCCTGGCCCCGGGCGGAAAACCGCTCCGCTTCGGTTCCCGTCATGTTGGCCATTTCACCGATATCGGCCCCGGCCACGAACGCCTTCTCTCCAGCTCCCGTCAGAACAACAACGCGCGCTTCCGGATCCTTGGCTAAACCCGCGAAGCATTCCTCCAGTTCACCGAGGATCTCGGTGTTCAAGGCGTTGAGCTTGTCCGGACGGTTCACCGTGACGGTGGCGACCCCATCGACGGTCTCGCAGAGGATATTCTTGTAACTCATCGGCTTGTCCCTTTCGGTGGCTGGAATGGAAAGAATCTTCAGCTTCTGCACTATATCAAATCATCCGTGTAATGTTTCTTATTATTTTGACATAAGTCCCTTTGCCGACAACCTGTGTACAACTCCTTATCAAGACTGTTGATAGTGGCGAAGAGAGTGAAAAAAGGCCATATTGATTAAACCTGGGGGATTACATGCCAGCCACGCCCAATTGAATATCCTGCGGATCTTCCCAGGCAGATGGAGAACATTTATATGAGCGATTTGATTCGTTCACAATTCTTTCTGCCGTTTGTGGTGGCAGCCGCCCTCGTTGCGGTACTTGGCTGGGTTCTGTACCGGACCTGGCTAGCTCTGCGTGAACTCCGGCTCCGCCAGCAGGAAAGTTCCCAGGAGCAGCAGCGTCTGGAAGGCCAACTCAACCTGGCTCACCGGATGGAAGCCGTGGGCATCCTGGCCGGGAGCATCGTCAACAACCTGAACAATCTGTTGGCCGTGATTCTGGGCCACACCCGGATCGCCATCAATGACCTTCCACCAGGGTCTCCCACGCGGGACGAACTTGAACGAATCGCCAAAGCCGGCCATATGGCCAGCGACCTGGTGCGTGAGATCAGCGATTTCTACCTTCAGGCCGACCAGGCCCGCAAACCTACCGATCTGGTCCCCGTTGTCCGGGATACCCTCAAGCTCATTCGGGATATTCTGCCGTCCAGCATCACCATCAAATCCGAATTGAAACCCTGCCACCCGGTCCTGGCTTCGGTCACCGGCATCCAGCAGGTATTGATGAATCTGTGCAGCAATTCCATGCACGCCATGTACCGCAACACCGGGACCCTGGAAATCGTCCTGGAAGAGGAAGTCGTGACCGCGGGCAGGAAAGCGGCGCCCAGGGACCTGGTTCCCGGCAGTTACGCCCGGCTGACCGTACGGGACGACGGCCGGGGAATGGATACCGAAACGCTGGACCGGATCTTCGACTCCTATTTCACCGGGTCCACCAACGGGACCAAGATGGGTATCGGTTTGAGTACCGTTTCCCGCATCCTGGAAGACAACGACGGCGCCACGATTGTACAAAGCCTGGTCGGCGAGGGTACGAAGTTCGACCTCTACTTTCCCCTCATCGCCTGGGAGATCTCCAGCGAGATCGTACAGAAAACCGTTTCCTCCCCCGCGGTGGTGGAATTCGCGGACGGGGCCCTGACCGGGGAAGCGGCGCCCGAACCGATCGCCGCTCCTGTCGAATCGGAGTCCGGACCCGCAGCCACCGTTATGCTGATCGACGACGAGGAAATGGTCGCCCAGGTCATGACCAGCGGGCTGCAGCGCCAGGGATTCCGGGTCATAACCCATACCGACAGCCGCAAGGCCCTGGTGGATTTTTCCCAGACACCGGAAATCTTCGATGTCGTGGTGACCGATCAGATCATGCCCCACATGTCCGGCGTGCGCCTGACACGGAAGATCCACGAGATCCGCCCGGACATTCCCGTCATCCTCTTCACGGGTTTTCGCGACAGCTTCCATGAGGAGCAGGCGCGAGAAGCCGGCGTGGTCGAATTCATGTTGAAGCCCGGCAGCCACCGGGATCTCGCCAATCTCATTTTGCGGCTGATGCGTCGCAAGATGGCCGGCCGAGGCTGATCTCCCCTGCCCCAACTTGATTCTTTCCGGAATTGACGCTTAATTCGCAGGTCTGGTAGATTCTTTCGGCACAAGCACCAATGACACCCCCGCCAAGGAAACCATGATGAGCAAGTCCTTCGCTGACAATCTCAAACGGCTTAACGAACTGCGCGCCGAGGCCATGGTCGGCGGCGGCCCCGAACGCGTGGAGAAGATCCACGCCAAGGGTAGACTGACCGCCCGTGAGCGCATCCACCTCCTGCTGGACGAAGCCAGCTTCCAGGAAACCGGGGTCTTCGTCCGGCATCGCAGCCACGAGATGGGCATGGACAATAACCGCCCCGTCGGCGACGGCATGGTCACGGGGGTGGGCCGCATCGACGGCCGCCAGGTCTATGTTTTTGCCCAGGACTTCACGGTCTTCGGCGGATCGATGAGCGAGGCCAATGCCCTGAAGATCTGCCACCTCATGGACCAGGCGCTGGAAAACGGCTGCCCGGTGATCGGACTGAACGACAGCGGCGGCGCCCGCATCCAGGAAGGAGTGCGCTCCCTGGCCGGTTATGCTGAGATCTTTTGGCGCAACACCATGGCTTCGGGGGTCATCCCACAGATTTCCGCCATCCTGGGTCCCTGCGCCGGAGGCGCGGTCTATTCGCCCGCGATCACCGACTTCACCCTGATGGTGGACAAGACGAGCTACATGTTCGTCACCGGGCCCAACGTCATCAAGATGGTCACCAACGAAGACGTCACCTTCGAGGAACTCGGCGGGGCCAACACCCACTCGACAAAAAGCGGTGTCGCCCATTTCATGGCCTCAAGTGATGCCGACTGCCTGCTGATGACCCGCCGACTGATGAGCTTCATGCCCCAGAACAATCTGGAGGAACCGCCCCGGATCACGCCCACCGACAAGCCTGACCGGCGCGAGGAAAAACTCAACAGCATCGTTCCGGACGACAACAGGAAACCGTACGACATGACCGAAATCATCCACCTGGTGGTGGACGAAGGCGATTTTCTCGAGGTTCAGCCGCGGTACGCCCAGAACATCATCTGCGGGTTCGCCCGCCTGGACGGCAAACCGGTGGGCATCGTCGCCAACCAGCCCAAGTTCCAGGCCGGGGTGCTGGACATCAACTCCTCCATCAAGGGAGCGCGGTTCGTCAGGACCTGCGACTGTTTCAACATCCCCCTGGTCGTGTTCGAGGACGTGCCCGGTTTCCTGCCCGGGACGGAACAGGAATACGGCGGCATCATCAAACACGGGGCCAAGCTTCTGTTCGCCTTCTGCGAGGCAACCGTGCCCAAGCTCACCGTCATCACGCGCAAAGCCTATGGCGGCGCCTACGACGTGATGAACAGCAAGCACATCCGCGCGGACTACAATATTGCCTGGCCGGGCGCCGAACTGGCGGTCATGGGTTCCGAAGGAGCCGTGAACATCTTGTACCGCCAGGAACTGGCCTCAAGCAAGGACCCCGACGCCCAGCGCAAGAAACTGGTGGACGAATACAACGAGACGTACGCCAACCCGTACATCGCCGCGGGGCTCGGTTACCTGGACGACGTGATCGAACCGGCGGACACACGCCGTCACCTGATCACCGCGTTGAACAACCTGCGCGGCAAAAAGCAGATTCTGCCCCCGAAGAAACACGGAAACATTCCCCTGTAGGGAGAGCATCGTGGCAACCAGCAAGACCGACAGGAAATTCGACAAGGTACGCAAATTCGACAAGGTACTCGTGGCCAACCGCGGCGAAATCGCCGTGCGGATCAT
>Ga0164313_10001557_pt1 | contig 20263 bp, 16 predicted proteins | sample GuaBasSedimGuay4_FD_113735 | JGI IMG/M metagenome (GOLD analysis project Ga0164313, IMG submission 113735) | Subseafloor sediment microbial communities from Guaymas Basin, Gulf of California, Mexico - Guay4, Core 4569-4, 0-3 cm | ecosystem: Environmental > Aquatic > Marine > Hydrothermal vents... | reverse complement strand
CTGGGCACTGAAGAGTTCCTGCAGTAGTGCTAGCACTGATGGTTCATCATCCACGAGTAACAGGTGTTGCGCGTCGCCGGGAGTGGTAACCGACAGCTCTTCAGCTTGCTCTTCAACATCTGCCACAGCACCGATGGCAATAGGTATATAAATATCGAAGCGGGTACCCGTTGCTGGTGACGAGTGGACGTGCAGGTGGCCGTTAAGGCTGTGGATAATTCCGTCCGCTACGGCCAGGCCCATGCCGGTGCCCCGACCCACTTCTTTAGTGGTGAAAAACGGGTTGAACATCTCAGCGATGACTTTTTTGGCAATGCCGGTACCGTCATCCTGTATCGAAATTCTTAAAAACTCGCCTTCAAACAGTTGTTCACAAGCGTGGCAGCTGCTTCTGACGACATTGCTGTGGGCCAGTTCTACCTGTAACACCCCGCGGTCATCTGGCATCGCGTCTTTGGCATTTATACAGATATTCATGACCACCTGGTACAGCTGGGTCGGGTCGGCGTCAATGGTTGGCAGGTTGGGTTCGAAACGCCGCTGAACGATAATTGTCGCTGGTAAGGTGGCGCTGAGCATATCCAGCACTTCAGTAACGACCGGTTCGGGGTCAATGGCTCGCAAATTTAGCGGTTGAACACGACTGTAATTCAGAATCTGCCGAATTAGGTCACGACCCCGGCTGCCAGCCCGGTGGATTGAGGCGAGATACTCCGACAGGCGCGTATCAGTTGCTGCAGCCTGGGTCTTAGCCGCCAGTTCGCTGTAGCCGAGGATGCCAGTGAGAATATTATTAAAATCGTGGGCAACCCCGCCGGCAAGTTGCCCAAGCGCCTCTATTTTTTGTGCTTGCCGCACCTGCAGCTCTAATTGACGTCTGTCGGTGATATCGTTTGCCAGGGCGATGATGCTACTGACCTCGCCGTCTTTTGCGGTTATCGGGGTTATGTACCACTCCAGTTCAAGGATTTCTCCGGCACGATTAAGTCCCTGACCGAGGTAGAAAAAGGGTGTCGGGTCTGCCATCACCTTTGACCAGATTCCATCTAAAATATGGTGTCTGGCGGGCGGAGTTATATTTCTCAGCTGACGCTGACAGGCTTCGGCTATCGAGTAGCCAAAGAGTTTTTCAGCGGCAGGATTCCAGCTGACAATATCGCTATCCGTGTCGAGCTCAAACACAGCTAATGGTGTTGCGGCGATCAGCTGATCTAGTTTGTCGCTCAATTGTTGCCGACTCTGGTTGGCGCCGGTGAGTGCGGTCAGGTTTCGGTGAGTGAGGACAACGTCAGGCAGTGCATCGGGGTCGTTGGCCGGAAATAGCGAGCCGTATGCGGTCATCGTGATTATTTGGCCATCATGTTGAACGAGCTGTGTGTGTGCATAGGCTCGCCCATTAGATGCTATAGCCTTATAAAACTGTTTCGGACCTTCCGGGTCGGTGGCTAATATGGAGATATTTTTACCCAGCAACTCTTCCCGGCTGTAACCGGTGAGTTCACTGTAGGCATGGTTAATCTCAAGGAACTCGCCGGCCTGATTGGTAATGGCGATCCCGTCCGGGATGGCGCTGAATATGGTTTTGTAGCGAATTTCGCTGGTGCGCAGCTCGCGCTTTGCGGCTTGCCGCTCGCGTAGATCCCGAAAGGCGGCATAGTATTGGCGGTGATGACCGCTGCCAATACTGGTCTGGTGCACCTCCACATCAATAGTATGGCCATCACGATGGAATATCTTGCGTTGGCCCAAATCGGTTTGATGTTCCAATGTGTCGATCATTTCAGGTTGTCTCTGGGCCCAGTACTCTGCGCCCGTCAGGATGCTTGCGAGATGACCAATCAGCTCCTCATGTGGGTAACCAAGCATGTCAGCCAGCGCCACGTTACAGGCGGTGATCTTAAACTCGTGGTCGAGGACGCAGATCCCGTCAGGCAGAGTGTCAAAAATTGTCTGGTTTTTAGCTGCAGCATCACGTACAGCGGCTTCAGCAAGGCGCCGCGGGGTAATGTTGCGCACGACGCCTACCAAATGCTGGGTGCCGGTGTTGACTACCAGGTGTCCCATTAAGAGCCAGGTAGTTGGAGGATCCTGGCGGTTGTCGACAAATTCAAATTGAGCAACTGATCCCGGTGTCGAGTCGCGGATAAACTGTTTCAGGTTGGCCGGTTGGCAGTTGCCCATCACAGTAGTGATCGGTTGATCGAGAAGAGTATCGAAGTGATCTGAAAAAGTGAGCTGAAAATGTTCGCTGATGTCGCTGATCCGGCCTTGGTCATTCACCGCAACCATGCCGATGCTCGCGCTTTCTGTAATCGCGTAGGCGGTTTCGGGAGTGAGAATAGACGGGGTGGTGCCGTCTGTTTCATGGGGCGATTGCAACAGCAACCGTTGACCATATAGCAGCAGCGCGGTCCAGAAATTACCCGGTGCATCGATCGCCAAATGCAGGGCTGTGGTTAGCAACGGATCGGGTTGAGGGCCAAGAGTAACCAGTCTTTCAGGGTTCAGATTCGTGTAATCGACAGGGGTCAGCGTGATGGTGTTCAGGTCGATGACGACCAGCGTGGCAGGATGTAACTCAGCAGCTTTGACTGCCCTGGCAACCGAAGTAGTGAGGGTGACGCTGACCGTCAGCCCCGCAACGGGCCTACTGGCGATTCTATTCTCAAGGTCTGGGTCACGAGTAACAACAATGAGATCCATCGTTCACTCCGGTTTTATCAACTATTCAAGCGTACAAAAAATGGCACCCAGCTAGCGATCAATAATACGGTAAAAATCAGGTTTAGACGGATCAGGAACCCCCATAGTTTGTTTTGTTGTTCGTCATCACTGCTCGATCGATAGACCGCAAGCATGACGGCATCCAGCAGCAGTAACATGGTCAGAACTGGCATGGTGATGGGTGCCATCAGGTTCAACGATACCTCGTTACTTCTAAAATCATCAGTGCCGGGCAGCCAGGGAAAGACGATAAGCACGGCAGCAAATAGCAGCAATAACAATCGCAAGAAGGGTATTGATGGTTTTGAACTCATTGTTTCAAGGATTCCTGTGAACGGGTGGTATGCATCTCTGCTCAGTGTATCTGATGAGCCGGCGCTGATTGATGAGGTCTTTGTAGCGTCCAGATTTGATTCAGTTGCCGGATTAAAATGGTCCCTGGGGCTGTCCCAAAATAGTGATGGCCGCCACGGCTTCTTCGTAACCATGAAACCCACCGCCATTCTCGGCGATGGCGAAGCGGGCACCTTCAACCTGTCGTTTCCCGGTCTCTCCGCGTAACTGGGTGACCAGTTCGGCAATTTGAGCAAGTCCCGTTGCGCCAATCGGGTGCCCTTTTGATTGCAGACCACCGGAAGGGTTCACTGGAATTTGCCCGCCGAGTGTTGTCGCGCCGGATGCTACTAGCGCCCCGCCGTCACCGAGGCTGCAAAAACCGAGGTTTTCGGTCTGTTGCAGTTCCGCAAAAGCGGTGGCGTCGTGTACCTCTGCCACCGACATATCGGCGGGCCCGAGGCCCGCCTGTTCGTAAGCACGATTAGCGATGAGTCGACATAAGTGTTGATCGAACTGTTCGGGCTGGCGGTCACTACCGATACCGATTTCACAGGCTAGTACCGGTACCGCCCGTTGTTTCTGTTCTTCGGTCAGTACATCGCTGTGGCAAACAATCGCCGCCGCCGCGCCATCACTGACCGGTGCACACATGGGCAGGGTGAGTGGCCAGCTGATGGGTCTGGCGGCCATAACTTCGTCCACCGTCATCGCTTGCCTGTATTGCGATAACGGATTGTGCACTGAATGGGTGTGGTTTTTTGCTGCGATCATGGCTAAATGTTCTTGAGTTGTATCGAAATGCGCCATGTGCAGCCGGGTGAGAAAACCATATATATCCATGAACAGGCTGCGGGTGGCGACGTTGTCAGGATCGGTATCCGCGTCCTCTACCATTGCTTGCAGGCGGCGATAACTTTCATCGGCAACGCTGACATCCCAGGCCGTGTCGAACAGCGAGAACATCCTCTCTCGGTCGTCGATGACCATTTTTTCTGCGCCGACCGCCAGGGCGATGGGCGTCTGCCCTGCGGCGACGGCCTGACAGGCAAGCTGCAACGCACTGCTGCCACTGGCGCAGGCATTTTCGACGTTGATGACGGGGATGCCCTGCACTCCCATGGCGCGCAGCGCTATCTGCCCTCGAACCATCTGTTGGCCTTCCAGGAGGCCCTGACCGGTGTTGGCAAAATAGGCGGCACCGAGGCTGGCCAGTTCAAGGCTCGCGTCGACTAACGCCGCAGAGACGGCCGTGTTGGTGAGACTTTTTACAGTCTGCTGCGGCTGTTTGCCAAATGGAGTCATGCCGACACCCGTAATGTAAATATCTTTCATCTTTTGCTCCAGTAGATGGCTAACGGGCGCTGCTGCTTTGTAGGGTTACAGATTCGGTGAAAACAGCCAGCAGCCAGCGTTGCGAATTCGTTTCCACAAGGGACTATGGTTAAGAGAGGTTGATTTAACCTGCTGCGAATGGTCGAGAATGCGGTCAAAGTGGTCGATCATTTTGGTGGCGAACGTCACATCATAACTCTCTACCATGAGTTCAAAATTAAGCCGCAAACTACGGGCGTCGATATTGGCTGAGCCAAACTGTACATATTGGTTATCAATGACCAGCAACTTGGTATGGGCGAATGGCAGTGGCTGAAAATATACATTGATGCCAGCGCGGATCATCGCCGGCAGCCGGTGCAGGCTGGCCCAGTGCATCATCCGGTGATCGCTGCGTTCCGGCAAAACTACCGTCACTTGAATCCCGCTACGGGCCGCTGCCTGTAGCAGAGCATCAAGCTCAGGCGGCGGCAAAAAATAGGGTGTCATGATACGGATCGAGTTGCGGGCGCTAGCGATTGCCCCCAGCAGGACTGCCAGCAGTTTGTCTAGCGACTGCTCTGGTCCATCAGGAATGGCTCGGCACAAACTTGTGCCCGAAGCGGGTCCGGTCGCGGATACCGGCGTCCATTGCTCGCCGGTAACGTAGCGCCAGTCATCAGCCGCTACCTGGGCAAGCTGCTGCAGTACTGGCCCGTTTATTTTTACTACCATGTCCTGAATTTGCAGTGGTTTTTTCGGGCGGTGAGTATGTTGTGGGCGGATATTCATGCCGCCAACAAAGCCGACTTCACCATCGACAAGTAGCAATTTGCGATGGTTACGCAGATTGATTGCCAACTGCGGTGGCAGTAGTCGGGGTGGTAGAAAACTGCGGGCGTCGATCCCCTGCCTGCGTAGCAAACGGCGGGTTTTGCCGCCGTCGTACCACTCACCTATGCCATCGATGATGACGCGTACCTGAATTCCGCGTTGATGGGCGGAGATCAGTTCTTTGATAAAGCTCCGCCCGATGCCGCGATGATCAAAAATATAGATGCTCAGATAGACCCAGCTGTTTGCTCGGCGAATGGCTGCCAACATTTCTGGGAAAGCCTCGTCACCGTTAAACAGCGATTGTAAATGGCAGCCACTTACCAGTGGCAGGCCGGTCACGCGGAGAGTGGTACGGATTAACGACTCGTAATCAAGCAAATCCGGTGGTGCAATATCTGATAATGGGGGTGCAGTTTCAGCCGTTCGTCGATCCCCCGCTGCCCGGCGTTGGGCGCGGCGATTGAGGCGGTTAATACCAAAAACTAGGTAGAGCACGATCCCGCCCAGTGGAAACAGCAGGCAGATGACAATCCACAGCGCCGCACTGCGGGGGTCGGTTTTATGCAGCATTGCATGGACGCAGGTGATCACTACCAGTAAGGCAATGACCGTGATCAGGGCGGTTTGGACAAAGTCAGCTTGAATAATTTCGAGGTTCACGGCTACCAGCGCTAATAAGTAGAACTATTCCCAAGTTCAAATTCGGCGATCAGTGGCAGATGGTCAGACAGCCGGGTCCACGGCTTGCCGTGCAGGCGATGACAATTGACGGCGGTAATGCCGCGGCCATAAATGCGGTCAACGGCTAACAGTGGCCGCCAAACCGGGAAGGTGCGGGCAGGCTTACCATGCTGCGCCGCGTAAATGTCTACCAGGCCCAGTTCGCCGCACAGGTACTCATCGGCCTGTTTGCGCCAGTCATTGAAATCGCCGGCGATAATCAGTGCTTCATTATCGGGCACGTGGCTGCGAATACGTTCCACCAGCCGTTGCAGCTGGCCGCGGCGTTCACTCTCAAACAGGCCCAGGTGAACGCAAATGAGATGTAGCGGAGCCCCGGCCGATGTCTTAATAACACCGTGCAGCAGGCTACGGCTGGCGTAACTGCGGTTGGAGACGTTGATGTTCTCCCATTCGCTAAACGGATGGCTACTAAGAATGGCGTTGCCGTGGTGACCGCTGCGGTAGATGGCGTTTTTGCCGTAGGCGTGGTGGGGCCAGAGCTGATCGGCCAGGTATTCAAACTGTGCGGTGCTCGGTGCATCACTCTTCGGCGTATCACCCCCGGGTGTCTCAATCAGGGGCAGCGGGTGGTGGTCAGAATGACCGCGCACTTCCTGTAAAAAAACGATATCCGCTTCAACCTCGCGCAGGGCATTGCGAATGGTTTCCAGGGTAAAGCGCCGATTGCCGACGCTGAAACCCTTGTGAATGTTATAGGTCAGCAGACGCACGGTTACGGCGTGCTGGTTTCTGGTTGCAGGATCATGCTGCGTGGGTGGCGAGAAATAGCTTGTAATTCACCGCATCAAACAGGGCCTGATAAGAGGCTTCGATAACGTTGCCCGACGCCCCTACCGTGCTCCAGCGGTGGCCGCTCTGGTCACTGCTCTCCACCATGACTCTTGTCACCGCGGCAGTGCCGGCGCTGGTTTCCATAATGCGAACCTTGTAATCGACCAGCTGCATATCGACCAGCTGCGGATAGGCCGGTAACAGCGCTTTGCGCAGGGCGTTATCGAGGGCGTTAACCGGCCCGTTACCTTCGGCTACGGTCATGTGCAAAATGCCGTCAACGGTTACCTTCATGGTCACTTCGGAGAGGGTTTCTATGCTGCCGTCGGTGGTGCTACGGCGTTCATCAGTAACCCGGTAACTCTGTAGGCTAAAGTGATCGTGCCACTGGCCAAGCATGCGTCGGGCGAGCATCTCAAAACTGGCGGCGGCGCCGTCGTAGGCGTAACCCAGGTGCTCGCGCTGTTTGACTTCATCGACTAATTTGTTGATTTCGGGTGCATCGTTGGCCACTTCAATGCCCAACTCAGCCAGCCGTACCAGTACGTTGGCGCGACCGGCCTGATCCGAAACCAGGATTTTACGCTGGTTGCCAACGGTCTCTGGCGGTACATGCTCATAACTGCGCGGGTCTTTCTGCACTGCTGACACATGTAGCCCGCCCTTGTGTGCAAAGGCATTCGCGCCGACAAACGGGGCGTGACGATCCGGATTGCGGTTGAGCCGCTCATCGACCAGGTTTGAGGTAGTTACCAGTTGTTTCAGATTTTCTTCGCTGACGCCGGTCTCATAACCCATACGCAGCATAAGTGAGGGCATTACTGAGATTAAATTGGCATTGCCGCAGCGTTCACCGAGACCGTTTAAGGTGCCCTGAACCTGGCGCACCCCGGCGCGTACCGCCGCTAAAGAGTTGGCTACCGCGTTGCCGGTGTCGTTGTGGCAATGGATGCCGAGTTGGTTCCCCGGTAGTTTGGCAGTGACGACGCTGACAATATCGCTGATTTCGTCTGGCAGGGTGCCGCCGTTGGTATCGCACAGGACTGCCCAACGGGCACCGGCGTTGAGGGCGGTTTTAAGGCAGCTCAATGCAAAATCGGGGTTGGCTTTGTAGCCATCAAAAAAATGTTCGGCGTCAAAGATCGCCTCGCGACCCTCCGCCACGCACAGCGCAATGCTATCGGCGATCATCGCCAGGTTTTCCTCTTCAGTGGTGCGCAGGGCCACTTTAACGTGAAAATCCCAGGTTTTGCCGACCAGGCAGATTCCCGGCGTATTCGTTGCCAGTAATGCTCGCAGACCAGCGTCGTCAGCCGCCGCGCGCTTGGGACGGCGGGTCATACCGAAGGCGGTAAACCGGGCGGTTTGTAATTCAGGTAACTGGCTAAAAAAATTATCGTCCGCCGGGTTCGCGCCGGGCCAGCCGCCCTCAATGTAGTCAAACCCGAGTCGGTCGAGCTGACGGGAAATGGCAATTTTGTCGCCGGCAGTGAAATCTACTCCCTGGGTCTGCTGACCATCACGGAGGGTGCTGTCGTAAAGAAAAACTCGGTTATCAGTCATTTGTTCTAGTGTTGAATTGGTGTGATAGCAGGGGTTTGCTCTGCCTATTCTAGCGCCGACGGCAAGGTTACAGGCAGGGTGCCTTCCACTGTTATCGATTGTGGATGGTGAATCAGGCGTGGCGCGACCACCTCTACCCCCAGTTCAATCACCTCGCGTAACCGCTGGCCATAGGCTGGGTCAACCGAATCCGCTACTGAGAAGCTGGTTCCTTCAGACCGGTTAATGGCAAATACCAGCACTCCCCGATTGCCGTTTGCCACGAGTTCAGCGAGCACGTTGAGGTGTTTCAGGCCACGCTCGGTCACTGCGTCTGGAAATTGCACCTGGTCACCCAGGAGCAGGGTGGCATTTTTAACCTCTACCCAGGCATCGGCAGACTTGCCGTCGCTCAGCTGTATGTCTAGTCGTGCTCGGTGATCGTCGGTGTTAAAGACCACTTCGCGCTTAAGAGTCTGGTAACCCTTTAAGCTTTCAATTCCACCGGCGGCGATCGCTTCAGCGATTACCTCATTGACCCGGCCGGTGTGCACGCCAATCCAGCCGCCGCCCATATCTACGCGCTCCAGGGTCCAGGCCAGTTTGCGCTTCGGGTTGTCGCTGTGGCTCACCTGCACGGGGGCGCCTGGTTGCCAGCAGCTGGTCATGCGGCCGGTATTAGGGCAGTGGGCGACTATCTCGCGGCCATCATCCAGAGTGATATCGGCGAGAAAACGCTTGTAGCGGCGATGCAGAACGCCCTGCGTAAGGGAAGGTAGTTGCATGTTAATTCAGACTAGCAAATCAGCAGGAAAATTCTGCCCAGACCGGGCAGTGATCGGAGGGTTTCTCCATGCCGCGGGTCTGGTAGTCGATATCGGCGGCAGTGCAGAGTTTGGCCAGTGACTCGGTGGCCAGAATGGTGTCGATGCGCAGACCGCGTTTGGGGTCGTCAGCAAACCCCTTGCTGCGGTAATCAAACCAGCTGAAGCGGTCACTCACATCTTTGTGATGCAGTCGGTAACTGTCGGTTACGCCCCAGTCGAGTAGTCGCTGAAACCACTCCCGCTCTTCGGGTAGAAAACTACATTTACCGGTACGCAGCCAGCGTTTGCGATTTACATCGCCAATGCCGATGTCCTGATCCTCGGGGGAGATATTGATATCGCCCATCACAATCAGTCGCTGACCGGGTGTGTGGTTGTTAATGAGGTGCTGTTGCAGATCTTCGTAGAATTTCTGCTTGGCCGGGAATTTTGTTTCGTGGTTACGGCTCTCTCCCTGGGGAAAATAGCCATTGATCACCGTCACTGGCTCGCCATCGCGGCATTCCAGGGTCACGCTGATCAGTCGGCGCTGAGCCTCCTCGTCATCGGTGGCGAATCCCTTGCTCACCGCCAGAGGTGTTTGCCGGGTCAGGGTGGCCACGCCGTAGTGCCCCTTCTGGCCATGAAAGTGGGCTTGATAGCCAAGTTCTTCGATCGCTTCTAGTGGGAATTGATCGTCGTGGACCTTGGTTTCCTGTAGCCCAATCAGGTCGGGCAGGTGCAATTGAATAATCTGCTCAAGTTGGTGCAGACGTGCGCGCAGGCTATTGATGTTGAAAGAGACAATTTTCATGGGTTACGGATTATCCATTGCCGGTCGAGTTTTCGAATCGTTAACAATTGCCGGTATTTTAGTCGGGCGCTTGGTTCAGCGATGCGTGCATCGGTTCCTTATTTCTGGACTGGCCAATTACTGGCCGACGAAGAGCCTGCAAGGTATGAGACTTGATGCATAGATATTTTCGATTGCATTGAGGTGTTCTACAATCAGGCCTGGCGCAGCGGGTATCTCGGCGAAGTTAGTTCCCGAGGTTTAATCGGGAAACGTTTTTGGCGAGCGAAGTTGGTGATAAATCGAGCCGCGACTAGCTTGTGGGGTTGACCAAGGATGGTAAAACGAGCTGTTGCCGTTAATGACGGGTATCAGTAGTGTATTCTGGCTTTAGTCGATTTTATCAAGCGATGAAAAACATAGAAGGATTTTTAAGATGAGTGTTCATCCATCAGCGGTGATTGAACAGGGAGCAATCATTGGCGAGGGCACCGAAATTGGACCGTTTAGTTTTATTGGCGCGCAGGTCAAGTTGGGTAAAAACTGCGTTATACACTCCCATGTGACCATCGATGGCAATACCGAGTTGGGTGATGGTAACGAGATATTCCCCTATGCGTGTATAGGCAAACAGACGCAGGACCTCAAATATGAGGGTGGAAACCCCGGGTTGAAAATCGGTGCCAATAACTCAATTCGAGAATACGTAACGATTAACTGTGCGACGAAAGAGGGCGATTACACCATTGTTGGCAGTAACTGCCTGATTCAGGCCTATGTACACGTGGCCCATGAATGTATTTTGAGCGACGATGTGATTCTGAGTACCGGAGTCAAATTATCCGGCCATGTTGAAGTGGGCAAAAATGCAATCCTTGGCGGCATGACCGGGGTCGTGCAATTTGTCCGAATTGGCGATTATGCTTTCGTCGGCGGGTTCGCCAAGCTGGCAAACGACGTGCCCCACTACTGTATCGCCGATGGGATTCCGGCTAAGGTGATGACCATAAACAAAATTGGCCTTGAGCGTAGCGGCCATTCAAAAAGTGAAATCAGAGAGATATATCGGGCATTCAAGTGTGTGTTTAAGTCGAGTGGCTCGATGGAACAGGTGCTGCTGGAACTGTCTGAAATGGATAATGAATTCTCCAACAAATTTTTCGATTTTATCGACTCATCGAAGACAAGGGTGCAGCGAGGTTAATTCTTCTTCCCTGTCACGCTGAATGAAAGGCCTATACGTTCTCGGCGCAGCACTGTTATTGGCAGCTTGTGTCCCTTCGGGAAGTAACACGTTTGGTCATTTGCAGAGCGTACCGCAATCCTGGGCAACGCTTGATGTAAAAGAGCTAAATGAGCAGGTCGCAGCGGGCGTTGTAGCTAAAGAGGCCTGGCCGCGAAGCCCCCTTCAACTAGTTCTTCACCTCTTTGGCGGTGACGTAGAGGTGCAGTCACTTTCTCTGAAAGAAATGAAAAACCGCAGTGAGGGCGCAGATGCCACGAAAATCGTTTGGATACGAGGGGGTTTTCTGGACGACTCCGTTAGCGGCGATTGGCACGAAGTTGATTTGCGGCGGTTAGCCGATGGGTCATGGCGAATAAATTCAGCACGAATAGCGTACAGGTGCCGGCGCGCTACCAATCCAGATGAATACCAGAATAAGCTGTGTCCTTGATTTAGCCGTTTGGTCTGCGGAGTTCGTAAACTGAGCCAGGTTCGCCTGCACCGAAGACGCAAATCCTCATTTATTCTCTCATGCAGTTCGGTTAAGGCGTTTCTAAAGTACGGCCCCTACTCCAGTTTTTCAATATCCAGTTCCCGACCGTCCAGGGTGATGCCTGCCCAGCGTTGCATGACATCAATTTTCTCAGCAATGCCACCGTAATAGCTGAGGTCGCGGGAGAATAGCTGGTAGAGATGATAGGTCAGCTCGCCGAGCATATTCGGTACGCCACTGACGTGGGATATTTGCGACATCTGCCGCAGGTCTTTGGTCATCAGGCCGACAAAAAAACCGCCTTTCATTGGCTCTGGGTTGAGCATTACCCGGTTATGGGTCCAGAAATTAGCACCGGTGCCGTGGTCAAGCGCCTCGGCGGCGGCCTGATAATCAATGCCATGGCGAGCGGCCACCAGCAGCCCTTCCAGCAGGGCGACGCCGGTCACGGCGCAGACCATGTTGTTAACCATTTTGGCAATTTGTCCGGCGCCTAATGGGCCAAGCAGGAACAGGTGGCTACAGAAGCGATCAAGCACGTTGCGCGCCCGGCGCACATCGGCGGCATTGCCGCCGACAATAAAGGTCAGGTTGCGGTCGGGGATTGCAAACGAGCCACCGCGTTCGCCGGTGATGGCCGCGTCGATAAAGGTTATGCCGTGGGTTGCCAGGCGGTCGGCAAATTCGCGGGTTTGATCCGGGTAACCGCTGGTGGTGTCGATCACCAGTAACCCGGGATTGTTAGCGCTGGCGACGCCGTCGGTTTCGAATAACACCTGTTCGACCACTGCTGATTGCGGTAGGGCCAGAATAACCAGTCCGGCTGACTCTGCTACCGCCTTTGCCGTGCCGGGAATTTTTACACCAATGTCAGTCATGCGCTGGATTTTTTCGGCATCGATATCATGGCCGAAAACTTCGAGCCCATCTTTAATCAAAATCTTGCAGATCTCTTCACCGATGTTGCCGAGACCGATAATACCCACTTGCTGAATTGATTCCATCTCTGCCGGTTCAAGGTCACCAATTTTGACCTTATGATCAAAATCCAGGAGTACCCCCGACCAGGTTTCGAGCACATCAGCAATTTGCATGATGGAGGCATCATGACCCAGCGTCTGGGCCGCGGCGCGAAACTGGTGGGCGGCCAGGTCCCCTACTGGGCTGGGAATACGGCTCTCCCGTGCCAGTCGCGACATCTGTTCCAGGTCTTTCATCATCAGCCCGATGTGTGCCCCGGGTCGACGGCGATCATCGAATAGCTGGGGGAAACGGGCGAATGCGGTGTGGCCTGTGCCTACTCGCATCACCTCCAGGTTCTGTTTCAGGTCCAGGCCATGTTTCGAGGCGACTTGTAGACCTTCCAGGGTGGCAATCAGCGCCACTCCAGCAGACATGTTGTTAACCAACTTGACTGTTTGGCCCGCACCCAATGGTCCCACATGGAACAATTTGTCGCTGAGCCGCTCAAGCAAGGGCCGGGCAGTGGTCACAGCGGTCTCGTCGCCGCCAACAATAAATGTCAGGTTGCGGTCGTTGACCATATTGGCGCCACCGCCGGGTGCGGTAATGGCCGCATCAATCATTGCTATTCCAGCAGTCGCGAGTTTCTCGCCAATCTCTCGTGTCTGTTGGGGATAACCGCTGGAGGCATCGATCACCAGCAAGCCGTCATGCGCACAATTGATGATGCCGTCATTGCTCAAACAGACCTGCTCGACCGCATCCGAATCAGGCAGGCTTAGCAGAATGATGCCAGCTTGCTGCGCGACGGCTGCCGGAGAGTCGGCGGCAGTGATGCCACCCTGCTCTGCCGCTTTCAGCGCCCCCGCATCACTATCAAAGCCCACTACCTGTAGACCATCCGCCACCAGACAGAGGGCAATACTGCCACCAATGCTGCCGAGTCCAATAACGCCGACCGGGTTCTCCCCCATGCTCCTCTCCTCGAAGTTGGTAGTGTTAATAATTATTTTTTTAGCCGGCTAATTAGGCCGTGGTTCTTCCATATCAGTCCAGCGATTTCAATCGATTATGGAATTTATTAGCGGAGAATGAGGTACTTATCATTTCGAAAAGGTGTAATGTTGCCCCTGATCTTCTGGAGGGGAGGAATTCATCATGACCGCACAACTACAGCCGGTTAGCGGCCCAGCCGTCTGGTCCGGCGGGCAATATACGACCGACAGGGAGTGGGTCTACCACTTCTCTGCCGGTGCCATTGCCGATATTGATCAGGCTATCAACCGGGTCCGCCAGAAGCAGCTTCAGCTGGACGACATCACCGCTGAGGACTTTGCCCTACCCGCGTTGACGGATGACCTTGAGAACATGAGCGAGATACTTGGTTCCGGCCGTGGCTTCGTCATGCTAAAGGGCCTGCCGATCGAAAAATACAGCGACGAAGAGTTTGAGATTATTCTCTGGGGTATCGGTACTCACATTGGTGCTGGGGTGTCACAAAGCCATTTGGGTGATCGTATTGGGCAGGTAAAAGATATCGATGGCGTTGGCCGTTACTACACCGCCGGCGGTCCGATAGAGGTGCACATGGACCCGGTCGATGTGGTCGGACTACTCTGCTTGCGCCACGCGAAACAGGGCGGTGAGAGCTGGATTATGAGCCCGGCGTTAGTGCGCAATATCCTGCTTGAAGAGAATCCTGCGCACCTGGCACTTCTTTATGAGGGGTTTCATTATGGCAGCACCAGCGGCGAGTCCGGGGGGTTTCAAACCGCTCACCGCTTGCCGGTACTGGTTGATCAGGCCGATGGCCCGGTCTGTTTTTACCTGCCGAAGGCGATCCTCGGCTGGTCCGGGCGAGACAGCGAATATCTGAGTGGGCAGCAGCTAGAAGCGCTTGATCACTTTAACGAAATTGCCCAGCGCCCAGCGGTTGGCCTGAAGATGGACCTGCAACCAGGGGATATCCAGTTTTTGAATAACCGTAGGGTTCTGCATGCCCGCACTGACTACGAGGACCATGCTGATCCTAAGTTGGCCCGCCACCTGTTGCGACTCTGGTTAATGATGCCGCAGTGGCCTGCGTTGCCAGAGTCGATGCACTTTCTGGAGCAGACAGACCGGGCGGGAGGAGGTATTCCCAAAGGTGGTAGTCAAATCGCTGCCGATTAACTTGGGTGGATAAGGGAGTGTTAACCGCCTATTTCAAATAATTATCCAGCACCTTGATAATCCGGTAACAGGCAGTCACGGTAGGAACTTCCAGACCGAGTTCGGTCGCCTTATCGATGAAGGGTTTAAGGATGAAATCCACCTCGGTTTTTTTGCCGGCCAGAATGTCGTCGTGCAGGGAGGTACGGCTACGGTATCCGCCGTCTAGCATGGCCTGACCGATGGCAGTGATGGTGGCGATGGCCGCCTCGTCATCGAGTGAATCCAGTTCTTTCAATTTCGACACGGGGGTGTAGAAATTTTGTGGGGTGTAGCCCATGGCTTTGTATACGCTGAGTACCTCACGCGCTACCGCCAGGTAGTGTTCGGCCCCTTCGGGCAGCACCATGGCATCGGCAAAGGTGAGGTCGGGGTTGCCGATTTCGCAGCTGACTGACCAGCCGGCAGCGTTGGCAATCTGGGTGAGTTTTTCCCACATTACCTGCTGAATGTTGTCCATGACTCGGGTGGTAATGCCCGCATTGTTGAGGGTTTCTGCGAGGGTTGTTACCCGGTCGCTGGCACTGCCATCTAGCTCGCCGATGTAGCTGCTGGTTTCCAGGGTCATGTTGTTGTTGACCCGGCCGGGTCCTTCCAGCAATCCGCCTTCAAAAGTGGAGAAGCCGATCACTTTACTGGCATCGCCGAGCCAGTCGGCCAGCTGGGTCTCTTTGATGATGTTGTTCTGGAACGATAGAGCCACGGACACCCGGTCACGCAGGCAATTTGCCCCGGCCAGGGCGGCTTCGCTATCGGTGCTTTTAACGCCGAGCATCAGGGTGTCAAATTCACCCTCAGTATCGCGGGCGTCGGTGACGGCGGTGAGGTTCTCTTTGATGGTGTGCTCACCGCGAATCCCCAGTAGTTGCAGGCCGTTTTGGTTGATCGCGTCGACGTGGGCGGCACGGCCGATCAGGGTGACATCAACCCCCTGCCTGGCCAGTAGTGCCCCAAACACTGAACCAAGTCCGCCGGCACCAAGGATGCAAATTCTCATCTGATCTCCTACATTTCTCTTATTCAAAAAAAAGCCCGGTACTCAGTGTCCGGGCCTTCTTCTGTTAACAGTAATCGGTTCAGCTACACATCGTTGACCAGCGTGTAAGCCTGGGTGCCGGGCTTGAACTCCCGCCGTTTAAACGATGCCAATGCGGTGCGCACCCAGTCGTCGTTAGTTTCGCGAGAGAGTTCCCAGAACTTAGCCATTTCGTAGTCGATGGCTGCTTCAAAATCCATGCCGAGTACTTTTTCATAGACTTCTTTAGTTTTAGTCAAAACTGCTCGACCCTTGTTGGTGAGTTTGCCAACTACTTCTTCGGTTTTGGCATCCAGCTCGGCCAGGGGCACGGAGAAGGTGGCGTAACCCAATTCTTCTGCCTGCTTGCCAGTGAAGGTTTCAGCGGTAACCGAATAGTGAATACCCTTCTTGCGGTTCATGTTGTTGCAAACAGTCCAGGTGGTGCCACCGCCGGGGAAGATGCCGAAGTTCACTTCGGACAGGCCCCAGATTGATTCGTCAGCGGCAACCACTATGTCGAGTACGCCGGCCAGGGCCATGCCGCCGCCGAAGCAGTAGCCGTTAACCTTGCCAATGGTGACCGCTGTGGATTTTTTGATGCGGCTAAACCAGCCGAAGGCGTTGCCGTTGATCTCGGCCATTGCTTCAGGGTCGTCAAAGGGTTCGAGGAAACACTGCTCCAGATCCATGCCGGCGCAAAAGCTGGGGCCGTTACCGGTGATGACGATAACTTTGACTTTGGCGGCGTCAATTTCATCGAGGGCATCAACCATGTTGGCGTGCAGCTCCGGACTCATGCAGTTGCGTTTTTCCGGGCGGTTGAAATTAATCCGTGCCACGTCGTTGTCGATAGATAGTTCTATCGTGTTGTATGTTCCCATCTTCAATTTCTCCTCAATAATCGACTAATTTTTATATTTTTGGGCGCTCAACCGTTCAGGCTGCGGCCTCTTCTTCTAGTTGTGTGACTAGATTAGCTACAAATTCGGCGAGTACTTTTGCGGTCTTTTTACGAATGACCGACTGCCCGAATTCACCAAGTTTACCCATAATGGTTGCATGGGTGTGGATCACCAGGTCGGTGCCAGGCTCTCCAGATTCAGTTGCTTCGAGGCCCATGGTAGTTTCTGTCTTGATGGTGCCGGGAATTTTTCGATCTTTACCTTCGCAAATTAGCGCCATCGCACATTGGTCGTTATCAATGCTGGAGATGATGACCAGTCCTTTCATCTGCAGGCCGATGGGGCCGACACGAATTTTCAGGGTACCTTCGTACTCAACCGGTGGGCCTTCTTCAAGTTTTTCGATGCCGGTGACACCGGGTACGCAAAAAGCTACGGTTTCAATGTCGGTAACTTTTTGCCAGAGAACTTGCCGATCGGCAGGGATGGTGAAGCGAAAATCGAAGTCCATGGGTGGTCCTGTCTATTTAGCGGATAGCGCGTTGCAAAGACGACTGTAGCGTGCGGCGGGCAAACACTACGGCCATATCGGTTTTGTAGGCGGCACTGCCGCGCACATCATCGAGTGGGTCGACAAGTTCACGCAGGCTTTCGGCGACAGCGTTGATCAGATCAGTATCGGTGGGCTGGCCGACAAGCATCTCCGCGGGCACAAGCACGGGGATCGCTGCGACGGAACCAAGCGTTAACCTGGCAGAAGCGATTTTGCCATCGGTACCGAGGGTGGTCAGTGCCCCCACAGATACCGCCGCGTAGTCATCTTCGCTGCGCGGTAGAAATTTACTGTAAGCAAAGCCGGCATGGGTTGGCGGCAGTGGAATACGAATCTCGGTGAGCACTTCATTGGGTTCGATGACCGTGGTGAAGTAATCCTCGATAAATTCATTCATGGCAACTTCTCGTTCGCCGTTGTTGCTGGAAAGCACTACCCGCGCGTTTAACAGCAGCCACAGGCCGGGACCGTCCTGGGCTGAGTCGCCCTGACTTAGTCCGCCGCCGATGGTGGCGGACTCACGAATTCTCATGGTGGCCACGTGACTAAATACTTCAGCGATCTGTGGGGCGTGCTCAAGTACTAGCGGATGGGTTTCCAGCTCGCGGTAAGTGGTCAGTGCTTTCACCACCATCTCGCCATCGACGATTTCAACCCCACGCAGGGCGTCAATTTTGCCGAGGTGAATAAGGTGGTCGGGCTGCACCAGCTGCTGCTTCATAAAGGTGATCAGGCTGGTGCCACCGGCGATCAGTCGGGCGTCATACTCGTGCTCGTCGAGCAGGGCGTAAACCTCGGCCAGTGCCCGGGGGGCGTGAAACTCAAAATTCTCCATGAATCACTCTCCAGCCGCGTTTTCGATAGAGCGGATGATGCCGTAGTAACCGGTACAGCGGCAGAGGTTGCCCATCATCCAGTCTTTGATTTCAGCTTCAGTCGGATTGGCGTTTTGATCCAGCAGCGCTTTGGCGGCGATGACCTGCCCAGAGGTGCAGATGCCACACTGAAAACCGCCGTGGTCGATAAAACTCTGCTGAATCGGCAGCAGTTGATCCTGGTCCGCCAACCCTTCGGCAGTAGTGATTTCACAGCCGTCGGTCATCGCCGCCAGCGTCAGGCAGGAGGTTGTGATCTTGCCATCGACCAGCACCGAGCAGGCGCCGCATACGCCAACGCTGCACCCCTCTTTGGTGCCGGTCAGTCCCAGCTCATAACGTAAAAAATCGACCAATAGCAGGTTTGGTCGTATTGTGGTCTGGCGGCTTTCGCCGTTGACAGTGACTTCGATGGCGACCAGGTGTTGGTCTGCGCTACCGTCCATTGTGTTCCTCCCTCCCTCAATGACAGTGACCGGTGAATTGGTTACATAATTTTTTGCCGGCGAGCTTATGATAGTGTGCATTGTCGGCGAGTGGAAAGCGTAAACAGTGATTAATTGCCTGATGCGGCAAATGGATAAAATAGCGAGGGGAGAACAGCAGAGATGACACGCAAATTTGTAGGCCAGGCCACGGCACGCCTGGATGGCCCGGCCAAAGTCACCGGAAAAAGCCAGTACAGCGCAGACGTGGACCTGCCGGGAATGCTCCGCGGTAAAATCTTGCGCAGCCCTTACCCTCATGCCCGTATCCTTAGTATCGACACCTCTGCCGCAGAGGCGCTGCCGGGTGTCCACGCAGTTATCACCGGCCAGGAGAAGGAATATCTGATTGGTCGCGCGATTTGCGACCTGCCGGTGCTGGCCGGCAGCGAAGTGCGCTTTATCGGTGACCGTGTGGCTGCTGTTGCCGCAGAAAATACTGATATTGCCGAGCGCGCGCTCGATCTGATTGAGGTGGAATACGAAGAGTTACCGGCGGTATTTACCATCGACGAAGCCATCGCCGAGGACGCTTATTCGGTGCATCAGGATATGCCCGGCTACGAGGGCGCTTTTCACCACCCCGCCAGCCCTAAAGTAGCGAACCTCAGCGCCTACATGAACTGGCAGCACGGCGATATGGATGCGGCCATGGCGGAAGCAGACCAAGTTTTCGAGCACGAGTTCGAGACCCCGTTTGAGCACCACGGCTACCTGGAGCCGAACGCCTCGGTGGCGGATGTTAAAGCCGACGGCAGTTGTGATATCTGGTCGAGCAACAAAAGCCCTTATATGTTGCGCATGCAGCTGGCGAAATGCTTCGAGTTGCCGGCGGAGAATTTTCAGGTGCACATGAACTGCATCGGTGGTGATTTCGGCGGCAAGGGCAATCCGTTTGATGCGCCGGTGGCCTATCTGCTCTCTAAAACCACGGGTCGACCGGTGAAAGTGGTGATGACCTACACCGAAGAGCTGATGGCCGCCAATGGCCGTCACGCCAGCAAAATTAAACTGTGCACCGGGGTTACCAATAGCGGCAAGATCTGCGCGATGCACCTTGATGGCTGGTTTAACACCGGAGCCTATGCGGCATTCAAGCCGCTACCAACGCTGAATCTGCACGGCGTCGACCAGGCTGGCAGTTGTTACCGCATCCCGGCGATCGACCTGAACAGCAATATTGTCTACACCAATACTCTGCCCGCCGGTCATATGCGTGCCCCCGGTGGTCCCCAGGTGATGTTTGCGGTGGAAGCGCAGTTTGATCTAATCGCCAAAGCGCTGAATCTGGACCCGGCGGAGTTTCGCATGCTCAATCTGCTCGACCAGGGCGACACCGCACCAACCGGCCAGCAGTGGGTAACCGTGCGCGCCAAAGAGACCTTGCAGGCTGCCCTGGATGCAGCTAACTGGAACGAGCGCGAACGCGGTACTGGTGTTGGTTACGGCATAGGTATGTACGAACGCGGCACCATCGGCGGCGATTGTAGTGCCCGATTGATCTTGACTGACAAAGGTGAGATCACCGTTGAGGTGCCGATTCCTGATCCTGGTCAGGGTACCTATACCGCCGTGCAGCAGATGGTGGCCGAAGCCATTGATGGTCAGCTCGACCAGGTCACTATCAAGCCGGTTTCCACCAGCAATCTGCCGTTTGATTTTGGAGTTGGCGGT
>Ga0164313_10001556_pt1 | contig 20265 bp, 16 predicted proteins | sample GuaBasSedimGuay4_FD_113735 | JGI IMG/M metagenome (GOLD analysis project Ga0164313, IMG submission 113735) | Subseafloor sediment microbial communities from Guaymas Basin, Gulf of California, Mexico - Guay4, Core 4569-4, 0-3 cm | ecosystem: Environmental > Aquatic > Marine > Hydrothermal vents... | reverse complement strand
AACCTCCCCGCGGCAAGCCGCGGAGTATCATCCTATTGGGCTTTATAATCCGAATCGAAATCGGGATCGCTATCGAAATCGAAACGATATGACACTTTGGCCCTAAAATCTGAACGTTTACACCCCTTGATAGCTCATGTCGCGTGGCACATAAAAAGGCCAATGACCTCAGTGAACACCCGGAAATCGATTCCGGTACCGATTTCGATAGCGATTTCGATGAAGAATGCCTAATCGTTGCATGCGACGCAGGCAGATCGCGCCTCTGAACACAAGCGTTAGCAGTAAAAATATCAATTCACAGCAAGTTGCGGGGAATTAAACCCTAAAAGAGATTAAAGCGGATTGGTGGACATATTTACTCAATAATGCTATAAGTTCAGACCATGCTGCCCTTTTTCAAAAGCCAACTCAAATTGCCCGGGCTCAGTGAATTTCCACTGTCTGCATATGATCTTAAATTTTCCATAGCCCGGCTTCTGCCCGGTGTCGATAATGTCCGCCATGATGTCTATCTCAGCCCCAGTTTTTGTATTGCCGCTGAAAAGCTCATCCCGCAGGTCATCGCCAGGCATTTCCAGACATACAAAATATTCCCAATCGAGAAACCCAACGCCTGGTCAAAAAGGGTCAGCGACTTCCAGCGCTTATACCAGCTGGTGATGGAAGACGCCGTCAATAAATCCAAGCAGCAGAATGAACTTCAGATTGACTCCCTGGCCCAGCTTGCCGTTATAAAACTGCTGATCAGAGAAATCCGCAACCATTTATCCAGAATGACCGGCCAGATAAAAAATATCATCCGAAAATATGAGGTGACGGACCACCAGGATATCGACGATGCTCTTAAAACCAAAGAATCGCTGGCCAGCGTGCTTCAAAATAAGGAAATCATCCTACGAAATGTGGGCAGTGAACTATTCCGGTACCTCACGGAAGTTCACCTGAACGCACTCAAACCAATGCGTGAAGCCAATTTCGGCAACAAAGCCCTTATGCCCGACTATGTTCTGGACAATCCACTTTTTCATTCTGAGAATCCCTATTACGACATCTTTTTAATCGAAGAATATGATGTCCTATTTGGGCGCCGCCTGGAAGATCCCGACAAATATGACACCCTGATCAACCAGTTCAAACAAATTTTGAGCCAGATGGGCAGGAACGATAAAACCAAACGACAGAATGAACGGACCGAAAACGGTGCGGCTGAATCCGTCAACAGGGGACAACAGGCACACGATCTCGAAGTCAGCAATCTGATTAAATACACCGACAACATCGATGCGTTCATAAACTGCTATAAACTCCGGGAAGATTTCAAGAAACGCAAACAACAGGGCGCTTCCAAGGAAGATCGCCTTCAATACAAAAACCAGCTGAAAAATCAGAAAATATTGCTGAAGGCGTTTTACCGGACATTCAAAAAATCGGGCATGGTGGAACGTATTGCCGCTTCTTATGAAATGCGCGATGTTTACCAGGACTACTGCCCTCCCCTGGTACCCCAGCAGATACTGCATTTCATGATCGACCCCAAGTCCAGAAAAACAGTTGTCAACCGGTTAAAACGGCTGAAAAAACTTTACCGCCAGCCGTTTTCCATGAAACCCCTGAAAAAGAAAATCAAACGTCTGGAACTGTTAACGGCAAAGGACAAAAAAGTCTATCTGATACGATTCATCAATGGAATTGCCCGCTATCACAGGGATATTGAAAATTTCAACATTTTCAACGAAGCCATGGAAAGAATAAATCTGACGTCGGAGGAGAAAATTCTAAACCTGTCGCGGGCCAACAATACCCTTTATGAATTTCTGCTTCCTCACGAACGAAAGCAGGATAAGAAACCCATCATAAATCACGTTGTAATCAAGACGGACGTGAGAGGTTCGACCGACATCACCCATCAGATGAACAAGAGAGGGCTGAACCCGGCTTCCTACTTCAGTCTCAATTTTTTTAACCCGATTACCGAACTTTTGAATGACTATGGTGCCGATAAAGTATTTATCGAAGGCGATGCCATTATTCTCTCCATCTATGAAAGGGAAAATGCGCCTGAAGGATGGTACAGTGTAGCCAGAGCTTGCGGTATTGCCATCAATGTACTGCTCATCATCAGCCGCTACAATGAAAAAAGTAAAAAAAACAAACTGCCGGTTCTGGAACTCGGCATCGGCATCAATTACAATGACAGCTCACCCACTTTTCTTTTTGACGGAAAACACCGGATCATGATTTCATCGGCCATCAACATGGCTGACAGGCAGTCGGGCTGTTCGAAATCTATCCGAGAAGCATTGAAAAACAGGTCGATCCCCTTTAATCTGTATGTTTTTCAGAGTGAAACTGAAGCCGTGCTCTCTACAACGTCTGATGACCTGCTTTTGAGGTATAATGTGAACGGGATCGAGTTGAATGCCTCCGGATTCAAAAAACTTTCCGAAGAAATCAATTTAAGGGCTCTGGAATGCGACGTTCCCGAGCTGCAGAAAAAGCCTTTTACGGTCTATACGGGCAAATTTCCGACAACCACCGGCAGATACAAGCGCCTCATCATTCGTGAAGCCCATGTTCCGCGGATCAACCCGGAAACTTTAGCGGTAATCGAACTGACCTCCCGGAAATACTACGAGGTTTGCACCCATCCCAAAGTGTATCAATACGTCATGGATCACACGAAATAGGGAACAGGTTGAAGGGCCAGGTTAATATTTCGGAGGGTACTCCAATGTAGTTGGAGAAAAGGATCCAAGTGTTTGTTTTCTTATGATTTCATCGGGATCATTCAATCCAACAATACTACAACTGATCGGGAGATGATCCATATTTCGGAAGGTACTCAAGAGGAAAAAGCTCACTTTGTCACTTTGTTTCTTTGTCTCTCACTACAGTCTTCTACCTATACACACCATCATCCCATCAGGTAAAACCCCAGCGAGGTGTTCTCTGATACCGAGGGACCGAAGGCGCCTCCTATAAAATGACCGCTGACACTCCTGACCGAAGCGTTTTCCCTGACCAGTGTCCGTTTTTTGTCTTTCAGGCGAAATTCTACCGCAAGCAGGTCGTTGACATTGAGTTCCGGCCTTTTATTCAGCTCAATTTTCAAACCCTTTATGGAAAGATCAACCACCTTCATTTTTCCTTTGTCCACAAAACTTCCCGCGGTAAGGCCCTCTTCCAACTGAACTTCATTCTTAAATACATAGCGTCCGCGGAGTTTCACCGGTTTTCGGTAATGCCTTCGTCTTTCAAGGGTTGATGTCCAGGTGTGCCCACAGGTACACGTTGATTCGATCTCCACGGTTGTCTCCTGCTTTACGTATTGCCGGACATTGAATGTCTTCCGTTGCGCACACAGCGGGCAGACGAACGTCGCCTTATCGTTAACCAGATAAATCATCTCAGCCATGGTTTCCGACCCCCTCCTCTTTGAAATTTCAGAACTTTAACCCAACCCGGATGAACCGGAAAAAAATGAACATCGAACATTCAACATTGAATAGCCACAAGCAGAATTAGCAAGGTTGCCCCAAGCATTTCTGATAATACCCGACATCTTATTCCACCGCAAGCCTTGGTTGGATAATTTACCTTTTGAGCCGGTAAATGTCACCTTCCTGCTGTTCTCTTTTTAGAAAAAGGGCCGTCAATTCACCAAAGACCTCGGCACCTTCCGACGGTGCGGTCTGCTCACCTTTTGCTACACGGTGAAGGTGTTCGATCCTGACTTTGTCATAAATACCCACCATCTCACCGGTAAACTTGAGCGCATTATACATGGAATTATAGATCACCACGGGGCCGTAGGCAGTTTCTCCGGATGTTTTTCGACCGGGCGCACCGGCCATATAACAGTGGGGTGCGGCGATGGTTCCGGGTAGCGGATCATACCCTAAAAGTTCCGCGAACAGCTTCAGGGTTTCCAGCACGCCATCGGCGTACCCATTTTCAAGTGAAGCCACGCCGTCCCTCCCCATGGCCTCGATATCCGATTTTTCGTAGCTTAAATCCAGATTTTCGATGCATACCCGTTGAATCGTTTGCACCGTTGCGGCTCGCCTGCTCACAACCACGTCGGTATCCTTTAATATCTTTATGGCATTTCGGATACTGACCATTTCCTTCACGGTCGGGCTTTTTCGCATGGCCACGTCCTGGGGGGTTGTACGGTAGAGCGCAAGTTCGTTGTCCAGCACCAGAATGGTGTCCGGCCCCGATACATTTTGCTGAATGTAAAGGTCAAGATCCCGGATCCTGTTATAGTCAAAACCGGCCATCTCAAGCAGTTCGCGCATGGCATCCCTGTCGACTTTTTTACCGCTTTCCAACGGGCCGATGGACGCAATACCCTTTCGCGCCAGGTCGTCTATTCTGATCTTGTGGATCACATTTTCTTTAAAAGACAAGGCATACCTCCCATAGCCGAGCGTACCCTAAGAGTACAACGTTAGGGTATACCGGGATGACAATTTGGTTAAAAATAACATAGTTCTCTTAATAACTCAATGTTCTGCCTTTATCTTAACCCCCCATGATTGTAACGTTGGGGTTAATAATAGATCCATCGGTTGACCGGGAATAAATTCTCCTGTATACCCTTCGGGACACTCGGATCACGATCCCCCGAGACATGTTTTGATACCCCATTGCCGCTGCACCGGGGTATTTTTATAAGGCTTTACGAACAAAGGCGCTGCAAAGGATTTGGATATGGAAGACTATGTTAAACTGGAATACAAAGGTGAAGTATACAGGCTGCCCGTTGTCACCGGTTCGGAAGGTGAAAAATCAGTAGACATTTCAAAACTCCGCCAGGAAACTGGGTTCATCACCCTCGACCCCGGTTATGCCAATACCGGGAGTTGTTCGAGTGCGATCACTTTCATGGATGGCGAAAAAGGCATCCTGCGCTACCGCGGTATCCCCGTAGAACAACTGGCGGAAAAGGCAACCTTCAAAGAAACCGCTTATCTTCTGATTAACGGGAGACTGCCGAATCAGGAGGAACTGACCAATTATTCCATTCTGCTCAACGACCATTCGCTCGTTCACGAAGACATGCGCTCTTTTTATCAGAAATTTCCGCGGGCCTCTCATCCCATGGGAATCCTTTCTTCCATGGTCAACGCCCTGAGGAGCTTTTATCCGGCCCTGGCTGACATCGAGGAAGAGAGCACGATTATGGTGACCCGGCTGCTGGCCAAGGTCAGAACCATGGCCGCCATGTCTTACAAAATATCCAGGGGCCACAGGGTGGTCTATCCCCGATCGGATCTAGCCTACTGCGCCAATTTCCTGAACATGATGTTCGACTCACCGGTCAGGCCTTATGAACTGAACGAAGTTGTCATCAATGCCCTCAGGGTGTTCTGGATACTGCATGCCGACCACGAACAGAACTGCTCGACATCTGCTGTGCGCATCGTTGGCAGCGCGCGAACCAATCTTTACGCGGCAATATCTGCGGGAATAGCGGCTTTGTGGGGGCCATTGCACGGGGGAGCGAATCAGGCGGTCATCGAAATGCTGTCCGACATTCAACGTGACGGCGGAAGTATTGAACACGTGGTAAAACGGGCTAAGGATAAAAATGATCCCTTCCGACTCATGGGCTTCGGCCACAGGGTTTACAAAACCTACGATCCCAGAGCCAAGATAATGAAGAAAATGTGCGACACGCTGCTACCCAAGCTGACAATCAGGGACCCCTTGCTGGACATCGCTAAAAAGTTGGAAGAAACCGCGCGCAAAGACAACTATTTCGTTGAGCACAACCTTTATCCCAATGTCGATTTTTACAGCGGTATCGTCCTGCGCGCCATCGGTATACCAACCAATATGTTTACGGTGATGTTCGCTATCGGAAGACTTCCCGGGTGGATCGCCCAATGGAAGGAAAGCATGTACGACCCCAATTGGAAACTATCCCGCCCACGGCAGATCTATACCGGACCGACGGAAACAGAATTCATCCCCATTCACCAAAGATAAAAAAGGCCGCTCCGATAAAATCTGAGCGACCTTTTTTAGCTTGAATTTTTAATATATTACTTGGTGCCGAAAATTTTGTCTCCCGCATCTCCCAGACCGGGCAGAATGTAGCCGATTTCATTTAAGCGTTCATCAACTGCGGCCACGTACACATCGACATCCGGGTGACTTTCCCTGACCCTTTGGATTCCCTCCGGTGCCGCCACAAGAAAAATACCGCGGATTTTTGTACACCCCGACTCCTTGAGATAGTCGATGGTCGCACAGAGTGTCCCCCCTGTTGCCAGCATGGGGTCCAGGATAAGAGCAATCCGTTCCTCCATCTTGCTGGTCATCTTAACATAGTATTTCACGGGTTCCAGTGTTTCTTCATTGCGATAAAGCCCTACCACGCTGACTTTTGCGGAAGGAATAAGGTCCAGCACCCCGTCCATCATCCCCAAACCGGCCCTCAGGATCGGCACCACGGTTATCTTCTTGCCTTTGATACGCTCCACTTCGACAGGTCCGGCCCAACCCTCAATGATCTTTTTCTCTGTCTCCAACCCCTTGGTTGCTTCATACGTCAACAGGCTGGCCAGCTCGGAAGCAAGATCTCTGAAGTCTTTAACGGTCACGTCATGTTTTCGCATGAATCCCAGTTTATGCTTGATAAGCGGATGATCTACGATGTGTATACCCACTGCATTCTCCTTTTTTAAAATTCGCCCAAAGGCCGTGCAAACGTAAACTTTGCCGGATCAACCACCAGCTTGGATGCTGCTTCGCCGGCATTTCTGCCCAACAGTGAAAAAGGAAGCGATATCACAAAAAATCCGGCCCCTATAATTGTGGCAATGATTCCAAGGGGACGTACGAATATGGCGTCGATCACCATCTCCTCCGTAGAAATTTCAGCTCCCGTCACCCGGGATTGTGCAAAACTGTTTGTCGCAAATGAAACCGTGGCAAAAACAACAATCAGAAAAATAACCATGGGTTTCTTTGTGAGTTTATACATGACGCCTCCTTAATTGAGTGGTGTACGACGTGTCGCCTCCGCACCGGACCGCCGAAGATTCCTTTCTGCTCGATGTTTAAAAAGCTTTTTGTATTTCCCAAAAAAAAATTTTGCCATTAGTGCTTAAAATCGGCTATAAGGACTATAGCACATGAAACAATATCTTGCAACCCAATATAATTATTCAAATTTCAGACCCAAGCGAAGCCCATCCTATCCGGCGGCCATATGAAAAAAAACAAAAAGTATATCGAGGTCGCCGTTGCCCTGCCTGTTTATAAAACATTTACTTACGTGGCCCCGGAACACCTGGTGGAACGCGTGTCGGTGGGTAAAAGGGTCCTGGTCCCTTTCGGCAGGCGGAAGGTGAGCGGGTATATCCTGAACATCGCCGCAGATGCAGCGATCCATGCCCCAAAACCCATCTTCGACATTCTTGACCACCAGGCGTTGTTCCCGGCTGTCATGGTCCGCCTTTTCAAGTGGACGGCAGACTACTATTTTTTCCCCATCGGCCTCGTGATTAAAAATGCCCTGCCGGGCGGCCTGCATACGTTTGAACACCCTTCAACGGCCATCACGCCCGACGGTCGGGAAGCCCTGGAAAAGAAAATCCTGGCTCCCATGGAATACGCCGTTCTGCAAAAGCTCCTGGCCGGTCCTCTAAGCCCGATGCAATTGGAAAATGCCATAAAAGCGGGTTTGTCCGAACCGGTGGTTCAACAGATGCTGAATCAAGGCTGGATCGCCAACGTGAGGATACTGAAGAAGGATCGTGTCAGGGCTAAAATGCAGCGCTACGCCACCCTCTTAAACGAAAAAATACCAAACAAAAACATATCGGCCCCCCGGCAGAAAATCATTGACATGCTGAGTGGGGAAGCAGGCCTTGCCGTAAGCGAATTGAAAGCCGCAAACCCCGGTGCACCGGCACTTATCAGGAAGATGGCCGAGGCCGGATACGTGTCCATCACCGAAAAACGTGTCTTCCGGGACCCCTTGGGTGAGCTCATCGAAAGCAAACCCCCGCCCGTACCCACGGAAGAACAAAAATCGGCTTTGGCTACCATAGGCGGGGCTGTAGGCAAGGGGTTTTCCACTTTCCTCCTGGCCGGTGTGACCGGAAGCGGAAAAACCGAGGTCTATCTTCGCCTTGCCCGGCGCACCCTGAAACAGGGTCTTTCGGTACTGATACTGGTTCCTGAAATTTCACTGATCTCCCAGATGGAACGGCAGTTCCGCGAAAGATTCGGAGAACGTATTGCCGTGCTGCACAGCGGACTGTCGGCCGGTGAAAGGCTGGACCAATGGCAAAAAATCATGAGCCGCAAGGTTGAAATCGTCATAGGCGCAAGGTCTGCCGTTTTTGCACCCTTTGACGGTATTGGCCTCATCGTGGTGGATGAAGAACACGACACCTCCTATAAGCAGGAAGGCACGCTGCGTTACAATGCCCGGGATATCGCCGTTGTCCGGGCTCAGCAGCAGAACGCCATAGTGCTGCTGGGATCGGCCACGCCGTCTGTTGAGTCCTACCATAATGTCCAAGATGGCAAGTACACGCTGGTCAGCCTGACCAAAAGGGTCGCGCAGAAAAATCTACCCGACATCACGACTGTCGATTTATGCGGTTCCAGGGACAATAAAGGCGTTCGGCGATATTTATCAAAGGAACTCCTCACCGCTCTCGGGGAAACCATGGACAGGGGTGAGCAGGCCATTTTATTTCTAAACCGCAGAGGTTTTGCCAATTTTCCCGTGTGCGCTTCCTGTGGCAAGCCAATCCAGTGCAAGAACTGCGATATTACCCTTACCTTTCACCAGAAAGACAACGCCTACAGGTGTCATTACTGCGGCTTTACCATACCGTCTGTATCTAAATGTCCGGCCTGCGGTTCCGCTAATATCCATCAATTGGGCATCGGAACGGAAAAAATTGAATCAGCGATGACGGCCATGTTTCCGCACAAAACCACCGTTCGCATGGACCGCGATACCGTAGCCCGCAAAGGTGCCCTGGTAAAAATACTGAAAGGTCTTAAAGACAGAAAAATCGACATCCTGGTGGGAACGCAAATGGTAACCAAAGGTCATGACTTCCCGGGTATCACCCTGGTGGGTATCATATGTGCGGACCTCTCGCTCAGCTTTCCTGATTTCCGCGCCGGGGAACGCACCTTTCAACTCCTGGCCCAGGTGGCTGGGCGCGCAGGCCGGGGGGAAACACCGGGAAGGGTCATACTGCAAACCTACAACCCAGACCACTTCAGTATCCAGTGTGCCCAGAATCAGGATTTTCAGACCTTCTACCGAGAAGAAATCGGCTTTCGAAAAACCCTTGCCTACCCCCCCTTCTCGAGGATGGTTCAAATCAAGATATCCAGCAAGAACCGCCAAAAAGGCAATAAGCAGGCACAAAGGATCGGCAAACAGGCCCGGGGCCTCATCGGGACGGACCCGCTGTTCAAAAAAAATATCCTCATATTCGGGCCATTGGAATCACCCCTCACCAGGATAGCGGCCCGCTACAGGTGGCAACTGCTCCTGAAAGGCATGCATTTGTCCCCGCTGCGTGATTTTGTTCAACGGCTCCTGTTCGATTTGCGGTCAGACGGCCCAGATCGAGCCGTAAGAATTGATCGTACCAAAAAAATTGATCGCGCCGTAAAAATCGCCGTCGATGTCGATCCTTTTTTCATGATGTGATCCGTCTTGACATTTCAGAAACTGAAAATTATGGTATGGCTTTCATCAAAAATAATCGATAACGATCACGAACTCAAGGAAATCAATGCTATGAAATTTTCTATCCATCTACTGATCATGCTGCTGGCCCTGTTTACCGTCTTTGTTCCGGCCGGTTCTGTAGCGAGCAGTACCGATTCACAGGCAGAACCGGCGCAAACCAATCCGGAAGCCGGCCAGGGAACCCAGACAGACCAAGTGCAGGCAGATGCTGAAGGAAGCCCGGAACTTTTTCTGCCTGAGCGCAGCTACCGGTTTTACAATGTTGTCGACGGCCAGACCGTGACCCATGATTTTATCATCCAAAACAGGGGCGCCGCCCTCCTCCGCATAACCCGGGTAAAAACCGGCTGAGGCTGCACCGTTGCCTCCTACACGAGGCAGATCCCTCCCGGTGGCGAGGGAAAAGTCAGCCTGAAGGTCAACACCAAGGGGTATTCCGGAAGAACGCTTAAAAAAAATATCGTGGTTTCGACCAATGACCCTAAAAGCCCCAGCATTACCCTGTCTATTTCCGGCATGGTCGAAAAATTCGTGGATATCAAACCCGCATATGCCAGGCTATCCGGCAATGCCGGTCAAAAGATCAGCACCCTGATCAGCATTGTCCCCGCAAAGAAATACAGTTTCAAGATTACCGGCATAAGTGCCATGCAAGACCGCGACATCCAATATTTTCTTACTGAAAAAAAGTTTCCCGAAGGCGATGGCTACGAACTGGTGGTTGAAAATCGGAAGACGGACAAGGGCAGTTATCACGACGTTCTTTCAATGAAAACGGACAGCAGCATCCAACCGGTTATTAAGATCAGCGTGTACGGCAAGATCAACGATCCCGATCCTGACCAAAAGAATAGTGACAGGACCGCTGAATGAACCAGCCCTATAAAGTTATTGCCTTTGACTGTGACGGTGTCATGTTCGACACCGCAGCATCCAACCGGGCTTATTACAATACCCTGCTCAACCGCCTGGGCATGCCCGATATGACCGCCGGACAATTTTCCTACGCCCATGCCCACACAGTGGATGAAACCATTACCTTTTTGTTCGGCGATAAGAACGGGATTGAACGTGCACAGGAAATCCGTAAAACGATGCGTTATCTGCCTTTTATCAAGGAGATGACCATGGAACCCCATCTGATATCGCTGCTGAAAAAACTGCGCCACAGATACCGGACCGCCATTGCCACCAACCGTACCGACACCATGGGAAGCGTTCTCTCAGCGCATCACCTCAGACCCTATTTTGATTATGTGGTCTGCGCCGGCGATGTCATCCATCCCAAACCCCATCCTGAAGGGCTTTTGAAGATAGCCGCACATTTCGATATCAAGACCGCGGAACTGTTCTATATCGGTGACACATCGGTGGACGAGGCTGCAGCAAGGGATGGCGGCGTTACTTTCACCGCCTACGGAAACCCGGACCTTTCGGCAGCGTTTCACATTGAAACACTTAAGGACCTGGAAAAGATATTGTTATAACTGGACTATTGATTGCCGAATCCATTCTGCTCCCCGCAATCCGGGCACTGCCAGGTGATGCCGTTGCATGACATGCCCCACACGTTTTCATCCATGCACACCTGGCAGATTCTGAAACCGCACCGGCAGGTCCAGCAAAACGGGGCGATACTGGTGCAGCAATGACAGATTTTGTCCCTTGTCCTGTATCGCTTTCTACGGTATCCTTTTTTTTTTAAAGTATCCGGCATACTTTATTCGGTTCTTTTTCCCACTATTTTTTCGTGATTTCCATTTTTCGTGATTTCGTGATAAATGTAATTTTAATTTTCCAGTTCATTAACACTCAGGATGCATATAATCTATAATTATATCTAATAAAAACATGTCAACAACAACACATCCAGGCATCGGCAAGGGCGGAACCGGCACGAAGACCATCTACCTCATCGACGGCAGCGGCTACATATATCGTGCCTACCATGCCATAAGGGGCCTTTCCAATTCAAAGGGGCTGCCCACCAACGCGGTGTTCGGTTTTACACGGATGCTGATGAAACTGATAGAGGTTCAATCACCGCAGTGGATCGTCATGTTTTTCGATGCCAAAGGGCCGACCTTCCGACATGAAATCTACACCGATTACAAAGCCAACCGGCCGCCCATGCCCGAAGATCTCGTGGTTCAACTGCCCTATATCAAGGAAGTCACCCGGGGATTTAACATACAAGCCGTCGAACTCTCCGGTTACGAGGCCGACGATCTCATCGGCACCGCAGCGCGTGCCGCAGTTCAGCAGGGCTACAGAGCGGTGGTCGTCAGCGCTGACAAAGACATGAAACAGCTTATTTCCGACGATGTGATCATGCTGGACCCCATGAAAGACACCGTTTTCGACTTAAACGCCATCACAGAAACGGGCATCACGCCTGCACAGCTTATTGACGTCATGGGGCTTTCCGGTGATGCTTCGGACAACATTCCCGGTGTACCGGGAATCGGCCCCAAAGGAGCGACCGCACTGATTCAAACCTTCGGGAGCATGGAACAACTGTATGAGCAGGTCGATACGATCACTAAAAAGAAACAGCATGAAAATCTTGTCCGCTTCAGGGAACAGGCCTTTTTAAGCAAAACGCTGGTAACCATCGACACGGACGCACCCCTGGCCTTCCGGTTGACGGATTTCAAATTGAAAGCGCCGGATACATCCATTCTGTCCAAACTTTTCGCAGCGCTGGAATTCAGGCAGCTGCAGAACCTTTTCCCCAGGGAGACAGACCTGAGCAACAAAACCTACCTGCCCGTGATGACCACGGATGAACTGGACGATCTCATCGGGGTGCTGACGTCCGCCCCATTGATCTCAATGGACACGGAAACCACATCGGTCAACCCGATGCTGGCCGACCTGGTGGGTTTTTCCTTTGCTGTGAAGCCGGACGAGGGGTTTTACATCCCCTGCCGTCACCGTTATCTGGGTGCCCCCGAACAACTGGACCGCCGGATGGTCATCGACCGTCTGAAACCGGTTTTCGAAAACCCCGCCATCAAGAAGATTGGGCAGAATATCAAGTATGACTGGATCGTGCTTGACCGTCATGGCATCTGTCTTGAGGGTGTGGCCTTCGACACCATGCTGGCCTCATATCTCATAAATCCATCCAAGCGGGCACACAACCTCGACCAGATCGCCCTCGACTTCCTGGACCACAAAACCATTACTTACGCGGATATTGCCGGCAAGGGTAAAAAATCAGTGAGTTTTGCCGAGATCCCCGTAGCCAAGGCCACACCTTATGCGTGCGAAGATGCGGATATCACACTCATGGCATACCGGGTGCTAAAACCGAAAGTTGAGAAACTGGGGCTGGCCCAACTTCTCGAAGACATTGAGATGCCGCTGGTTCCCGTTCTTAAACGCATGGAAATGCGCGGTATTCGTGTAGACCGGGACAAGCTCGACAAACTGTCCCGCTCATTTGAACAACAGCTGAAACAGATCGAAGAAAAGATCTACGCCCTGGCAGGCGAGCGGTTCAACATTAAATCATCACAACAGCTGGGAACCATATTGTTTGAAAAACTGCAGCTTCCGGTTCAGAAGAAAACCAAAAAGAGAACGGGCTACTCCACCGACGTGGAAGTGTTGACCATTCTGGCCGATAAACATGAACTTCCCGAACGCATCCTGCGACATCGCACCCTGGCCAAGCTGAAATCAACCTACGCCGACGCGCTGCTCGACCTTATCCACCCCGACACGCAACGCATCCACACCTCATATAACCAGACGGTCACCGCCACTGGGAGATTGAGCAGTTCGGGCCCCAATCTGCAGAATATCCCCATTCGAACCGAGGAAGGTAAAGAGATCCGAAAATGCTTTGTGCCCAAGGAGGGCTGGCACCTCCTGTCCGCTGACTATTCCCAAATCGAACTGCGGATCCTGGCACACTGCTCCAATGATGAGATTCTCATCGAGGCTTTCAAAGAGGATGAAGATATCCACACCCGCACGGCCTCGGAAGTATTCCAGGTTTTCCCTTCATTCATTACCGCCGACCTCAGACGGCAGGCTAAAATCATCAACTTCGGTATCATCTACGGCATGAGCCCATTCGGTCTCTCGAAATCACTCAAAATCAGCCAGAAAATGGCCAAAACCTACATCGAGAACTATTTCGGAAGATACAGGGGGGTAAAAGCATTTATAGAGAAGATCACGCGAGAGGCAAGAAAAACTGAAAAAACAACCACACTGTCAGGAAGAATCAGACTGATTCCCGAAATCAACAGCAACAATGGCAACCTGCGTAAGTTTGCCGAACGTATCGCCATAAACACCCCTATTCAGGGGAGCGCGGCGGATCTGATCAAAATCGCCATGATAGAAGTGGACCAAGCTCTGGATAAGGGTGGCCACCGCAGTACCATGCTCCTGTCTGTGCATGATGAGATCATCCTTGAAGTCCCCCCGGATGAACTCGACGCCGTAACCGCACTGGTAAAAAATATCATGGAGAGTGTCTGGAATCTAAGCGTACCTCTGAAAGTCAACCTGGACTCAGGTGCCAATTGGGCGGCAGCCCATTGATTTCCTACGGGAAGGCTCAGCAGGATAAATACCGAGCTTGGATGAACCGGAAAAAGTTGAACATCGAACACAAAATAACCATAAACAGAATTGGTCATCCGCTCTTTTTTTAATATCCAATAATCAATATTCAATTTCCAATGATCAAGTTTGCCAACTGCACTTGGACATTGATCATTCGTTATTGGTTATTGGTTATTCGCCCCCCCTTTTTTTTTGGGGGGGTCAGAGTAGAGCCCTAAAATCCTACACAAACATGACGTGACTTCAGCAAAGAATCCTGGACCAGGCATTGCGTTGCCTCTAGAAGGGGCTCTATCACAGAACACATGCGCCAGAGGATTCAAAAGCCTGAAGTTACAGAAAAAACTTGAACATCGAACATTGAACGTTCAACATCCAACGTCGAATGTGGATGACGCTTCGCTTTGTCTTATCTATAAAATGAGGTAGAATACCATATTCGATGTTCAGCGTTGGATGTTCGATGTTGGACGTTCATTTATAAGATGTCGTCAGATTAGAGATTCTATCTACTGGATTCCATTTCAGAATGATTTCGGCAGAGCCAATTGTCTCTGACCTGGACCAGGTTATTTAGACTGGAATAAATTAGGTGCTGGCTTATTGAACAGTTACCACATCAACCCCCTGCATCCTCCCCCGGGTTTTGCCTGTCCCGCCCCCTGACCGTCTCATCGATTGTCCGGTAAACACCCGTGAACGTCTCCTTGAATCCGGCGGGAGATACCCGGCCGGCTTCGATGAATTTTACGACGATCTCCTTGGCTGCACGCAAGATTTGTTCATCCATAGATGCCATTGGTTTTGCCTTCTTTCATTTGATTTCAATCAATATGAACAAAATGATTATGTAATGTGTACAACGTTTGAAAGAACGATGTCAAACGCCGGATCGGTAGGTGCTGCAAACCTGTGGTAAAAATTTTTCCTGCTCGAAAATACACAACAAAGCAATAAAATATCAAGATCGGGGTTTAAATTTAATTGATATGATGATATTCGAAACCAACTTCAATCAATTTGAAGATTTTATACGCATTAGAAACAGTCATAAGCACTGATTAATTTAGAATATTGTGCATGAGGGCATTGATATTGGCCAAACCGGTGATTAGCTGTCTCTAATGACAGGGAGGCAGCCATGTTGCAAGATCATCAATACAAGGTCAAGTACCAAACTGAAAGTGCGGATATCATCGACGCTGCCCAGTTGGACCCCATCGAATATCATTATGCCGGCCGGAGAGACGTCGACATCGTCATCCGCCAGCCCGAATTCACATCCGTGTGCCCCATGACCGGCCTGCCCGATTTTGGGCGGATCACCATAAAATACAAACCCGATCAGAAAATCGTTGAACTGAAATCCCTGAAATTCTATCTGATGCAGTACCGCAACGTCGGAATTTATTATGAACATGTGGTAAACCGCATCTTAGAGGACCTGGTCGCGGTTCTCGGTCCCAAATCCATGGAAGTTATCGGCGACTTCACCTCCCGGGGCGGAATCGACACAACCGTGCGGGCCGCATTTGGGGAGTAGATGACCGGTAAAGGCAAAAAAAACTTCAATGGCACACGTTAAAACCCGTTGCTGGGTATCCAGAATAAGGTGCGTAAACATGACCCGTCTGCATTTACCGGTATTGTTTTTTTCAGCGATATTACTGTTGGTCCAGGCCTGTTCATCAACACCCAAGACCTTCCAACCCAGCCGGTCCGGGATGAAATTACAAAAACAGATCTGCATCGCCCGTTTTGAGGATAAAAAGCGATTTGACGATGCCTATCTTGAACAGCCTTTCCAGGACAAGTTAATTGAGGCGCTCACCCGGAAATGCAGAATACCGGCATTTATTATCCCCGGACAAATCGGCTTTCCCGAGGCACTCGAAACCCTGCCCAGGCTTGAATCCGGCCTGGTGGACAATATGGCCCTGATGGATATCGGACGGGAACACGGTTTCAACGCCATTGTTACCGGCGTCATCAACGATATACGCCAGAGCAACGAAATCGGGTGGCTGACCGGAGAACGCAGCTATTTTCAAGTCACCATAACAGCCGAAATCTATGACACCCAGACCGGCGCAAAGCTGCTTGACAAAACCTACCTGCATGAAATCGAAGTCGATGTGACCCAGGCCTCCGAAGTTGAAAAAGAAAGCGAATATTTTGACATCATCGCCATTGAAAAGTTGCTCAAAAATATTGTGGCGGACATGCGTACCGATATCTGCGACACCGTTTCCAAAATACCCTGGCAGGGCTTTATCATTGGGGCAGAAGAAGGCACCGTCATCATTTCAGCAGGCCAGAAAGTGGGGCTGAAGGTTGGAAACCGTTTAAACCTGTACCAAAACAACCAGATCATCACCGGCGCGTTCGGCAACCAGTACAGAATCCCGGGTCCTGTCATCGGCGAACTCAGGCTGGTTTCGGTCTCGGACGACCGCTCGGAAGCCGTTCTGGTCAATGGAAAGGGAGCAGTTGCGGGAAACTCAGTGAGCCTGAAGTAAATAACCCTGGTCCATTGAGTGCCGTAACGCCTGAAATTTTATCCTTTCACCCTGTAAACCTCGATGGGTTCATCCAGTCCCTTGACGTAGACCGGATGCAGGCGTTCGGCTGATATGCCCCCCGCCGTCGACTCCAAGGTCTCCCGTGTAATCAGAATTTCTTCCTGCTGGGCGATGCTCTGGAGCCTGGCGGCAATGTTTACCGCCATTCCGATGGAGGTGAACTCTTTTTTTCTCAGGGACCCCAGAACTCCGGAAAAAACCTTCCCTGTGGAAATCCCAATGCCGATCCGCAACCGCAGGCCGTTTTTTCTGACCAGCCGGGTATCGATTTCCCTAGCCTTTTCCTGCATGGCAACAGCCGACCTGACCGCCATCAGGGCATCATCGACATGGTTGACCGGCGACCCGTAAACCACCATCATACTGTCACCGATATGCTTGTCCGTCGTGCCGTTGTGCTGGTAGGCAATCTCCCCCATAGGTGTAAAATACCGGTAGTTCAGAAAATCAGCCAGTGCTTCAGGAGAAATATCCTGTGACATCCGGGTAAACCCGCGAATATCAGAAAAGAGGACCGACACCTGGTGGTATTTGTTCCTCAAAGATCCCTTGTGGGCAGTCATCTCCTTGTAGACCTGTTCCGGGACGAACTGTCTCAGGAGTTTGCGGACCGATATTTCGTGGATTTTGGCCCGCAGCTCGACATTGTCGAATGGTTTGGTGAGGAATCCGTCGACACCGTTGTCGATGGCCTGAATAGCAGCCTCCATGGTAGCATAGCCAGTGAGGATGATTTTCGTTATTTCCGGGTGCAGCGTTCCAATCTCAGCCAGGGTTTCGATCCCGTTCCGGCCGGGCATTTTATAATCTGAAATCACCATGTCGATGTAGGGTAGGTTCTCCCTCAACACGGTCATGCCGGCCGCCCCGTTACCGGCCGTGTACACACGGTAGGGTTCATCCCGCAGTGCCCGGATGATCGAACGCCGGATACCCTCTTCGTCATCGATAAATAGCAAACCATTCATAACTGTCCTCCTCCCCGGATATCCACTGAGCGTATGGTTGTTGTGAAATTTCTACTATGCCAAGGTTGGTCCTTAACCGGGACTACGGCTGCAGGTGAGCATGGCATATCTGGAGGATATTTCAATACGGGTTATTTACAGATAAGTTACGGGGTTTAATTAGGTATAGATCTTTTCGGATGATCCTTTGTCGCCGCCGATCAGCCTGGCGGCGTTTTCATAAAGCCATTTGCGTTTAACCGACGCCTTCAGGGGTAGTTCTTCCACACCGTCGGCCAGCTGCCGAATCGACTGTCCCATAAAAAGCCAGGTCGACCCGAAAAGGATCTGGTCCTGGAGGATGGAATTCCCAAAATTCATCAGCGGTTCCCAGCCGCTGCCAGGCATGGACAGGTACTTGGGCATGTAAGAAGCAATATCGATGTAGATGTTCGGGTTTCGCCAGGCCACGGCCACCAGTTCAGCCACCCAGGGCCAGCCGCCGTGCCCGGCGATCATTTTCAATTCAGGGAAATCCTGGGCCACCACATCCAAATGGATGGGCCGCTCCACTTCCATGGTGTTGGTGGAGTAGTTGATGGAAAGATGGAACCAAATGGGAATATCCAGTTCCACGCAGGCTGCATAAATGGGGTACATTTTGGCATGTGTTGGCGGCAGCCCGAAAATGAAGGGGCGCAAGGCAACCCCGCGAAGTCCCAGATCATAGCACCGGCGGATTTCCCTGACCGCAGCCATGGGAGAGGAAGGATCGATACCGGCAAAACCCACAAAACGCTCCGGCCAGGCTTGGACCAGGTTGGCGAAGTAATCGTTGGGCAATCCCTGGATACCGCTGACAGAGGTTTCATCCAGGTTGAAAATCACCGCTTTCTCGACGCTCATATCATCAAGCTGCCCGATGAAATCACCCGCATCCATGGTCAACGGCTCGAGGGCTGGACGAAGTTTCCGGGCGAGTTCTCCGGGAGAAAGAGAAATCTTCAGGCGATAGAGTTCTTCAGCCTTCATGCCCATGAGGGGCGCTATCCGGGGACCAAAAACGTCTTTTAGATACCGGGCCATCTGGGGTGGCAGCGACACGATAAGATCGGTCATGACTTCCAGGGTCGGCACGTAACAAAGGCTGTCGATTATTTTGTCCTGTGACATTTAGTCCTCCGCAAATTAGTAATAGTAAAAAATTGAAGATCCGGTTGTCAATACCATCCTAATCCTATGGGAGTGTATAATTTGCAATGTTGCGCTTTATAGGAGGCCGGTCGATTTTAGAGCGGGATGGATGGGCGCTGAAAATGTGAAGTTATTTTTTCGCGAGCCCTTAGGGTTTGCGAAGGAATAAGTTCGCAAATTTTCAGCGTTCAGGCGCCCGTTCAGCAAGGCGCGAAAATGTAGGAATATCAAGCATATTTCGAGTTTTTGCAACGCTGCTGAGCGGGATGGATGGACGCGGGAAATGTGAAGTTATTTTTGAGCGAGCCCTTAGTTGGGGGCAACTTTATCAACCCGGCAGAAACTCGGTTCCGGATCGTGCCCTTACCGCCGGCTCAATGTGGTCGATAGAGGCAATCACGGCTCTTTTTCCGGTGTGCCGGACAAATTCCGCCGCTGCCGCCACCTTGGGTCCCATGGTGCCGGCCGGAAAATGCCCCGCCTCAAGATATAGAGATGCCTCCGGCGGCGTCAGTCTATCGAGCATTTTTTGATCCGGCGTGCCGTAGTCAAGAAAAACCCCGGCTTCGTCGGTGGCGATGAGAAATATATCCGCATTGATCTCCTGCGCCAGCCTGACACTGGCCAGGTCCTTGTCGATAACCGCATCCACGCCGCTGAACCGCCTGCCCTCCCGGATGACGGGAATCCCCCCGCCGCCACAGCAGATGACGATGAAATCCATCTCAATCAGCTTAGTGATTTCCCTTTTCTCGATAATGGTCACCGGGCGGGGAGAGGCCACCACCCGCCGATACCCTTTGGCTGTTTTCACCGTCGGATAAGGCAGCGCATCGGCCGCATTCCGCGAAAACACAGGGCCGATGGGCTTTGTGGGCTTGTCAAAGGCCGGATCGTCTACGGACACCACCACATAGGTGATCAAGGTGACCAGGGGGCGGTAAACCGTACCCATCTCCATCAGGGCTTCGTCCAGAGACGATTCGATCATGTACCCGATCTGCCCCTCTGTCTGGGCCACGAGTATCTCCAGAGGCAGGCGGGGAACCTCCCTGCAGGATTCCTGCTGGAGCAGGAGGCTGCCCACCTGGGGCCCATTACCGTGGGTGATGACCACTTTATAATCATTTGCCAACCGAGCAATCTGCCGGATGGGTCTCCTGAGATTCTCGAACTGCTCTTCGATGGCCCCTTGCTGCCCTTTTTT
>Ga0164313_10001554_pt1 | contig 20266 bp, 17 predicted proteins | sample GuaBasSedimGuay4_FD_113735 | JGI IMG/M metagenome (GOLD analysis project Ga0164313, IMG submission 113735) | Subseafloor sediment microbial communities from Guaymas Basin, Gulf of California, Mexico - Guay4, Core 4569-4, 0-3 cm | ecosystem: Environmental > Aquatic > Marine > Hydrothermal vents... | reverse complement strand
GGTGTTCGTAATTTTCTTACGCTGGAAAATTATTTTCCATCGGCTACCGCCACACTGACGCCAGAGAAGAGCCGCCCGTATACCGGAAAGAAGAAGCGCCCGTATTTTATTTTTGTTATGTGGCGTAGTGAGATAAACCTCTTCACCATTAACAATTACGCGGGGCTGAAGGGTGCTGATTGTATTCTCGTAAATATCACCCAGACTTGCGATGACATTTTCGTGAAGGAGGGGAAACATCTCTGTCTGAGAGATTGTCTTCTCGATACCTGCCGTGATGGTTTTCTGCATATCAGGGAGTTTGGATAACGCCGCCTCTAGATAGATTAATGCAGTTGTGTAACGCATCAACATGGGATCCAGGTTATTTCGCCCTGAGAGCTGCTGCTCTAGCTTTTCAAGTCCTAGATGCAGGTTGTCCGTCGAGCCGTAGATAGATATGGCACTATCCGAATCTATTTTTAGAATGGAGCCAACGCAAGTTGCCAGTTGATCCTGATCGGCGGTGCCTCGAGTGGCAACCTCCTGAACAAGTGCAGCAGCTTGATGAAGTGCGGCCAGCGCAATGGTCTGATTTTTAATAGAAATAACAGTCATGTTGAAAATGCCATCTGTACAGTTCTTTCTATTGTGATACATTTTGCCGCTTTGAGACAGGAAAAAAGATGCTTCTGGGTGTTGATACCGGTGGAACATTTACCGATTTTGTTTTACTTGATGGCAATTCGTTGCGAGTCCATAAAGTTCTTTCAACGCCTGACTCGCCAGAAAAAGCGATTTTACAAGGAATCAAGGAGCTGGGGATAACCGATAACAGGCTACGCGTTGTACATGGCTCAACCGTTGCCACCAACGCACTGTTAGAAGGTAAAGGGGTAAAAACGCTCTTTATCACCAACCGGGGTTTTAAAGACCTTCTTACAATCGGTCGGCAAGCAAGAAAAGAACTATATAACCTATGCCCACAACCCGCTCCACCACCCATTCCAGAATCACTTTGTATCGAAACAGGTGGGCGATTATCTGCTGAAGGTGAAATTCTCGACCCTTTGTCCCAGAAAGATTTAAAGATGCTTTGTGGGCAGGTAGAGCAACTAGCGCCTGAATCGGTTGCCATCAACTTGCTCTTTTCCTTTCTGGATGATCGCGCCGAAAAAGAGATTGAAGCGGCCTTGCCAGAAAACCTGTTCATTAGTCGGTCTTCAGCTGTTCTGCCCGAATACAAAGAATATGAACGGGGTATCGCCACGTGGCTAAACAGTTATGTAGGGCCCTTAGTAAATGGTTATCTGGCGCGATTATGCAACGAGATTGAAGCTGAATCCGTTTCTGTTATGCAAAGCTCAGGCGGGACAATCAGAGCCGATCAGGCAGGACAACAGGCGGTTAATATGTTGCTGTCAGGTCCAGCCGGCGGCCTTGTCGGAGCGCTGAGGGTTGGAGAACTAGCAGGACATCATCATCTACTAACCTTTGATATGGGTGGAACCTCCACCGATGTTGCCCTCATTGATGGAGAAATCCCCTTAACCAATGAAGGTAAAATAGCAGGCTACCCTGTTGCCGTACCAATGGTTGATATGCACACCATCGGCGCAGGTGGCGGCTCAATCGCCAGCATTGATGGAGGTGGACTGTTATCTGTCGGCCCCGAATCCGCCGGCGCCCTTCCGGGACCAGCCTGCTACGGAAAAGGTGGGGGAAAAGCGACCGTAACGGATGCCAATGTTGTCCTGGGACGACTGCTCCCCGAGCATTTCTTGGGTGGAAGTATGACTCTCGATAAAGAGGCTGCCCATTGCACCGTCGGTAAAATCGCCGAAGAACTAGGCTATAGCACCGAAGAAGCAGCAGAAGGGATTGTCCAGATTGCCAACGAACATATGGCACGCGCCCTAAGAGTCATCTCCGTTCAACGCGGCGTCGACCCGCGACACTTCAGGCTTGCCTCCTTTGGTGGCGCTGGTGGATTACATGTTTGCGCACTAGCTGAAGCGTTAGAAATGAACTCCGCCATTGTACCCATTCATGGTGGCGTCTTATCTGCTTTTGGAATGATTGCCGCGCCTCGCTCAAGACAATTTTCGCATACATTAACGGGATTGCTAGAAAAAATGGACTGGGCCGAGGTCGAGACACTTTTTCTCAACATGGAAAATGCAGGGTGTGATGCGCTCGCTACCGAAGGGGTGTCGTCAGAGAAAATCAGGCGAGAACGGGCGATGGATCTTCGTTATCTCGGCCAGTCTTATACACTCAAAATCCCTACTGGGCCATTAGCGCAAATTCAATCGCAATTCCATAAACTGCACCAGGCTCGATATGGTCATTCACTAGATTTACCGATTGAACTGGTCAATCTTCGCCTGGCCGTTTCAGGCGAAATGCCCCAGCCAACACTAACCCCCCTAAAAAGACGAGGAAAAGCATTAATACCTGCGAAGGGATTGATGCCCGTTTACGAAAGAGAAAAACTACTCTCAGGAGATGAGTTCCACGGCCCCGCAATAGTTACTGAGAAAGTTGCGACAACCTATATTGGCTCGGGCTGGAAGTGCAAAGTAGATAATACTGGCAATCTGTTACTGGATCGGGTGGGGTGAACACTACCCTAAGCGTTAAGCCACGCCCTCGCGGCAGCCTCCTGATTCCCGTCAAAGAACTCTATTGGTATAGAACGCAAATCTTTTGCTGTAAAGGCGTACGCCATATCATGCCACTTGGCATCGACCACTAAAGCAAACTTATGAATATACCGGTCGTTCTCATCGGCAAAACTCATATCATTCCAGCCGTCAGCACTTTCCCAACCGGAAAAATTTTCAAGCACGGCAAGTATTTTAATCTTCCTGTTGCCCTCAATAAGCGCCTTACATTGGCCAAGAGCCTGATCGAACTCCTTTTTTACAAGCTTTCCAGAAATCCTTAAAACAGCCAAATCGGCTTCCGAACTAAATTTTATGGGCATAACGACTCACTCCAATTTAAAAAAATCACCACGACCGTAACAGTTTGACTTTGATCATTCAAACCCACTCCATTTAAGCCTTGCTCACCCCTAGCCCACTTCAAACGGCTCATCTTCCCGGCCGATCTCATCGAGCAACAATACGAGCGAATATCATAATCTCTGAGGTTTCACCCTGTCTCCGCACAAAGTCCCGCTGCCAATATTGGTAGCAATAATAACGAAACCCTGAGCCTGCTTTGACGGAAAAACTCTCAGCATCGATAAAACCGGTGCAGTTTCTGAAAGGGCGCCGACGAACCGCAGATTTAACCGTTCTTACCGACGATGGCGAGTGTATGACGTGCGATAACCTGTTCCTCGTCCGTAGGAATGACAAACAGCGCAATGCGGCTTCCAGGTGTGGAAATGCAACTCGCCCCTGCTTCGTTCGCCGCATGGTCGATCTCGGCACCGAGCCAGCTAAGCTTTGCTGCAATACGCGCCCGGATTGTGGCCGAATTCTCACCGACCCCAGCCGTAAAGACGAAAGCATCCAGGCCGCCGAGCGCAGCGGCGAGCATTCCCGCCATCATCCCGGAACGCTGGATGAAATAATCGATTGCAAAACCTGCACGTGGATTATCACTGTCCAGCAGGTCGCGCATGTCGCTCGACAGGCCCGAGAGAGCCTTGAGACCGGACTCCCGATAGAGCAGATCCGACACCGCATCAGCACTCATCCCTTTGGCAGTAATTAGGTGCAGCACCACGCCTGGATCAAGCTGCCCCGGCCGGGTGCCCATCGGTAGCCCGTCTAGTGCAGTGAATCCCATCGTGCTCTCGACACTACGCCCGTCAGTAAGCGCGCACATTGATGCACCGCTACCCAGATGCGCGACGATGCTCCTGCCCGCGGCGGCCTCTGGTGCGATTTCGCGAAGACGTTCCGCAATGTATTCATAAGACAGTCCATGAAAGCCATAACGCCGCACACCTTCATCGTAAAACGAACGTGGAAGAGCATAGCTGTCGGCAAGCTCCCCGTGATCACGGTGAAATGCAGTGTCAAAACAGGCAACTTGCGGCACATCAGGGGCAATCTCCATTGCCAGCTGGATCGGCGCCAGATTGTTAGGCTGATGCAACGGTGCGAGATCCTGATACGAGGCGAGTCGACTCAGTACATCAGTGTCGATCAGGACAGGCCCACCATAGTGTGGCCCACCGTGAACGACGCGATGACCAATTGCGCGAAACTGGAAATCCCCCAGCGTTCTCAGCCACCTTCGCGTTTCAGTGATCGCACTGGGCAGATCAGGCACTACTTCCGGCGCAAAGCTCCGATTGATAAGTATCTCGTTTTCAACCCCGGCGGCGCGCAGCTTTGGCCGCACTCCGATACCGTCGATCTGGCCCCTAACCTGACGTGTAAGATTATCACCCACAACACTGAATATCTGGAATTTCAGGCTTGATGAGCCCGCATTAATAACAAGGATTGCATCCATCACGAGCTTACACCGTTGCAACCAGCACATTCTGGCGTCGAGCCACCGCATCAAGTACCGCGACAGCACAAGAGGCAAGACGCGCACGCACAGAATCGGCCCGAGACGTCAGCACAATCGGCACCCGCGCCCCAAGCACGACTCCGGCAGCATCTGCCCCGGCCAGAAAAATCAGGTTCTTAGCAAGCATGTTACCGGCTTCCAGATCCGGTACCACAAGAATCTGTGCCTGTCCGGCAACCTCAGAATGGATACCCTTGATCCTTGCGGCTTCCAGATTAATCGCGTTGTCAAAGGCGAGAGGCCCATCGAGTTTTGCTCCGGTGATCTGGCCGCGGTCAGCCATTTTGCAAAGTGCGGCCGCCTCAATAGTCGACGGGATACTCGTCATCACCGTTTCAACTGCCGACAGGATCGCCACGCGTGGTTCGCCCAGCCCGATGCCGTTGTGCAGATCTATCGCATTCTGAATAATGTCGCGCTTGGTTTCGAGGTTAGGAAATATGTTGATCGCCGCATCCGTGATAAAAAGCGTGTCCGCATGACCGAGCACGTCCATCACAAAGACATGGCTGATCCGCCGCTCGGTCCTGAGCCCCGTGGCCGAAGCTGTGACTTCGCGCATCAATTCATCCGTATGCAGGCTGCCTTTCATCAAAACTTCACCGCGCCCCTCACGGATCATTTGTACCGCTCGCGCCGCAGCGGCATGACTGTGAGGTACATCCACGATTTCATAGCCTGTGATATCAATGTCGTGTTCCGCTGCAACGGACTGAATCGTGGCCACAGGCCCGACCAGAACCGGAACAATCAGCCCTTGCCTAGCGGCCTCAGATGCGCCTCTAAGCGCAGTCTCTTCGCAGGGGTGGGCAACAATCGTCACGGGCGAGCCGCATTCCTGCGCTCTTGCAATCACACGATCATATTTGGAGGGCGAGTTCGCAGTCTCGGACATAGTGCCTTGTCCCTTATCTAGCATCGGTTATTCCTTATCTGTCTCAGTATGTAATGGTATTGGCCTCACCCGAAAGCAAACTCATTTATCGCCACCCGCGCCATGTTTAGCTGCAGGGCTCGTCCGTCTGGCTTGCCTCTTTTTCGGTGCCGCACGTTCCTTCACCGTAGGCTGACCTGATGACTGCCATGCGACATCAAGAATATTCGCTATATGACTCAGCCGAGTTGCGGCGACCCCAGTGACCTCGCCTGGAGACTTAAGGATATCCAGCAAAACCTCGAAAGCGGCCTGTCGCTCTTTCGGAGCCACCGGAATCAGGCCAGGAATTGCGGCGACGGCAGCCTCTTCGTCGATCACCAGCATGTTATTCTGCTCGCGAATCAGCTTCTTGAACTCGGCAATCGTCATCTTCGGTGAACCCACCCGAAGCTTGCGCATGCGCCTGATCGCTTCAAATCCTCGCTCGTCGATGCCAGCGCGCGCCATTGCCACATAAAGTAATGCTCGAGCCAGCCCCTCGGCAAGACCACCTTCGGTCATGGCCTCTTTCAGGGCAACTATGCGTGCCGCAACCTGAGCCTGGTGCGACGGGTTTTTTGCCGCCTTGCTCGGTGAACAGCTCGGGTTTTGATCGACACCAAGTACAGCTTGCAATTCCGGCGACCCATAGATTGCATAGAATGTCTTTTCGGCCATTTTTTCTTTCGCTTTTTGCCAGCTGTCAAGATTACTGACAATCATCTGCGAAACCTGCTCCTGCATTTTCAGGAACGGGTTATCCTCGGCCACAGGTTTACGGTTTTCACGAGCATGTTTCGCAGAGTCACTGAGCCAAGAGCTGACCGGGCTGGCAGGAGAGAAAAGCCCGTCTTTTAGCTTGAGCGGGGGCAGATGCCGGGATGCCTCGGCCATTGCTGTCGTCGTCATCGCTCGCACCACTGGCTGTGCAAAGGCACGATAGAGTGAGAGGTTGATTTCTGAAACCTTCGCTGCCGCCTCAAAGCAGCGATCATCCTCGAGGCTGTTACCACCCATGGCTCGAATATCATCCAGCACACGCGGTTCAAACCGCGTAACCCATTCGCCATTTACAAGATCAGGGTTATTTACTGCATCATCTTTCGGCTCTAGTACCGCCTCGTAAAGACCCGATGGCAGCACATCAATCAAGTCGATATTGCTGGCAAACTCACCATGCTCTTTACGTGCCACACCAGCAGAGACAAAAATACCAAGGTGACCCACGGTTTCATGTACTGTATAGACGATAGTCTGACCGTAAGCGCGTATCTCATCAACATCATCATAAAGATCCAGAATCCAGCCCAGCGCCTGCTGCGGCGGGGTGATGTTGTCGCCTTTGGAACAAAATACAACGATGGGTGTCGTGATATTGCGCATGTCGACCGGAACCCCGTCGTCAGTGTGGATTCCTCCCGCTGCCAGCTTGTTGCCAACGAAAAGTTCGTCAACGATGAATTGCATTTCCTCAGCATTAAGCGAGACATGCCCGCCCCACCAACGCTCGAAGCCAAGATAGCGTTGCTCCTCGGTATCGACATTTGAATAGAGGTTGTAATTTTTGCTCCACAGCGTGTTGGCGGGGTTCTGATCTTCAAAGTTCTTCACCAGATGCGTGCCGTCAAACTTGCCATTACCCAGATCACCAGTCATCGCAGTCAACCAGCTTCCGCCTAGCAGGCCGCCGCTATAGCGCATCGGGTTAGCACCATGCACACCCGCCCAGTAGGACAGTGGCGAGCCGGCAATAATGATTGGCCCAAAAAGCTCTGGCCGAAGCGAAGCAAGGATCATTACCGCCCATCCCGCCTGGCAGTTGCCAATTACACAAGGCTTTTCATCGACTTCCGAATGCCGAGCTATAACAGCTTCAAGAAATATCGCCTCGGCTAGAGCAATATCCATAATCGTCTGACCAGGTATCGGTTGTGGCAGAAAACCAACAAAATAGCAGGGATGTCCCGCCTTCATCGCGACCCCGATCTCACTATCAGCCTTAAATCCACCGATGCCGGGGCCATGCCCAGCACGGGGATCGATAACAACAAAAGGCCGTTTTGCAGGATCAATTTCGACCCCTTCCTGAGGTATAATTCGAACCAGAAGATAATTCACCGGGCGGTCAAATGTGCGCCCATCGCTGACCAGCTCCGCCTCAAAATTCAACACATTGGGAACAGGATTAGCTGCGTGTTCACGTGCCTGATCGTCCCGTTTCCGCATCACATCCAGAAATATGCTCGTGCGCTGCCAAGCATCGGTCCAGTAGTCGACCATTTCACCGATTGCCGGAATACTTCCCACCGCATCCTGCGTTGAATTCTGTCTGCTCTTGCCCTGTTTCATAAGAATATCCTTTGATTATTTAGCCTTCTCGGCACGATAGGAAACTATCGTACTATTTGTAAAATTACAGCTGTTCAGGTTAACTACACCCCCTAATCAAGGAAGTATTGATTAGAAAAAAGTCTATTGTATCCCCCCCCATTACTCACAGGGAAGTCTCTTTCTCAAGAGCTAAAAACAAGCTCTCCAAGCCTCCTCCAAAAAAAACAGGCCATTACGCTGGCACCCTCATTTAAAAAAAAGCCCAAGACGAGCCTTAATTTTCTCAGCATTAAGAGGCCACTCGATTGATTATTATCAATCAGCTAAGGATAAACAATCGGTGGTGATGCCACATTCCTGACAGTTTTCTTTTGCTTAAGTGAATTGTTCATTATTTTTTAGTTGGTCTGTGAAGTAGTGAGAAGAAATTCCGACTTTTCCAGGCCAAAATATTGAGGCACATACCTACTTTTTATGCCGGGGACCTTGCTAAACTGCATCAACTTTGCACTCGATCGATCTAAGATTTTTTTAAGATTAAAACTGTAGCAAGTCGCCTCAATGCATTGATTACTCTGCCACAAAAACTAAACAAGCACGTGATGTCATAAGCTGATATTTTTGCAAATTAACAAGAAAATATTTCGGAGATCCTGCATTATTTAGTTGCTAAGTTCCCCACCCTTTTAGCTAATGGAAATAATATTAATAAACCTATAACGGCGACAAGTAACGGCACAATGGTGGCCATCGGCTGTTCAGGAAGGTGCTGACTGGCTACTAGCATAGCAACAGGGGTATTGCGAAGCCCTGTGCCTGCTGACAGTACGATACGTGTATGGCGGTTTTTTCCTCCTGTAAAGTACCCTATAGCCATCGAACCAATAAAGAACAAAGTAGCTATTGGCAAAGCATGTGCGGCTGAAATAATCACCTCTGTATACAAATAGACCAAAGTAATAATTACCAGAAATATCGAAACATTTGTCAATTGTGCGAAAATCGGAAGAACGCGAGATGCAATGGTTGGGAAATATGCCTTAACCAGAAGTGCGAGAGCTAATGGAATTAGCATTGAATACATTAGTGATGCGGCAATATCCGCTGAGCTTATCACCGCATCAGGTAGTACAAATGGCACTATGATAGGAATATAAAAGATTGTGGTGACCAGCAGCAATAGCATAAGCCCTACCGCACTACCAACACGGCCTTTTGCAGTGGCCACGATCATCGGGATAAATGGTGCTCCACCTGTTATAGAAAGAAGTATTATTCCTATTCGCACTCCCTCAGAAACTGGAATGACCCACACTAAACCAAGGGCGAAAAGGGGCACTACTAGGAAATTAGATATGAGTGAAAGAACCACCATCCTTATATTTTTAAATGGTTCAATGAGTTGTGAAAGCGCCAATCCCAAGCCTACTGTAATCATGCTCCCTGCTGCAAAGGCAAACATAGATGCATTAAATACTATTTCAATGATCTCTTTCATCTATCTTAAAAAAATAGTTCTAGCTTAATGTGGGTCAAAACGCCGCTTGTATAGCATCTATGACGCCAGTGGTGCTTTAACAACCACAACAAAATATAGGGTAGGGAATCAACCTGCCCTACAAAATCAGACACTTTAGGCCGAACAATTACTTTAGGCCGTACTCTGTAACAATAGGCGTCCTACCTTTTATCTTATCGTTGAAGTACTCGTAGGCACAGATGCCTACAAAACCACCAGAAACATTAAACACCTGAGTATATCCCTTTGCCTGTAGTGTCAACACAGCATTGTACGAGCGCTGCCCGGAACGGCAATGAATATAAACGGGCACATCACGAGGAATCTCCTCATACCTATCACGCAGTTGTGACAGCGGAATAACCTTTGCGCTTTTAACATGACCCGCTTCATATTCATCCATTTCGCGAACATCAAGGATGTAGGCATTCTGCTCGACTAAATCACGGACTTGACTCATTGAAACTTGCTTAAATGAACCATGCAGAAGATTGGACGCAACATAGCCGGCAAAATTTACGGCATCCTTACCTGTGCCAAATGGAGGCGCATAACAGAGTTCAAGATCCCGCAGGTTGTGCACAGTTGCACCAAACTTAATCGCCGTCGCAATGACATCAATACGTTTATCGACATTGCCACGACCGATGGCCTGAGCGCCCAGCACTCTCCCAGTTGGCTTTTCAAAGATCACCTTAAAGCCAAGCTCTTCCGCATCAGGCATGATGCCTACTTTGTCTTTAGGGATTATTTGTACCCAGTCGTAGTCAATATTAAGACTAGCTAGCGCTTTTTCATTAAGCCCTGTCGCGGCAGCATTAAAACCAAAAACCTTGACGACGGAAGAACCGATATAGCCACTGTTGTTTATGACATTACCGTGGATATGATCAGCAACCGAGCGAGCCTGCTTTAAAGCAGGGCCTGCCAGTGACAGCTTAAAATCATCCTGAGTCAAAATATTATAGACTTCAATGGCATCGCCAACAGCATAGATATCGGGATCATTCGTCTTAAAGTTTGGATCGACTTTAATCGCGCCAGTTTTTCCTAACTCAAGCCCTGCTTGTACAGCTAAATCTACTTCAGGCTTGATGCCGATCGACATGACAATAACTTCTGAAACAATCTCCTTACCTGACTCCAATATCACCTTATTCGTATCGAATGCAGTAACTCTGTCCCCTACAATCAGCTCAACACCACTGTCTATGATCTCTTTTTGAAGGATCTGCACCATCTCATAATCAAACTGGTTCAATACTTGTGGTAACGCCTCAACCAAAGAGACCTCACGGCCAGCCTCAACCAGATTCTCCATCACTTCGATCCCAATAAAACCACCACCGATCACGGTAATTCTTGAGGGGTTGGTCTGATGAATAAACGTATTGAGTTTATCGATATCCACCACATTTCTTATCGTAAAAACATTTGCCTTTTCGATACCCGGAATGGGAGGCACGATAGGATAGGCTCCAGGCGATAAAATCAGCTTATCGTAAGACTCTTTATAAATTTCACCGCTAATAAGATTCTTGACTTCAACCTCTTTGCTCGCCCTATCAATGGATAACACTTCACTATTAACCCGTGCATCAATATTGTATTGTCCAGCGAATTTCTCAGGATTCATCAATATAAGATGTTCAGGTTTTTTAATCTGACCACTCAAATGATAAGGCAAACAACAGTTTGAAAACGATACGTTCGGCCCCTTTTCAAACATAATAATTTGATCTTCTTCACCCAATCTTCTTAATCTGGCTGCCGCGGAGGCTCCGCCGGCTACACCACCGACAATTAAATATTTTTCGCTCATTTTTATATACTCGACTAGCTGGTTGTTACTCTTTGAACAGAGAGCTCTTCCAAGCCCTCAAGCAGAGATTCTTTTATTGTTTCTGAGTAATGGCGACTCTCTTCTAGCATGATTCAAGGAATCCTTTTAAAACTTTCCACGTAAAGACTCCATATAAAACAGTGCTCTCCTACAATATTAGTTTTCGATTATATTTCTCTGCTAAAAGATCGCGCTGCCAACCCAAACATGATTAAGGTCCAGCCGCTAAAAAATAGCCTGACACCAAGGATAATTCCCACAGCCCAGGCACCTGACAATGGAAACTGATTCCAGATCATCATTCCAAGCATCAACGAAATAATGCCACTGAACAACATCCAGACCCAACCTTTAGCGGGTCGAACCTGAGAAGCCATAAAAACTTCGAAAATTCCGGAAACAACCAGATATGCAGCCAGAAAAATGGTTAATGATGCCAAAGCAGCCCCCGGATGAGTAACCATGTGAGCACCAATAACCAATGTCAGGAGGCCCAAAATAAAAGCAAGAATACTCTTACCCGTTTTCATCGCAAAAACTAGCTGGCCAACACCACCAACAACCAAAACAACCCCAACCATCATCGCCAGTGAAATGCCCGCAATGAGCGGTGCACCCATCGCAAAAAAACCCATTAACATAATTATTACACCCATGAAAATGACTGTCCCGGTGTTCTTTTTAATTCCCTCTAAAAACGGTGTTTCGATATTTTGAAGTTCTTGTGTCATCAGCTATTTATCCTTCGTTGTAGTTGTCATATGCCATGGAGTCATCACCGCCCATAATATCGCTCATGAGGTAGCCGTGCACGGGAATTTCCTCAACAGAATGAATCCGTATGACAAACAGGAAACAGGCAGCATAAACCTTAGCGCCGACGACCTCCTCCACCTCTCGGCATTCTCGAAGGACGGCTCATTTGTCGACTAGAAGGACGCCCCATACCCGTAGAAGGGCGACTCACAGGTAGAGTACTTGGTCTATCAGGTCTGTTGGGGCGGTCAGGGCGGTCAGGCCGGTCAGGAAGATTAATATCAATATCACCGTCACAGCATCCACCGTAGCCATAGTACGGATATCCGTAACCACCATAGACGCCCATACCAACACTATAATTAACTGAACCAGGTGTTCCACAACCAGTCAAAAACAGGGTGCCGGCAGCAACAAGAAACACAGCAAATAGTCTAAAAAATTGTTTCATGATCACTACTCCCCTGCTGATGGTTTCGGTGGCCAGCGTTGTATCAACAACAACGCACCCGTCGTATCACTAATTAGTGCAGTATTACCTCTGCCTGGCGCCTCATCAGGTGCGACCCAGACTGCGCCACCCAGCTCTTTCGCACGTTGTACAGTCACACTAGGATTAGCAACCCGCACAACTGGCACCCAGAGCATGTTTTCACGCCCATTTTGTACATGACGGAGGCCTGCTCGCCACTTTCCTTTGTGTATGAAGACATTATAATTGCCCCCCGAAACCATTTGATCATACCCCAATACAGTTGCGTAAAATGCCTCGATATTATCAGGATCATCAGTCCAGATTTCATCCCATAACCAATCGCCTATTGCCGGCTCAACATCTGCTGGGTCTCCCCCTTTTGCACTGAGCAATACCAGATCTGCCCGTTGAGGGTCACTAATGAGGACAGCTCTACCACGCTGCCCCATATCCGCAGGCCCTTTTAAAATAAGGCCTCCATTGTCCTTTACCCGCTCTACTGCCACATCCACATCGGCAACTGATGCCGAGGGAATCCAAACACCTTTTCTGGGCCGGTCATTGGGTGGTTCAACCTTTATTATCCCTGCAATAAGCTTGTCGCCATTGCGCACGAGCGCATATTCACCTTGATAATCAATCTGCCAGCCAAAGAGCTCCTCGTAGAACTTTCCAGCCAACAGGGGGTCGGGTGTCAATAACTCATGCCAAATAAACTTTCCCGGAAAAACTTTTCCACTGGGGTTTTTAGTTATTGGGGTCTGCGCCATTTCAGCACCTACCCCTGTCTGTTTTCCAAAGTTTGCGCAGCCGCTCAGAAAAGGTACAACCGTAATCAAAACAACGATAAAACGTACTAATAACTGCATTGTATTAACCTATTCCCCAATTCAAAAATTAAGCCTCAACCTAAAGTATGCATGAACACCCCAATAATCACCAATATACCTATTTTCAGCTATCCAGGCGCGCTCTTTACCTGAGATCTCTTGATCTGAAATGAGTGCTACTAGGTGCACATTGCCTAGTTATGTAATATCCTAAGTTGCTGGCGAATTTGTTCGCTAAGAACCCACGAAAACTTTCAAGGAACAAACAATGAAAAGAATATTAGGTGCAGTAGTCGTCGCGTCACTGACATTGACCGCTTGCGGAAAAAACACCGAGACAGCTATAGAGCAAGAGCAAGCAGCAGTCGCAACCACTGAGCAGGAACAATCTCAAATTACAGAGAAATTCTCAATTTCCGCAACCCAGAGCATCACTGCCCACTCTACGGTAGAAGCCATTAACCTCGAAACACGCAGAATCAATTTGCGCAATGAGGATGGAACTCTTACAAGCACTATTGTTAGTGAAGATGCGCACAATCTCGATCAGGTCAAAATAGGCGATGTCGTTGTAGTCGAATACATCGAAAACCTGAGTATTGATGTCGTCAGCGTTGAAAATGCCGAAGCTCTAGTCGCTGAAGCCTCAGTCGTTGCTCGTGCCGAAAAAGGTGAAGCGCCAGGCATGGCTAAAATAGACACCATAGTTGCTACTGCGATAGTTGAGGAAATTAACCTTGAAGCAAACACCTTCAAACTGAAAGATGCTGAGGGAGATATTAATGAGTACGAGGCTCGCAACCCTGAAAATCTAAGAAAAGCAGCCGTTGGCGATATGGTCATCATAACGCTTACCCGTGCTGTTGCTATTACTGTTGAGCAGTGAAATAACTTCTTTACCGGTTCTGTTCCGGTTTAGCTAGATATCACGCAGCGTTAAGAAGGCTTAGCTTTTTCTGGCTAAGCCTTTTTTATTGCTCATCCTTTCTCTATGATCTGAATCCATAACATTGAGCGCTCACACGAACAGATAAAATAACTTGGGAAATAAACCATGCAGAAACAATCGGAAGAGGCCATTCTAAAAAAAATTAAACAGCGTGAGATATTTACCGCCACCATCGATAGTGATGCATTCACGCTTAAAATTGAAAAATATGAACCGGCATTCTCGGCGGCCATCCACAACGGCGGAAACCTGCGCTCAGAGCTGGTGGATAACTGCCTGTTATCACAGGCTGAGCGATATTATGAAGAAGACCCGTTTACCGGCAGTTTTATTGAGCAACAACCCATAACCCTAATCGCGCACGACTCGCGGTATGAATATGATTTAAACCGTCATATCAATGACTGTGTATATGAAACCGCCTGGGGAAAAGAAATCTGGAAGAAACCACTCACAGAAGAGGCTATTCTTCTCAGCAAAGAAAAACATGCTCAATTTTACCGCATCGTTTCCGCGCTTGTTGAAGCACTTACTGAAGATTTTGGCCAGTGCATTGTCTACGATAATCACTCATACAACTACCGCCGGCATGAGCGAGATGACCTGCCTGTATTTAACCTCGGCACCACATCGGTTAAAAGCACCAGCTGGCGCCCAGTTATTGAAACCTGGCTTAATTCACTTCAAAACATAGTCATAGAAGGCGTACACACTACCGCCGCTGAGAACGATGTTTTTTATGGCAAAGGCCGCTTAGCTGGTCACTGCCATAGTTTGTATGACAATGTCTTAGTATTGGCTACTGAAACAAAAAAGGTATTCATGAACGAACTAACCGGCGAAGCAGACGGGCTGGTGCTGTCTTCATTACAAAAAGCGTATAACCAGGCAGTAAAAAACAATACCCTAGATTACATCAAAAAACTCACCTGAAGAGTCGCCCAGCTCACCACAAACATTAAAACTCCCAACCAAGTACATTACTCATAACGGACCAGCGCGGCTGCTTCGCCTTTGGGTTTTTTCCCAAAATCCAGTAATCGTACACCTGCTGTTGAAATCCATTGTGTTCTTTCAGCATCAACCAGGTATTTATAAAATGCACAAAATCCATCTGACCTTTTGGTAACGCTAACCCTACCGGCAGCCTTATTTTCAACCCTTTTGCAACAACAGAAGAATAGGCTGGATAGAGCATAGCCCATGCCGATCCTGTCTCAGCCGAAAATACATAAGCGTCTACATCAGGATACTTGCCCCTGAAAAAATCCCGCGGACTGCCAATTGCAGTCAGTTCTGCATTTGGAAAAGTTTCCTGAATTACCTTTTTATAATAAGCAGCATTAGGAATTCCTAAATGCAACCCTTCTATCGCTCTTATTTTATCGATTGAACTGAATTCATCTCTCCTGACATCTACCACCATAAACCCCATTGTATTCTGGGTGTAGTAATCACTGAATGCCACATCCAGTGAACGAACAGGCGTTAAAGCCCCACCACCGACAGCTATATCAATGCTTCCATCTGACAACATCTGTGGCTCTTGCTTGCTATTTTTAAGACGAAAAAGCTCGACCTTGATTTCCAGATCTCGAGCCAATTCATGCACCATCTCAATATCAAACCCGACTACCTCTCCCAACTCATTACGAAATGCAAACGGCAATCTATCAGGGTAATAACCAACTCGAATACTGCCCCGTTCACGAATAATGCCGAGCCGTGCCCTGGCTTGCTCTTGCTCACTCAGTGGTACGGGCGACTTTACCAATTCAACGGCTACTGGCTCCCTATCAAGACGCATCGCTTCAAAAGAGCGAGCTCCCGTGTACTCGTAAGGAATCAGGTACGTCAGTCCAATACCCGCCAATATCATCACCCCAGCCGTCATGCCCAGGTGAAGACCCACGGCTCGCATCATTTTACGCAAACTTAAACGGTTCAAAACGGCGCTGGCAACTAACAGCGTTACCACAAACCCATGAAGTGCCGCTAAGGCCGTGGCAAAACGGGCTGTAACGACGCTACCCAGCAGATAAAGCTGGAACTGATCTGCAGCCAAACCGAAATAATCCAGCAAGAAAGGAATCGCAACCGCCATGCTACCAAATGCTGAAAAAGCGCCCATAACCACATACGATGGATAGTCTTCCAGACTCAGAGGAGAACCGGTATACCAGGCAGAAAACAGAATAAACCCTAGACCCAGTAACGTACCAGTACTGGGAAAACTATAGGCGGTTGGAACCATCACATCAACGGTTGAATCTGTCTCCTCACACTCCATACCATGCTTTTTAAGCAGCTCCTTGCAACGCTCGGCGATCATGGGCAGCACAACCAGCACGGTACCCGTTGCCAGTGCAGTAATCATTGCCTCACCCGCCACAGACATTAATTCACGGTAAGAAAAAGGGGTTGCCCACTGAATCAGCAGAGGTAATAGAACAAAAGCGAGCAACGAGGCTGCTATCAAATAGACCCACAAAAACACCTGTAGACGCTCCATCTCTTCGGGTTGCAAGGTCCCCGCTGCAGAGGCCGCTATTGCAAAAATCCCCAGCGGGGCCAGGCCGGAGACGATTGAGGCAACTCGTTGCAGTCCATCACTGACATTGTCAGCCAGAGTGATAAAAGTCTCTTTATTTTTTACACTTATTAACCCAACACCCATCAATAGCGAAAACAGTACAACTGCTGGAACAACAGTATTCGACAGCGCCGCAAAGATATTAGAGGGTATATACAGATCAACGAAATCGAGTCTCGCTGAGTCCACCACATCACTTACGCTAAAAAAGCCAGAGGTTTCCCACGTAGGGTAGGCTAGTGGGAGCAGTAAAAGCGTTACCATGACAGCCAGCCACATGAACAAAATGACCTTGACCGCTTTAATGCCAATATTTGCGGCCATGTCACTGTCGAGCCGCCCTAAACCAGCAATAATGGAGACTAGCACATAAGGCAATACCGTCATCTGCAACAGGCGAATATAGATCGTGCCGCCGACTTCCAGTGCTCCGGCCGGTTCACCAACAAATATTCCGGTCAAAATGCCGAGAACTAGCGCAATTATGACGCGCTGAAAGGGGCTCAGTTTGCTATACAATTTGGGACACCATCATAGTAATTTCTATTTAACGAGGAATTCATTTCTTTGAGAAATGCCAATTTTACAGCCCCACCCTACAACATTAAAGACAAATTCAGCGGCAGGTATGGGACCATGCAGAATCCAACAAATACTAATTACTATGTGTCTAGATACAAAACACACGAAGAACCCTCTGACTTATCGCCTTTTTGAAGCCACAAAAAATTTACCTGCCCACATAAGAAAAACCTAGGACAGACCTGAACAAAAAGTAGAAGAAGACGGCCATGATTTTGATGCCGAATGGCTGAAGCTTGTGGCGCAGATGACCGATCCAGAGAGCAATTTCCTGCTCTTATTTTAGATAAGATGCTCAATCAATATACAAAAAACGTTCAGGACTTGAGTTTAGTTTAATGAAGAGCGAAGACAACAAGATGCTCGGCTTCTTTATGTAGGGATGACGAGAGCTCAGGAGTGCCTACTCATAACCACTTCTAGTGACCACGAATTCAGCCAAAGAGTATTAGTGGCCTCTTGCACTTAGCCCCTCTTTAAAGGTCACTTTCAGGACTGATAAGTTCTTCAGCTATTTAATCACTAGAAAAAAACAGCCCCCGGTAATAAGCAACAGCCGCCCCTTTTGAATTGTCGGTATCAGTCATCACCGCGACCGCATCGATATAGCGAAAGGTTTCACCAAACCAGTTTTTCAGATCATCGCGGATATTTCTTTTCTCTGAAACCCACCGCCCCAGTTTTTCGCCACCTGATTCTACCGCTATCATTTGGGCATTGCTGGAGTACGCATTGGGCCACCGGCTTTCTTTCGGTTGATTGCTAGACCAAACATAATTGAGTGCCTTGGTTTTCCAGAAAAAGAGGCCACCATCAACAATGACATAAATTCTGGCAGGGTAATCATCGCCCGATTTCTGCCGTTCATCCAAGCCTGATAAGAGACCTTCCACCCGCCAACTCCAATTGAGATATGGTGTCCTCTCAAGATCAATATGGACTTTCTTAAACAGGCCAGAGGCTGCTGCGTGACTTGTTGCCTTTAGGACTTTTTCTCCGTTCAGATCAACCAGTCTGTATTGGGTTTCTCCAGCAAAGCTTTCTTCCTCCCAACCGTTCAACTCTTCTTTCTCAAACTGGCTAACCAGAACGGTTTCAGCTTGAACAGGTGAGCCGAACAGAATGGAGAGCGATACGAACAGACTATTTCTGAGCTTTTTTTTCACTAAAAGGCATCCTTAGTAGTGCCGTTATCATTTGATTTTTTGGGTCACGGAAGCGGTCTAGTCCTATTTTCATTCCCAGATGGCCTGCTGCGGGTTGTGCCACATAGGTGCCAAATAGCCGATCCCATATACTCAGGTTAAAGCCGTAATTACTATCATGCTCACTTTTCACAACAGAGTGGTGAACACGATGCATATCCGGTGTCACCAAAAAAGTCCGCACTATTTTATCCACCGCAGAAGGGAGTTGTACGTTGCCATGATTAAACATCGCACAGCCATTGAGAATGATTTCAAAAAGCATCACCGCCAGTGCGGGTGCGCCAATCAATGTGATCGCCACCATTTTGATCACCATCGATAATAAAATCTCGATGGGGTGAAAGCGGGTTGCTGTGGTGACATCATAATCAAGGTCCGCGTGGTGTACTTGATGATACTGCCAAAGCATCGGAATACGGTGAAAGAGCCGGTGCTGCCAGTAAATAGCCAGGTCGAGTAAAATAATCGAGCATAAAACCACTATCCAAGTGGGTAGCGAAACTTCATTAAATAACCCCCAACCTTTCGCTTCGGCCTGCAATGCAAAGCCGACCGCAGCGGCGGGGAAAAATAGCCTCAATAACACGCTATTGACCACGATTAACCCGAGATTATTGCTCCAGCGAAGCTTCCGCGATAATGAAAGCGGTCGCCTGGGCGATTTAACTTCCCATAGTGCCATCACGGCAAAAATCCCGAAGAAGCAAGTTAGTCGGATTGTGAGTTCATTTTCAATCATGTTCGTTTCCAGCCTTCATATCGTACAAGCTCTTCTGGGCGATCAATATCCCAGCACATTTCTAGCGCTCGCCATCGCCAGCCTAACTGTTTAAACCGCTCAACAGTCTGTGCATACACCCTATCGCTACCCCATTCGATTCCTTCAAACAATTTTCGGTCAACTCTGCGCATCCCAATGGCGACATAACCTCCATCTTCTGCGGGAACAATCACCGCATCATACCCAGATTTCAGGCTTTGCAATCCAAAAATGAGTGTTTCTGTAGCAAGTGCGGGGCTGTCTGTTCCCAGTAAAAGCGCCTGTTTACAGCGAGTTAATGCCTCTTCTAATGCGTAGGCCATTCTTTCACCCAAAGTCTCCCCCTCTTGTTTATAAAGTGAGCTATTTTGTGCTTTGAAATAGGGATGGTTTGTATCGGGCGCACACCATAACTCAACCGCCACATCATTGATGGCAATCACTTTTTTAAGGCAAATCGTCAATAGTTCTTCGTGTAAATGAGCAGCCCCTTCTGCACCCAATGCGGGAATCAGGCGCGTCTTTACCGCACCTGCAACCGGTGCTTTGCTAAAGACTAACAGTCGGCCTAATTCATTTTCCATAATATATTTTCACCAGTTGTTCTGGCTTTACCCCCAGAAAGTAAGCCAGTCTAAATATCCACATTAGACAAATTGTTCGTACAACCCCTTTCTCCTCCCAGCGGCGGCTTGATGTCACCACCTTCTCCTTCAGGCACAGAGGTGAACCTTCTGCTTTGAGCAATCGGCTCAAAGCAATATCTTCCATCAACGCGATGGACGGAAAACCACCGACCTCATCAAAAAGCTTTTTTTTAACAAAAATAGCTTGATCTCCCGTCGCAATCCCACTCCATCGTGAGCGATTGTTCATCATGGCTTCGACCACTCTTAATAGTGGTTGCTGACCCGAGAGGCTCACATCAAAACGACCCCAACTGCAGCCACTTTCTTTCAGTCTCTGTTCAATTAGCCGATCCG
>Ga0164313_10001553_pt1 | contig 20273 bp, 16 predicted proteins | sample GuaBasSedimGuay4_FD_113735 | JGI IMG/M metagenome (GOLD analysis project Ga0164313, IMG submission 113735) | Subseafloor sediment microbial communities from Guaymas Basin, Gulf of California, Mexico - Guay4, Core 4569-4, 0-3 cm | ecosystem: Environmental > Aquatic > Marine > Hydrothermal vents... | reverse complement strand
TACCTCCTCCCATAACGGCCTCTATGACATCACCCGCCTGGTGGAAGCCATTGTTGCGGAAAGCGGAATAAAGACCGGCATGGTCAATGTCTATGTCCAGGGTGCCACCGCTGGAATCATGATCCAGGAGAACTGGGATGAGTCAGTACAGAATGATGTGGTGACTTTATTAAACAAGCTGATTCCATCCGGTATTTGGGAGCACGACCACCAGGACAACAATGGAGATTCACATCTGAAGGCAGGGATTGTGGGCCCCCAGGAAACCATTCCAATTGTAGATGGCAAGATGGGGCTTTCCACCTGGCAGAATATTTTCTTGTGTGAGTTTGATGGTCCCCGCAACCAGAGAAATATCATGGTGACCGTCCTGGATGCAGAACCGTTGCGGGACTAACGTTGTCAGGCAGGATTACAATCTGAGGCTGCACTGCTAAACATTTCAAAAAAAGTATGGGAATATAAAAAGAATTTGCGTAGTCAACCCGAGGTCGAATTAGAGTATTTTTTTTGATAAATTAGTACTCAATGAAGCAGCGTGTCCTGATCTTTTTCCTGCTGAATATTTTGGCAATCTCCTGTATTGATCCTTTCCACCTGGAACTGGAGGATTATGAATCCCTACTGGTGGTAGAAGGCATGATCACCGATGAGTTTGCTTCCAACACGATACAACTTTCCAGGACCTTTCAAAACGAGAATACTTCCCCTGTTTTGCTTGAACATGCTGAGGTAAGTGTACGTGACGAAATTGGCACAATCACTGTTTTTACTGAGCTTGAACCAGGTATCTACAAATCAGATTCAACACAGTTTACGGGTCGGGTGGGAGGAACTTACACACTGCATATCAAAACTGAAGATGGACTGGAGTATACATCAGATCGCTGTACCATGACAGCGGTTCCCCAAATAGACAGCATTTACTATGAGGTTGACAGCGAAGTCTACGATAATGGAAAGGTCGAAGAGCTAGGACTCAGGATCTATCTGGATGCGGAAAACCAGGTTGAGGCAAGTCAATACTTACGCTGGGAACTTGAAGAGGTATGGAAGTTTCGGGTCCCCTATCCGGTATTCTATCAAGATCTCGGCTATATGCAATACAAAATAGTTCCTGGTGAAAACGATATCTGCTGGAAATATGAACAGTCCAAACAGATTCTTATTCATTCATCAGCAGAACAAAGCAGTGACCTGATTAGCAGGAAGCCCATCCATTTTATTCCTTCCGGCAGATCCAACAGGTTGCTAAAGCAGTACAGCATCCTGGTCAATCAATATTCACTATCACTGGAGGAATTCTCATTCTGGAAAAAGCTTAAGGAGGTCACCGAATCCGAAGGAGATATCTTTGAGAAACAACCCTTCCCAATCGTAGGGAATATAAGCTGCATCAACAATGAACATGAAAAGGTGCTGGGATATCTCCAGGTTTCAGCTGTAAAGAGCCAGAGGATGTACATTACTCAAAGCCAGGTTAATGAATTGGATATTCCAGTATATGAATATCCATGTGAGCGCATTATTTATCACACCTGGAGACTGTATGTAAGAATCTATGAAAATTTATTATCCAACGGATATGTTTTGTTTTGGGTCGAAGAAGATGAATTTGGGCTACCTATAGGTTTCCAATTTACCAGCGCTGAGTGTGCCGACTGCTCTCTGACCGGAAATCCGGAAAAGCCCGGTTTTTGGGTAGATATGGACTGACCTGATGATTATATGCAAACCTTTTATAACATAAGATTTAGATCTGTTTTGCAAAAGATGGTTTGCCTGATTTGCCTGGGTTTGCCATGCTGGCACCCAGGATTCTCACAGGATGGTCCACAGGATTATAGAGAGGCAATATATCTCCAGACCGACCGGGATCTATATATAGTTGGTGAGCAGGTTTGGATGAAAGTATACAAGCTGGATGCTCATGGCAACAAGCCTGATAATTTCAGCAAAGTGGTCTATATTGAACTGCTCAACCAGGCCGGGTACCCTGTACACCAACTTAAACTGCATGTACCTGACAAGTCCGGAAGTGCCGGGCTCACTCTCTCGGACACGCTGAGTAGCGGGAATTACCTGCTTCGTGCCTATACCAGCTGGATGAAGAATTATCCTGCAAGGGATTTCTCATTCAGGACAATATCCCTTATCAATCCATTTCGTAATATGGAGAGTATTGGGGTGAGCTCAATACAAGTGGGCACGAGTACGGATACTTGTCCTACAGTTCAGACTGACAACGGACTTCTTCTGGAGCTTACATCTGATTCAAGCACATACGGTACCCGGGAACGGGTTAAGGTAAATATCCAGGCAACAGATTCATCCGGCAATCCTGTGGAGGCAAATCTCTCAGTTTCCGTTTCGAGATCTTGCTTGTATAATGATCACAGGGCGAATATTCATGCTCTGCTTCATCCTTCCGGAAGGGAAGAGCCTGGATCTACTCCATATCTACCCGAATTGGAAGGTGTTGTTCTTAGTGGTACCATGTTGCACAGCGTTAGCGATGAGCCCATCGCTAATGAGAACATAGTGCTGTCGATCGTAGGGAAAGCAGCCAGATGCCAGGTTTACAAAACAAACGATAAGGGAAAATTTTATTTTAACCTTGATAATTCGGGGGTGCAGGAAATTGTTATTCAGCCGGCAGATTCAGCGGTGAGTGATTATTATGTTGAACTTGAACCAGACTTCCATATTGGATATGATCATCCATTACCAGGTCCCTTTTACCTGGATACCACAAGACTCAAGGCATTGAATCATGGTATCATCAATATGCAAATCGAGAAAATCTACAAAACATACCGCCAAGGTAATTCTGCTGCCACTCCTGAAGCACCTAAAATTGACTTTTATGGTGAACCGGAATATCACATTCAGATATCCGATTACGTCCTCTTGAAGAATGTCCGGGAAGTGATCAAGGAGATTGTGCCGAAGGTCTCTGTTCGAGTTTCGGAAGGGAAATCCTCTTTATGGGTAGATAACGGGATTGATGATCTGTATTTCGACAACAAGCCTTTGGTACTGGTCGATGGAGTCCCATTCGATGATGTGGATCAGGTCTTGAATATTAGCATAACAGAACTGGAACGGATTGAGGTGATCAACCTGAGGTATTTCCTGGATGGCCATATGTTTGAGGGTATTATACATTTTGTCACAAAAGAAGGAAAGATGGCAGGCCTGGAATTCGACCATGCAATTTTCAGGCAAGCCTATGCTGCATTTTCTGAGGAATCCTGTTTCAGAGGCCCGTTATATAGCAGTGATTCAGTAAAAAATAGTCCGCTTGCCGATTTCCGAAACACCCTTTACTGGAATCCCGATTTGCATACCCGGGAAGACGGAAACACCAATTTTGAGTTCTACACTTCAGATGATACCGGCGATTATACTGTTATTGTGGAGGGAATTTCCCCGGATGGGAAGTCCGGTTTTATATATAAGAAACTGCTTGTGCAATAATCATGATAAAGGTAAAATGAAATATCCAAGTATACTCCTGCTGGTCCTGTTTTCGCTGTCACTAAGGGCTCAACAACCGGAACAAAATGCCCTTCAGGAACTTTATCAGGACCTCCTGCATCCCTCAGATCCACTGCTGAACGGCAGGGAATACAAATACTATTTCCACCCGCACTTATCCACCCCACTTATCCCGAAAGATCTTCTTCCTTCGGCTTCTGTGGTTATCCGGGAGAAACAGTATCAGAATGTCATGTTGCTGTATGACACTTACAAGGACCAGGTAGTCTATTATAATCCCAATACCCTTTACAATAATATGATAATTACGGTGATCGTCAATAGCGACATCATTGAAGAATTCACCCTTCAACTGCGATCCGGCCAGGCCAGATTCAAGTATCTTGCGTTTCCGGAGAATCAGGAAGGATTGTTAAGCAATGGGTTCTATGAGATTGTGAGCGAGGGAGCCTGTAAGTTCATTATAGACCATAGTTCAGTTAAGAAAATCAAGGAAGGTATGGTAGCATATCAATACACAACAGAGCGATATATTATTAGCTCTGGTGCTGTTTATAGAATCAAGGGAAAGAAAAGTCTATTAAAAGCGCTCTCTGATCAGGCTGCGGAAGTGAACGACTACCTTAAAAGAACAAAGGTACAGGTGAGAACAGCCGACAAAGAACAGCTCAAAGAAGTGCTTGATTATTACACAGGTCTAAAACATTCATGAGACTTAAGGGGTGAAAAGATTGGTATCCATATGCATTCTGGTTGTGTTGTGCCTTCCCCTGGCGGCTCAGAAAGGAAAGCTCACCCTAAATCTGCATGATGTGTTGTTCAGTGAGTTAGTCGACTCTCTGGAAAAAAAAGTATGGTGCAAGGTATTTTATGCGGATGACTGGGTTGACAGCTTCTATGTAAGTGTGGATGCAGAGTATGAAGAGCTCGGGCAGGTAATGACACATGCACTGGCCGGGAGCGGTTTTACTTTTATAGTTACCGGTAACAATCAGGTGATCCTCTCAGAAGGGCATACTATTAAGACAAATTTCCGGGAAGAGTATGAAGAGTATCTGGCCGATCGTATGTCGAAACTGGATACTGCCAGTTACAGTTTGAGCGGGCTGGCGGAGGAGGAAGAAAACGATATCAGTGAAGAATTCAGGTTGTATAAAATAGGAAATCCGGCGGAATTGGACAGGATAAGAAAGGTCACATTATCCGGAACTATACAGTACACTGGATCCGATGTACCTATTATGGGGGCAATCGTCTATATCAGGAAACTCCAGATCGGTGCTTCTACGGATGCAAAAGGGAACTATACACTGCTTCTGCCTAGGGGACAGCATACGGTTGAATTCAGAAGAGTGGGCATGAAATCCACTATCAGAAACCTGATTGTTTATTCAGGGGGAACATTCAATATGGAGATGGAGGAGAAAATTAACCAATTGGAAGAAGTAACCGTTTCAGCCGAGCAGGAGAACCAGGTGCTCAACATGAGAATGGGAACGGAAAAGATCGACATAAAGATGCTGAAGCAAATCCCAATGGGTCTTGGAGAAGTTGATGTGATCAAGAGCTCCCTATTGCTCCCGGGAGTACAGTCAGTCGGGGAGGCGGCCGCCGGGTACAATGTACGGGGTGGCAGTACGGATCAGAACCTAATGTTGCTGAATGATGCTCCCATCCTTAATCCATCCCATTTTTTCGGTTTTTTTTCCACCTTCAACTCTGATGTGATTGGAGATGTTACACTTTATAAGAGCGGGATTCCGGCTGCATACGGCGGGAGGATCTCGTCGGTGATGGATGTCAGGCTTAAGGAAGGCAACAAGGAGGGATTTAGGGTCAGCGGAGGCATAAGCCCCGTCACAGCGAAGGCCATGATCGAGGGCCCGGTGACGAAAAGGGCAAGCTACATCATAAGCGCAAGGAGCACCTATTCTAGCTGGATACTGAAACAGCTGTCCGACAAGCGCCTGCAGAAAAGTAAGGCCGGATTTTATGATATCCAGGGAATGACCAATATCCAGATCAACCAGAATAATTGGATCTCCTTATCGGGATATTACAGCAAGGATAAATTTGATTTTTATACGATAAGTGCTTTCAATTATGTCAACGGGGCCGCAACCTTGCAGTGGCATCATGATTTCCAGCCGAACCTGTTTGCTGATTTTTCAGCCATCATAAGTGATTACAGTTACCAGATCAATAGTGTGGAGAACCCGCTTGCCATGAAAGGGATGCGCTATCGCCTGGATCAGCGCTTGGCAAAAGCAAGTTTCACCTATTTCCCCTCGGAAAAGCATAAAATCAACTTTGGCCTCAATTCCACGTTTTATGAGCTTGCCGCGGGTGAACAATTCCCCTTAAATGATTCGTCAAATGTATTGCATCAAAAGCTGGAAGAAGAGCGGGCGCTGGAGAGCTCTGTTTACTTCAGTGATGTGTTTTCCGTTTCACCATCAATTACGATTTCAGGCGGGTTGAGGTATAATATCTATACATCGTTCGGTCCGGGCAGTGAATACAGGTATGCTGAGAATGCACCACTTTCCACGGTGAGCCTGAAGGATACTGTATACTATGCCGGAGGGGAGGTAAAAAGCTTCTACCCAAATCTTGAATTCAGGATCTCTTCCCGTATTTTGCTGGGGCCCTCGTTATCTCTCAAAGTGAGCTTTCAGAGAATGTTCCAGTACATCTATATGTTATCCAATACCGCTGCCATTTCTCCTACAGATATCTGGAAACTGTGCGATAACTATATCAAACCTCAGCGCGGCGACCAGTATTCATTGGGTATTTACAGGAATTTCAGAAGGAACACCGTAGAGGCATCCATTGAAGGATACTACAAGGATCTAGATAACATCATCGATTATAAAAGTGGGGCAAAGCTGCTCATGAACGAGCAAATTGAGACCGTTATGTTGAACGGGAAAGGCAAAGCGTACGGCATTGAGTTTATGGTGAAGAAAAACAGCGGCAGTGTTACAGGATGGCTCGGTTATACATACGCACGCATCCTTCATAAAGTGAATGGTGAATATGACGAGGAAATCATCAATAATGGCAACTATTTTCCTGCTCTATACGACAAACCACACGACCTGAAGCTGGTGGTCAATGCAAAATTGTCTAGGCGGTTTAATCTGACATCTAATTTCGTCTACAATACAGGTCGGCCCATCACCTACCCGGTTGGATATTTTCAATATGGAGGCGTGAACAGGTTTTTTTACTCCGACCGGAACGAATTCAGGGTACCGGACTATATCAGGCTCGATCTGGCTGCAACCTACAACGGAAATCTTTTGAAAAGAAAATGGATCCATTCATCATTTACCTTTGCTGTATATAATGTGCTGGGCAGGCGCAATCCCTACTCCATATACTTCAGACTGGAAGAGGGGGTGGTGAAAGGGTACAAAATGTCAATCTTTGGACAACCCATCTTCACCCTCACCTACAATTTCAAGATTCGGGGGAACGCAGAAGATGATTTCTAGTTTTAAAGAATTTTTTCGGAACCGAAGCCATCTCAGACTGGAAGGTGGGGAGCACCCTGGTATTCCAGGGAGAGTGGGAAGGAAAGAGCTATCAGGATAAGGGCAACATCCTGGCATTGGAACCGGGTAAACTGCTTCGTTATAATTATTGGAGCGTTAAATATCTGCAGTAAAACGTAGCTCATCAATCCCGGCTACCTGGGAAAGGTTCTCAAGCAGGTCGCTCTCCATGCGACCCTTTACGTGGACCAGTACATTGTCATTACCTCCAACTACAACAATCAGATCCCTGATCTTCCCATTCTTTTCCCTGGCAGCGATGAGCACATCTTCATCTCCATCATGCACTTCCAGAAGCAGCTTATAACCGCCTCTCATATTGGACAGATCCACCTCTTCGGTAAAATTCACACCCGGATAGAGGTGGTTTTCTTCAATGGTGAGCACGGTCACAGATTTTAATGATCTTAGCAAATCTCTCTCCGGGCCTTCCAGATCAGCTATGGATCCAGCCAGTTTCATTACAAAACCGGGGATTCTTAAGGCTACAACTCCCTCTTCCCCTTTATATTCATAATAGAGTCTGTTAATGCCATCGGGCTGTGCAAATAGAGTTATGCAAAAAGCACTTAAAATGGCAGCAAGTATGATTTTTTTCATGAGGTTCATCTTTGGGTTTCTGGAATTAAGACGAACAACCTCTGATGATGTTACAGGAAAAGTGCTCCTTTTTCACTTATTTTTGAATAAATGCCAGGGTGCCCTTCAATTTATCAAAACCGGCGCGCTTCACAGGAGATTGTTTAAACAGTTGGGTGTATTTTTCCCGCTCCAGATCAACCCATTGTTCAGCCGACATCTCCATCAACCCGGGTGCAGGTTGAAAATCTGGTTCGAGATGTTGCAGAGCGTTTCGGTTCCAGGGGCATACATCCTGACATATGTCGCAGCCAAATACCCGGTTGGCAAGTTTTCCTGACAACTCCTGGGAGATATCTCCTTTGTTCTCAATGGTCTGGTAAGAGATACATTTTTCCGCATCCAGGGTACGATTATCCAGAATGGCTTCTGTGGGACAGGCTTCTATGCATCGGGTACAGTTTCCGCAAAAATCACTTTCAGGAATGGGGGTATACTCAAGTTCCATGTTCAAAATGATCTCTCCGATAAATACAAAAGATCCGGCAGAACGTGAAATCAAATTTGAATTTTTGCCGATCCAGCCCAACCCTGCTCTCCTGGCCCAGGCCCGATCCAGCACCGGTGCCGAATCCACAAAGATGCGTCCCTCAGCTTCAGGATTCTGCTTTTTGATAAAATCAAAGAGTAGGTTCATCTTCTGCTTTAACACAAAATGGTAGTCTTTTCCATGGGCATATTTGGAGAGGACCGGCGCTTCCGGATCAGACTGCCTCTTATCTGTGTAATAGTTGTAGAGGAGGGAGATGACACTTTGAGCCCCATCCACCAGAAGGGTGGGATCGGTTCGTTTCTCAAAATGATTGGCCATATATCCCATCCGGGCATGGTTCCCCTGTTGTAGCCATCTCTTCAGGCGTTCAGCATCTTTGGGAAGAGCCTCTGCCCTGGAAAATCCACAATCGGCAAAACCAAGCCGAAGCGCTTCTGTTTTGATCTGCCGGGATATGACCCTTATACTTTTCACTTTTTACTTTCCACTTGAGGGTTGCTTTTAAAGCATCCCGAGCTCCAATTTGGCTTCCTCCGAGAGCATGTTCTTATCCCAGGGCGGTTCAAAGACCAGGTTAATGTTGGTCTTCTCCACTTCCTCCAGGGCATTCACCGCATTTTCCACATCCATGATCAAAATATCCACCACAGGGCAGTTGGGTGCGGTAAGTGTCATATCAATATTGGCTTCTTTCTGATCGGTATAGTCTATCTTATAGATCAATCCCAGGTCATATACATTTACAGGGATCTCCGGGTCATACACTGTTTTAAGTGCTTCCACGATCTTCCCTTCGATCTCCAAAAAATCCAGTGATTCACTCATGTTGTTTCCCTTTCGATATTACTACATTCGACATTACGACTTTTGACTTGCCTTGGCTTGGTAGGCCAAAGCGTAAAGTTTCATCTTCTTCACCATGGCCAGCAATCCATTGGATCGGGTAGGTGAGAGGTTCTGCTTCAGGCCAATCTCTTCGATGAAGTAGAGCTCATTTTCAAGAATTTCGGCAGGAGTACGTCCACTTAGCACCTTCACCAGAAGGGCTACAATCCCCTTGACAATGATGGCATCACTGTCGGCCTTAAACTCTATTTTTTCATTCACCAGATCGGCATGGAGCCACACCTTCGACTGGCATCCATTGATCAGGTATTCATTGGTGCGGTACTGAGGATCTATGGCAGGCAGGTCGTTACCCAGTTCAATGAGGTAGTTGTACCTGTCGAGCCAGTCTTCAAATATTGAAAACTCTTCTACTATATCCTTCTGTGTTTCGTTGAGGTTGGTCATTATAATATGATATTATGAAAGCATCTTTATGGTTTGTTCAATTCCCTCTGCAAGCCTGTCTACCTCTTCCCTGGTATTGTAAAACACAAGGGAGGCCCTGATGGTTCCCGAAATTCCAAAATGATCCATCACCGGTTGGGTGCAATGGGTTCCGGTTCGGACAGCTATTCCCATCTTATCCAGGATCATACCGGCATCGTAGGTGTGAATATTATCCAGAAGAAAGGAGAAAACAGAGATGCGTTTTTTTGCATTGCCGTAAATAATCAATCCCTCAATGTCACCCAGCTTTTGTTTCGTATAGTCGATTAGCTCTTTTTCGTAGAGACCAATTTCTGAAATCCCCACCTGCTTCAGGTAGTCAATGGCCGTAGCCAGTCCGATGGCTCCTATATAGTTGGCCGTGCCGGCTTCAAACTTAAAGGGGAGTGTGTTGTAACTGGTGTCTTCAAAGGTGACCTGGTCTACCATATCACCTCCGCCCTGGTAAGGGGGCATCTCTTCCAGCAGCGACTCTTTTCCATAAAGGACTCCCGATCCGGTAGGTCCAAAGATCTTATGGGAGGAGAAAACGTAAAAATCACAATCCAGCTCTTTCACATCCACTTTCCCATGCTGAACCATCTGAGCTCCATCCAGCATCACCGGGATGTTCCTTGCATGGGCCCTTCGTATCACCTCCTTCACCGGATTAATTGTCCCCAGTGAATTGGAGGCATGAGTAAGTGCCACTAATTTTGTCTGTTCGGTCAGCAGGGCATCCAGTTGATCGAGCAAAAGTTCCCCATTATGGTCAAACGGAATTATCTTGAGCTTTGCACCTTTTCTCTGGCAGAGCATTTGCCATGGAACAATGTTAGAGTGATGTTCCATCTCCGAGATGAGGATCTCATCTCCTGCTTTCACATATCTCTCACCAAATGAGAAAGCAACCGCATTGATGGATCCGGTGGCCCCGCTGGTAAATATTACTTCACTGGTAGAAGAAGCATTTAGGAAAGCCCTTACGGTTTCCCTGGCTGCTTCGTAACGACTGGTCATCTGCTCACTAAGAAAATGGATTCCCCTGTGAATGGAACTGTTATGTGATTCCTGTAATTCTTTAATTGTTTCAATGACCACGGCGGGCTTATGGGTGGTGGCACCATTGTCCAGATAGACCAGGGGTTTGTTATAAACCTTCTGGTGCAGTATGGGAAAGTCATTTCTGATGCGATCAATGGAGAATGCCATAGTGGTGTGGTTTTATTCCTTACAATCCATGGCGCAGTTGTTACATCTGGAGAGCTCTCCACGAAGGCGTTTACCCACCAGGTCCCTGATCCGGATCTGTAAAACCGTCTGTTCGATGCGGGAAATTACCCCGTCTGCAAAGGCATCCATCAGAAGCAACCGGCTTTCATCTTTTGGGATACCCCTTGATTGGAGGTAGAAGAGGGCATCTTCGTCCAGCTGTCCCACTGTGGCTCCGTGACTGCATTTCACATCATCGGCATAGATCTCCAGCTGGGGTTTGGTATTCATTCTTGCTGAGTCTGAAAGGAGGATGTTGTTGTTGGTCTGAAAGGCCGCAGTTTTCTGGGCATCGGGATACACATGAATCTTTCCATTGAAGTAACCTGTGGATGCATCATCCAGTACGCCCTTATAATGCTGGTTGCTGGTGCAGTTGGGGCTGGCGTGTTCAATGACTGTATAGTTATCCACATGCTGCATTTTATCGGTGAGATAGAGCCCCAGTGCATTGGATTCGGCTCCTTCGCCAACCATTTTCACATGAAGGTTATTCCTGATAATCCCCCCGTGGAGTGTAATGGTGCTATGCTGGCAACGGGAATAACGCTCCTGTGTAATCCAGGTGTTGGTCACCTGGCATGAGTTGTTGTGCTCGTTTTGCAACCTCAAAATATCCAGGCTGGCATTTTCGTCAGTATAGGCTTCAGTTACCGAGTTGGTAAGGAACATGTAAGGAGCCAGGGTGTGGTCGCAGATAATCACATGAGCCGATGCATTCTTCCCAATCACAAAGAGGTTGCGGTGGTGCACCATCTGGTTCTTATCGGATAATAGAAGGTGAATGATCTGAATGGGCTTATCCATGGTGGCTCCATCAGGAACAAACAGAAAAATCCCATCCTGTGAAAAAGCAGTGTTTAAAGAGACAAAGGTCTCATTTTTCATGGAAGCATTTTTCCCCAGGTATTTGGCCACAAGGTCAGGATACCGAAGGGTAGCCTCTTTTAGACTGCCATAAATAATTCCGTTTTCCAGCTCATACAGAGGTGGGTTGGTGGGATTGTTGTAGAATCCATTAAGGACTGTCAGTACATGTGAATCGAGCATGGGTACATCGCACTGGAACAGCTCTTTATCATCAAACTCAATGTTGCGAGGTCTAAATTCAAAGTCCAGTTCACCGTCAAATACCGGCTCAAGATGTGTATATTTGTAATGCTCCTCTTTACGTCTGGGAAAACCAGACTCCCCGAAGGACTGAATGGCCTCCTCACGCAACTGCTTCAAAAAATCGGGCTCTCCATTGCTTATCTGAGCTCTGTTTTTTTGAAACAATTCAATATACTTTTCTTTTGTAGTCAATGTGTCCACTATATCCTTCATCCTTCGATCCATTAAGCATCCATATCCACTTCCTGCTTGATCCATTCGTATCCGTGTTCCTCAAGCTCCTTTGCCAGGTTCTTATCACCCGATTTAACAATGCGTCCCTTGTAGAGTACATGCACAAAATCGGGAACAATGTAATCCAGCAACCGCTGGTAATGGGTAATAACAATGGTTGCATTCTCGGGAGAACGAAGATTATTTACCCCGTTGGCTACAATGCGAAGCGCATCGATATCCAATCCCGAATCGGTTTCGTCAAGGATGGCCAGCTTGGGTTCCAGGAGGGCCATCTGAAAGATCTCATTCTTTTTCTTTTCCCCACCGGAGAAACCTTCATTTACAGATCGGTTGGTCAGGTCAGAATTAATCTCCACCACCTGCTTTTTCTCACGCATCAGCTTTAGAAATTCTCCTGCCGGTAAAGGCTCCTCACCCCTGTACTTTCGCAGAGAGTTAATGGAGGTCCGAAGAAAATTAACCATACTCACACCGGGGATCTCCACCGGGTATTGAAATCCAAGAAATATGCCCTCCCTGGCCCGGTCTTCAGGAGCCAGTTCGGTAAGGTCTTTCCCATTATACAGGATCTTCCCATGGGTAATATCAAAATAGTCGCGCCCGGCCAGTGCCGATGCCAGTGTACTTTTACCCGATCCATTAGGACCCATAATGGCATGCACTTCACCGGCATTCACTGTAAGGTTAATACCCTTAAGTATCTCTTTATCTTCTATATTGACTTTTAAGTCTTTTATCTCTAACATAATTTACTCACTTCGTTCGTGTTACATTCTTGCTTCGCAAGGGTTACATTCTCACTTCGTTCGTGTTACATTCTTGCTTCGCAAGGGTTACATTCTCACTTCGTTCGTGTTTGGGTTACAATTTACTATCCACTTTTCACTATCCACTACCCACTAAGTCGGCGTCAGCCGACGCTCCCTTCCAAGGTGATGGCCAATAACTTCTGAGCCTCCACTGCAAATTCCATGGGAAGCTTGTTCAAAACCTCCTTGGCATAGCCATTCACTATCAGGCTGATGGCATTCTCCGTATCAATACCGCGCTGGTTACAGTAGAAGATCTGATCCTCCCCGATTTTTGAGGTGGTGGCTTCATGCTCCACAACGGCTGTTTTGTTATCTACTTCCAGGTAGGGAAAGGTATGAGCTCCACACTTGTCGCCCAAAAGGAGGCTATCGCACTGTGAAAAGTTCCTGGCGTTTTCGGCTCCCTTTAAAACCTTTACCAATCCCCGGTAGGAATTCTGGCTTTTCCCTGCGCTGATCCCTTTGGATATAATGGTGGAACGGGTGTTTTTCCCAATGTGCATCATCTTGGTTCCCGTGTCGGCCTGCTGATAATTATTGGTCACAGCTACCGAATAGAACTCGCCCACCGAGTTATGACCTTTTAAGATGCAGCTGGGATATTTCCAGGTAACAGCCGACCCTGTTTCTACCTGGGTCCATGAAATCTTGGAGTTATCCCCTTTACAGATTCCCCTTTTGGTTACAAAATTATAGATACCCCCTACGCCCTCTTTATTGCCAGGGTACCAGTTCTGTACCGTTGAATATTTTACTTCAGCATTTTCCATGGCCACGATCTCCACAATAGCAGCATGAAGCTGGTTCTCATCGCGCATGGGGGCAGTACAGCCTTCCAGATAACTTACGTAGGAATCATCTTCCGCCACGATCAGGGTGCGTTCGAACTGACCCGTATTGGCGGCATTGATCCTGAAATATGTGGAGAGCTCCATGGGACAGCGAACTCCTTTGGGGATATAGCAGAATGAACCGTCACTGAAAACTGCTGAATTCAGGGCTGCAAAATAGTTATCGGTATGGGGAACCACTGAGCCCATATATTTCTTAATCAGATCGGGATGGTTCTTTACTGCTTCGCTAAAAGAGCAGAAGATAATCCCCTTGTCGGCCAGGGTGTCCTGGAAAGTGGTTTTAACAGATACACTGTCCATCACTGCATCTACAGCTAAACCGGCCAGCAGTTTCTGTTCTTCAAGTGGGATACCCAGTTTATTAAATGTGTCGATCAATTCGGGATCGACTTCATCCATGTTTTCGTATTTGGCTCCCTGCTTGGGAGCGGCATAGTAGATAATATCCTGGTAGTTGATTTCAGGGATTCTCAGATGTGCCCATTCTGGCATTTTCATGGTTTGCCAGTGCCTGAACGCCTTCAGCCTTGTTTCGGTGAGCCATTCCGGCTCTTCCTTTTTGGCAGAAATAATACGCACAACATCCTCACTCAGTCCCTTGGGGATGGTTTCTGTATCTATATCGGTATGAAAACCAAATTTGTAATCACTGCCGGTTACCTCGCTTAATATCTTCTCCTGATCTGTCACAGCTTCTCACGTTTGGGTAAGTGGTGGTGTCTAACTAATTGTAAATTAGATTAATTTAAAATAGAGTGCAAATATACAAAAACTTGTTCTTACATTTGTATTACAACAGCCTATTTGAATTGTTCATCCTTTAACATTCCCCGACTATGACAGCAAAGAAAGTTCGTACCATTGAAGAGCTCGGTGAATTTGGCCTGATCGACCACCTCACTTCCGGATTTACACCGAGCCAGAAGAGCACTCATCTGGGTGTGGGTGATGATGCTGCCGTGATAGATCATGGTTCCTACCTCCAGGTAGTGACCACCGACATGCTTTTGGAAGGGGTCCATTTTGATCTGGTCTATACCCCTCTTAAGCACTTGGGATACAAAGCGGTAGTCGTTAACTTATCTGATGTATATGCCATGAATGCTGCCCCCAGGCAAATCACAGTCTCGGTGGGGATTTCAGGAAAGTTTACAGTGGAAGCCATGGAGGAGTTTTACGAAGGCGTAAAACTAGCCTGTGAACGTTTTAATGTGGACCTTGTGGGAGGAGATACCTCCGGATCCATGACAGGGCTTGTGATTTCTGTGACCGCCTTAGGAACTGTATTGAAAGAAGAGATTGGCCTGCGAAGTGGTGCAAAAAACAACCAGTTGATCTGTGTCACCGGGGATCTGGGTGCATCTTACATGGGATTGAAGATCCTGGAGCGGGAAAAGAAACTACATGCTGAGGATCCGGCTTTTCAACCAGAATTGGTTGGGTATGATTATGTGCTTGAGCGTTTTCTGAAACCCGAACTCAGGGTGGATGTATTACTTGAACTTAAAGAGGCAGGAGTTAAACCAGGGGCCATGATCGATATTTCAGACGGTCTCTCTTCGGAGCTGTTGCATATTTGTAAAGCTTCGGAATGCGGATGCCAGGTGTATGATGATCGAATCCCCATTGCGGATGAGACAAAACAGGTGGCTGAAGAGTTTCAGATGGAGCCCCTGGTGGCTGCCCTGCACGGGGGCGAGGATTATGAACTTTTGTTTACGGTTCCCATCTCAGACTATGATAAAGTCAATGCTATTGCAGGTGTTAGTGTGATAGGCAATATCACAGATCAAATTGGAAAAGCTCTGCTGGTGGGTAATGATGGCAATGCCATCGGGCTTCAGGCCCAGGGTTGGAATGCCTACTCCAGTGAACAGGACGACTAGTTGTCCTTCCCGTCGAAATAACCCCGGATAATCCCTCTTTTGGATTCACGGATAAAGAGGATGATCTCATCCCGTTCTTTAGAGGCTGAAAGGTTGGCTTCCACAAATTCCATGGCATCTGAAATGTTCAATCCGCGCTGATAGATGATCCGGTATACTTCCTGGATGGCGTAGATGGTATCGTTTTCAAATCCCCTCCTTCTCAATCCGATGGAGTTGATACCTGTAAAAGAAATGGGATCCCGACCTGCCATGGAAAACGGTGGAACGTCTTTCCCCACTTTGCTTCCTCCCTGGATCATCACATGGGTGCCGATTCTTACAAACTGGTGCACCAGGGTACCCGGACTTACTATGGCCCAGTTATCTACCTCCACCTCTCCGGCAAGAGCAGCATAACTGCCCAATATCACCCTGTCTTTAAGTACACAGTCGTGGGCAATATGCACATATGACATAATCAGGCAATCTTTTCCAACCACCGTTTTGTTATTGGCTTTTGTCCCCTTATTGAGGGTCACAAATTCGCGAATAATGGTATTGTCTCCTATTTCTGCGGTGGTATATTCGCCCTGAAATTTCAAATCCTGGGGATCACCTGCAATGATTGCACCAGGAAATATTTTTACATTCTTTCCAATGCGGGCCCCGTTCATAATCACTGCATTGGGTCCTATCCAGCTGCCTGAGCCTATTTCAACATCTTCATAGACGGTAGCAAAAGATTCCACCACCACATCATCCGCAATCTTTGCCCCTGAATGGACATTTGCCAGTTTATTAATCATTGCCTTTTGTTTTTACGATCTGGGCCATCAGCTCTCCCTCCATGACCAGTTTATTTCCCACAAAGATCTCAGCAAATACCAGGGCAATGCCCCGACGAATGGGTTCCAGCAGCTCTGTTTTCAGGATCAGCGTATCACCTGGCACCACTTTTCGTTTGAATTTTACCTTATCAATTTTCAGAAAGTAGGTGGAGTAGTTTTCCGGATCGGGCACTGTGCCCAGTACCAGCATGCCGCCTACCTGAGCCGATGCCTCAATAAGTAATACACCTGGCATTACAGGTTCATCGGGAAAGTGACCCATAAAAAAGGGCTCATTAAGGGTTACATTTTTAATCCCCACCACTGCCTTTTCATCCATTTGGATCACCTTATCCACCATAAGGAACGGATAACGATGGGGCAACCTTTTTTTTATATCATTGATATCGAGGAGGGGTTCCAGATTGGGATTGTACGCTGGTATTTTTTTCTGGATAGCTGCCTTCTTCATCACATGCCTTAGCGCCCGGGCAAATTCATTGTTACTGGTGTGTCCCGGCCTTGTTGCAATGATTTTAGCCTTGAACCATCGTCCCACAAGTGCCAGGTCTCCAATCAGGTCCAAAAGTTTGTGTCTTGCCGGTTCGTTGGCAAAGCGAAGTTCCACATTGTTAAGAATCCCCTCGGGTTGAACCTTCACATGGGGTTTATTAAACAGATCGGCCAGGCGGTCCAGCTCTTTCTGGGATACCTCTCTATCAACAATAATGATGGCGTTATCCACATCCCCACCTTTGATCAGGTTATTCTGTGCCAGATATTCCAGTTCATGCAGGAACACAAAGGTCCGGCATGGGGCGATCTCCTCTTGGAAGTTCTTAACCTCTTCAAGGGAGGCATACTGGTTTCCCAGAACTTTGGAGTTGTAATTTATAAGAACGTTTAAACTCTGAATCTTGTCGGGGTAAGCGATAATATGGATTCCTTGCTCTTCATCGTAATACTCCAGCTTCTCCTTTAAGATGAAATACTTCCGGTCGGTCTCCTGCTCTACAGTCCCCGTCTTCTCAATGGCATTTGCAAATTCCATGGCACTTCCATCCAGAATGGGAGCTTCAGGTCCATCCACTTCTATCAGAACATTATCGATTTTCATTCCCACAAATGAAGCGAGCACATGTTCTATGGTCGATACCCTGGCCCCATTCTCTTCAAGCACCGTTCCCCGTGAGGTCTCCACCACATTCTCAGCGAGAGCATTGATAAGGGGCTGATCTGGTAGATCCACACGCTTGAAAATATAACCATGGCTATCGGGAGCCGGTTTGAAAGTCATATTGACTGCCACGCCGGTATGTAATCCTTTTCCGGAAAATGAAATAGGTGCTTTTAAAGTGGTCTGCTTTTCCGCCATACTTCTACTTCGTTATGTTTCAGGTTTTTGGATAAACGGCCGCAAGATACAAAAAATTGATGATTCAGGATTTCATTATTGATGTAAGCTCTGTGACCTGTCTTTCCAGTGAGTTGATCTGTTTGCGTAATTTTGGAAGATTTTTGAAAAGCACATAACTGCGCTGGTAGGACCCAAAATCAAATGCAGGAGAACCCTGTACTACAGCATTTTCTTCATTTATGCTTTTGGGAATACCTGACTGAGCAGCAATTTTGACCCCATTGGCAATGGTGAGGTGCCCGATCAATCCTACCTGTCCACCGAACATACAGTTCTCCCCGATTTTAGTGGAACCTGATATTCCTGACTGAGCAGCAATGACAGTGTTTTCACCCACCTCTACATTATGGGCAATCATGATCAGGTTATCAAGCTTTACTCCTTTTCGTAAGATGGTGGCACCCATGGTGGCCCGATCTATAGTGGAGTTGGCGCCTATTTCCACATGATCCTCGATGATTACAATGCCCACCTGAGGAACTTTTTCGTAATTGTTCTCCTGGTTGGGAGCAAAACCAAATCCATCTCCCCCGATAATAACCCCAGCATGGATCACGCAATCAGCCCCTATCTGGGTGCCTTCATATACCTTGACCCCCGGGTGGAGGACACTCCTTTCACCGATCTTTACGTTGTCACCAATATAGACTTGGGGGTAAAGCTGAACCCCATTTCCCAGGGTCACATGATCAGCAACGCAAGTAAAGTCGCCCACATAGAGATCCTCTCCCAGTGTGGCTGATTCAGAGATAGAGGCCATCTTGCTAATCCCAATCTTTTGTGGTTTGCTTTCTTCGTAAAGCCTGAGTAAGGCAGCAAATGAATCATAGGCATTTTTGACCCTGATCAGGGTCGCGGCTATGCTTTTTTGAGGCTTAAAATTTTCATTGACAATGACAATGGACGATTGGGTGTCATATATATATTTCTCATATTTGGGATTGGCCAGAAAAGAGAGGGTGCCACTCCTGCCTTCTTCAATTTTGGACACATCATTGATATTTATTTCTGGATTGCCCTCTACCGTGCCTTTCAGGTAATCAGCAATCAGAGCTGCTGTAAAGTTCATATATCTTGGTTTAATGGAAGTTCAATTATTTCAAATCATTAATAAATCGGGGATAACAGAGAAAATGTTTTCTGACGGTTTTAGAAAGGACAGATATGTTAAGGATATCAGATGCCTCTGCGATATCGCGCGTAAATCCATTTTTATCTATTATTGTAATCCTGTCGTCCATATCGCTGTAGGCATAATTGCTCACGCTATCGGAAACCACCAGGTATTCAGCCTCATTTTCTGAAATTCCCAGATGACTGGCTACTTTTTTCCTTAAGGTTTCCACTCTCTCCTGTTCGAAGGAGTAGTTATCCAGCTCCACTGAAAACAGGTTCCTGTTAACGAGCCCGTCTGTGAGTATAGACAAAACCAGATCCGGATTGTTGCACCAGACCTTGGCAGAGGTTAGAATGTCGTTGTCGTCCAATGCTGCAAACCGATCCAGAAAAACATCCTGGTTGACCGGATCGAACTTCCCTTCTGCCGGTTCGAGGAAGAACTGCAGGGCAGGTGTGGCAAAGAGATCAATCCCTTCTGAAGTCAGTTGCTGGGCTCTTTTGAGCATCATTACCAGCAACTGTTCTGCACTTACAACAGTCCGGTGCAGGTAGACCTGCCAGTACATAAGCCTTCGGGCAATCAGGAACTTCTCAATGGAGTAGATGCCTTTTTCCTCCACCACCAGTTGATCATCTTTTACATTCAGCATCTTTATGATTCGGTCCGATCCTATCACCCCTTCCGTAACCCCGGTAAAGAAACTGTCCCGTTTGAGATAATCCAGTCGATCCATATCCAGCTGACTTGATACAAGCTGGTGAAGGAACTTTTTGTGATAACGGTTCATGAAGATCTCGATGGCCTGCTCCAGTTCACCTTCAAATGTTTTGTTGAACTGCTCCATGTACATCAGGCTGATGGCCTCGTGCGAAGTTGCCTTTATCAGGCTGTGCTCAAGGGAGTGAGAGAAAGGTCCGTGTCCGATGTCATGCAAAAGGATGGCTATGGTCACCGATCTGGCCTCATCATCTGTGATTTCATGTCCCTTGGACCGGATTACCTCAATGGCCTGTCCCATCAGGTGCATTGCTCCTATGGCATGTTGAAAACGGGTATGATTTGCTCCCGGATAAACAAAATGGGTGAGGCCCAGCTGACGTATCCTTCTGAGTCGCTGGAATAGTGGATGTTCGATCAGGTCAAAGACAATATCGTATGGTATTTTTATAAATCCAAAAACCGGATCATTAATTATTTTCAATTTACTGGTGGAAGGATTTTTCCCCATCTGGGTTGCTTGTGG
>Ga0164313_10001552_pt1 | contig 20276 bp, 36 predicted proteins | sample GuaBasSedimGuay4_FD_113735 | JGI IMG/M metagenome (GOLD analysis project Ga0164313, IMG submission 113735) | Subseafloor sediment microbial communities from Guaymas Basin, Gulf of California, Mexico - Guay4, Core 4569-4, 0-3 cm | ecosystem: Environmental > Aquatic > Marine > Hydrothermal vents... | reverse complement strand
TCATAAAGAGACTGGTGAAAGATTATCTAAAATTGAAACCACAACAGAGGTGCAGACTACACAAATCGCTGAGCATATGCGCAGAACCGATCTTTTAGAAAACTTACATAAAGACAATGAAAAGCGAATAGTGGTATTAGAAGAACCAGCGAAAACCTTTAGTACATTAAAGAAGTGGTTATTAGGGGTTGCAGTTATAGCTGGTGCAATAGTGACTATTAGTAAGGCATTAGGATTATTTTAACGTTGTGACACTGCCACAGAGTAGTGACTTAAAAGGAGAAAATTATGGCACAACACAAAGCAAGCAACTCACGAACACTAAGAAGCGCTATGAGGCACAAGGCTGCTGCCGACTCATGGCTTGATGATGGTATTAACGCAATTCAGGGCGAGGGTGCAGTTCTTGTTAAGATGAATGCAGATGCCAATGGAACATGGGATACAGACTATGTTGCAGAGCACGGAACACCACTATATGATACAGATAATATCCTATTGGGTCAGTACAAGAGAACACTTAGAGAAATCATGATTGGTTCTCTAGCTCACAAGAATTTAGCTAATAAAATCTGCAACACATTAGAGGAGATCAGCGTTTCATATAACGCAGTATTGGCTCAGATGGATGCTGATGGTGGTACTCTAAGCAATGATGCTACTTATGAAGCATTTAGAATCAAGAATGAAGATTTGCTTTCCGGTGGACAACGCGAAGGTGGACAACACCAAGCAACCACTACACGATCACTAAGAAGTGCTCTTTCTCATAGAGATCTAGCTAATAAGTTAATTGATGATATGGCTGCTCTTCAGAAGCAAGTCAATGATATGATCGATATCGTTCAAGCTGCAAACTAAGGAGTAAATGATGAAAAGTAAACAAGTTGTAAAGAAGATGCAACTCCTTAGGGATTTGCAAGCTGGTAGAAAAGTAGCTAAGAAAGCTGACAAACCTAAGAAGGTGGATGCCGACGTTAATAAAGACGGCAAGGTGGATGAAAAAGACGTGTCTCTTGTAAAGAAGATGATGGGTAAGAAGAAGAAAGTAGTTAAGAAGGATTAAATCTTAAATAGCTTTCTACTTATTAAAACAGATATTAAGAGGAGTAGTGTTCTAAATACTGCTCTTCCATAGGTTTGATAAAGAACGAGGTCGGAAACGCTCTCGTTTTTCTTTTCTGATATTTGAGTCTGTTTGATTTCCAATAATTTTGCAACTAATTTTTCTTTCTCTAATCGAGAAGTTGTTGCGTTTCGTGGCCACTTAATTGAAATATAGTAATTGATTTCTTTCTGTTTTTCTGCAACTTGAATCTCAACTATTTTTATTTGTTCTGCTAAGTTAGAGATCTCAGATCTGATATTTGTTCCCGTAAAAATGACACCTGATGAAATAACAAATAGCATGAGTGAAAATAGTGCTGCTCGCATAAACCCTACAGATAGCATTTGTAATTTTCCAGATGTTCGATATACACTTAAGAATATAAAGGCAGCCTCAGTGAGAGCAGCTTTGACATATGTTCTAAAAGTTATTGAGCCATCTACGGCGTAAAAATCCAGGGCTTCTGTCATTAAGAATAGGGTGACAACACCTAAGAAGCAGAAGAGCAAACTTGACTTTGAGAAGACGATCTTGGTAAGTCTCTTCCATCTTGATTTGTGCCATTTCTTCAGCCTCTCTTCATTTAGTGTAGTGTATATATCTTTATGGTTATCGCCAAGAAGATCCTTTATATGGCCATCTAGCGCGTCTATGAATGACATCTCAGCTGCATCTGATTCATCAATGAATTCAGTTTTAAATTTATCGCGTATTCTGTTTGCTGACTTTAGTAATTTATCATCTTTAGATGTCATCAGATAGTATCCTATGTATTGCTAATTCTGCTTCCACTTCTTGCTTACCCATACATAAAGGAGTCATACCTTCGTTACAACAATCACGCTCACTTACTCTAAGTGTTTCTCTTTTTATTAATGCATTATTATCAAACTTAGATAGTGTGTAGGTAACATCACTATGCATAGTTGCGTATTGCGGCTGAACTACCACTGTTAAAACATAGTTATTTATAGTAGCTCCAGAAAAAGAGCTTGTTATGCTGTCTTTCCATTTAATGTCTTGCAAACCTAAACTCCTTATTGTGGTACTGTGAGACCATCTTTTCAATTAGGTGTATGATAGGATCCATGAATATAGATTTCTGCAATCCATCGAAGAATCGCTTAAAAATATCACCTTTTGCAGCTTGAATTAATGCCATATTATGACTTAATTTAAACTTACCTTGAGTTATTGGGGTGGGAGGATGAAGATTTGATGTGGGATCTGTCATTACCCATATGTACTCTAACGCTAGAGATATAATTGCTAACTCATATACCTTAATCTCATATTTTCCTAATTTATACTCACTGTGAGTCCCTATCTCGGTTACACCGCCGGGCGTTTCTTTTGATCCAGGTAGTTTAGTACATTCAAGTTTTGGTGCAGTATGTGAGTTCATAATACACTCCTTATTGTCATCTTGCTATATTTACCAATTTTTTCTACTGCAATAATTAAATCACCCATGTTCACGGAATCTTTAAAGTCTCTATAGGTTTCTTTAAAGTAAATAGTATCAATACCTGCTTGCCATAGCATTCTTGCACAAGAGGTACAGGGAGACATTGTAGTATATAAATAGCAACCACTGGTTTTTACTCCATGTCTTACTGCATTACATAGTAAATTTGTTTCTGCGTGAATAATGTATTTATACTTTTCTGGTCTAGTTTTAGGTAACTTATCATCTGGTGCACCTCTCACAAAACCATTAAATCCTTCGCACATGGTAGCTCCAGATTTTTGATTTATTAAGAGCGCACCAACTTTAGTATGTAAGTCGTGAGAAAAACTCGCAACTGTAGTTGCGAGTTTATGATACCTATCTAGTTTTTTCTCATTAAGATTATTTATATTTATGTTATTAAGGTTGTTTGCTATTTTGATAACATTAGTAAGCCACTCATCCACTCGATGAACACTTTTCATTTTATTACAAATATTGCAACATGGAATGCAGTTATAGAGTACATACCCTTTATTATTATCGATCCTGTCGATCCCATTATATGAAAATTTCTCATTTCTAATATTTACAATTTGTGTGTTTGATTTTTCTTTACCGCAATATTTACACGGTTTATCGATTAAATTATTAAATTCTTTCTTAGTTAATGAAAAAATTAAGTCGCGTTTTTTAGCTGAATATCTATATTGTTCATATATTTTTCTAGGACCTGTTTCTTGAGCCCTTTTAGCATTCCAAGAAGGGTTGTTTGTTTTTGCTTTAGTGCAACCACAACTTTTAGATCTACCACTTAAGATGTTATTCTTCTTTACTACCTTGACACTGCCACAGGAGCACTTAGCATCTACATAGTAGATTTTGCCAACTTTATAGGGTTTAGATTTTATTTCCCACTGTGCATAGATGGAACCAGGTGCGCCTATTACTATCATTTAAACTCTCTCTTTCCATCTCTTTCATACTCAATTGGATCAAAGTCTTCTTTACCTAAGATAATTGCCTCTGCATAATCAGGATCTTTTTCATAGATTTCAGTTCTAAAGTCGACATCAGCTAGGCTTTTAATACCCTCTAATAAGTGGCCTTTTACACTCAACTTCTTAATATAAGGAATACCCACAGAATCTACATGAACAATGATGAACTTTCTCATGCTTCCACGAACTTGAACCTTAGGTATTTTCCATATAAAACCATTGATTTTATCATCCCAGTATTTCTTTTTCTTAATGAGAACATCGCCTACTTTAAAAACATGATCTCTCAGAAATGCTAAGTATTTAGCCATATCCTCACATTCAGATATATGACTTTTATCTTCATTAGATAGAGTCATATTAATTTTATCAGTTAACTTCATGATTTATCTAACTCTTCTTTTATTGTTTTAGGTTCTTCTATATAAAAGCCACTACCATAATAGGACCTACATATGTTCCATATATTTATCTGTGTTTTCCTACCGTTACTCATAGACCATATAATTGTTTTGCTTCTATCAACTTCATACACTTCATGCTTACTCTTACTTAGTTCATTTTCCATTTTCCATATAGTCCATTTTCCATTTGGGCTGCGTAGGATTAAGCCCTCTATATATGAAAGAATACTTTCATTAGTGCGACCAGTGCTACTACTAAAAACGTTATTCTTAAAGAAATTCTCAGTGCCTATATTGTTATTATATTTTTTAATTTTGCTTCTTATTTTTCCTATCTTCTTAGGCATACCTAATGGATCATCCTCTAATCCCCACAAAATAGCATCAGCAACATCTGGATCTTCTTCAAATATATATTCGTCTGGATCATATTCTGCAATGACCTCAATGCCCTTACCTATGTTACCATTTATTCCCACTCTTCTACATAAGCATAGAACATCAGCCATCTTGTTAGCCACTATCCATTTTTGAGGAGTACCAGTTGTATTTGTGAGTAACTTACCATTGCGTTTTCTACATACCAAAACCATTCCAGCTTCAAAATTCGCATGACGTTCAACGCTCTTCATTGCTCTATATATTATTTTCAATGACTTAGATTTATTGAACTTATCGCGTATGTGGTCTTCTTCAAACTTTATATTATCTATATTAAATCCCATATATCTATTATACGTACGTTAACAATGGTACTGATATAATATGTACTAGGAGAGTTTATGAAGAAGTTAATGAGAGCCATGCAAGAACACTTAATGAGTTTACTTACATATTTACGAATTAATGATGAAAAGGGGAGTATTTCTCTTACAAACATAGCTATGATAGTTATGCTTTGGAAAATAGGAAGCACAGATGCTACTTCTATTACTGATTTGACTGCTTTAGCTATTGCTATAATGGGCTATCAAAGTAAAAGAATAATAGAGAAAAAAATTAAGTAAGTTCTTCTTCAAGACAAGTGGCACTCACATCATCAATGGTGTCTATTGTATTCCCAGTTATTGTTGGTTTAAAATCTATTCGTCTTGTCTTATACCGTGTGATCTTCTTTCTTTCGGTTATTAAGCCTCTAGTAGGACACTTATAGGTTATATCCTCATAATATTCTTTTACTACATCAACTTGAAGAGTTGGAAACGCTTTCTTTTTTACTTTCTTTTTTGCTTTCTTTTTTATCATTGTTTCTCCCAATGAATAAGCCTAACTCACCCCATTCATTTTCTGCTATTTCATAAATGGTATCTACATACATAGAGATAGGTGAGGGGGTTTTTTTCTTAAGTAGGTTTATCCATTTTTGTAAATTACCACTAACTATAATAGTATTATACACACTAACTGGCATGAGGCTGTTAGCAGTAAAGCGATTCAACCCATCTTTTTCAAAAGCTAAAGCTGTAAGTATTAGCGCTTCAGTTGTCTGCTTCATATATTCTGCAATTTCTTTATCTGTCTGGTGGTTTCCTGTACCAATTTCAGATAGATCTGGAGTATAGCATTCAACTTTTTTCTCAACTACATTAATTACACTGAGTCCGACTTGTTGAAAGAATATCTGTACAAATATTGGACACCTGATTTCAAGAGTTAATGTTGCAAGTTCCCATAGTTGTTTATTGATTTTATTGTTAAAATGCCGACTTTCAAGTTCTCTCATGGCTTTCGCATCAAGTGAGGAACTTATTAAGGCTACGTATCCTTTATCTAAGACGGGGATTTTATTTAACATAACACTTCTTTCTCAAATATTTCATCAAAATTAAGCAAATCATTGTAATAATCTCGCTGTTCTTTAATAGTTTTATTCTTACTCTCTACATAGATTTCTATACTACTTAGTGCATCAATGGTACTGGCGATAGCATTAGTTGCATAATTTCCCGCCCAAGCTGTGCAATTAGGGGTGTAATCTACGTGGCTACTTGCACGGCCAACTGCATAGGCAGCATTAGCTGCTGCATGTGCAGCTTGTATGTTAGCTGTATTAGTTGCACTATCTAAGGTTTCTATAGTTGCAATAATTGCTCTAGTTGCTTCAGCAGCCAGATAACATTCTTCTTTAGAGGCTTTATTTTCTAAGTATTTTTCAACTAACACAACACATCTATGTGCTTCTTTAAAAGAGGTCAAATGTATCGCTTGTTTAGCAAAAAATAAAGCTAAAGAAATACGAAACATATGGGGTAGTTTTTTTATTTCTATCTCAGTTAATTCAGTGATCATCTTTTACCTTTAAGAGGTGATCATCATCGTCTATCTCATTTATCCCAACAAGACAATCAAAATCTTCATCAAATGCTCCAGTCAACAATCCATCAGTTACTATATCTTCAAAGGATGCTTCGATGTAATCAATTGAGTTTTTATCTAAGAATTTATTCTTTGCATTCCTATCTTTACTTGCAAAGTAAGCACAAGCATGGTGCTGATGATCTCTCCACATTGTTCCAACTTCTTCTGCCATTTCATAAAAGTCATATGGACCTTTAATTGTTGTGGGTAAGAACTTACCTTTTTCTGGATCACCTGTGCGAACCGCAATAAAAAATGTCTTATCTTTGAGTGGTGTCAGGTCCATATTAGCAAACTCACCAATAAAATTAGGATCTTTATTGACTTCTAATTCTTTAGACTCTGAACCTTGAATTCCACTATCATCTTTATTACTCATATAATTTCCCTCCGTTAAGATTATATTGAATTGGTTTTAAATACGACTTTCTGAGTGCAATCACGGCATCCATAGCAACTTTCATTTCTTCTGCAGTTAGGTGCTTATTTTTTATTTGATTGCACTTCCCACAGCAAGTTGTTACATTTTTAAAAGTATATGCCCCATTAGGATTAAGCCTATCAAGGCCTACTCCAGTTTCTTTTTTAATTGAAGCTTTGCAGTAAAAACATGGTTTTAGTAAAAACAATAAGTAGCAATCTATTGTTAGATCTAATTTTATACCTTTACTGCTGCATTTATATCTTAACTTATCGTATCTTCTTTTGGGCTCTTTAGCATGAATTTTCTGATATTCAGAGGTTCGCTTAGAGTATCTTTTAGCGTTAAAAGGATCCCTACGATAACAAATTCTAGAGCAAAACTTTTTATCTTTCCGCTTTGCTTCAAACACTTCTTGACATGAAGGGCAAACTTTATTAATCAATTCCGAGCATCCTCTCAACAACATCTTTGTTACGTTCATATATGTGTAACGAATGGACACTGTGAGTATAGTGTCCTTTTTCTAAATTAGGGTAGTAGGGTTTTAACTCCTCTATCATCTTATCTATTAATGATATGAACCATGGCATATCATATACTAAACCTAATACTAAATCATTACTTCGCATATTTACACTAAAATGAAGCTTATTATCTCTAATTAAAAATATCCCATGCATAGTGCATGTGAAATCTTTCACCCCTTTCCATGCGTGCTCTGGTAAAGAAAATCTAAGAATTGCTTGACGAGTATTCTCATCTGCAATTAAACTTTCTTTTGCCCAATCCCAGGGTGTTCGCATAATAGGTTCAACCAGAGTTTTCGGTCCTTGTCCGTTAAGATTGTCGAACTGAATATTAGTTGCTTCATATGTTCCATTTCCATGAGATTTGTTCGCCCAGATAAGAAATCCGTAGGCCGAATTGACAGTTCCGTCAGGGTTTGCGATCTTACGCCAAAAGGAAGAAGCTTTAGCAAAATCTTCAACATCTCTAGAGCAGCTGTTATAGAGAGCGATTTCCTTTTTTGTATAACTATCGATAATGCTATTTCGGGCGTTATCGGCTGTTCTGATTGATTCTGCGATTGGGTTTGTGATTTTGAAGGTGTAATCGAGTTTTTCTCTGACATACATTCCCCTTGGGTTCGTTCTGTAATCGTAGTTTTCGTAAATGTCGTAAAGCACTTTGAGATATGCCTCGTGAATGTTTTCAAATGTCTTCATTCTTTCTCCTTTTAATATATTCTACTCTTTGTCTTTTTCCCACAGCATTTCCTCTATGTTGCTCATCCAAACACCGTATCCACTACCTTTTCTAGTAAGTCTTTTCATCAGTTGGCCACATCTATTAAACAAGTGAGTAAATACAAAAGTAGATTCTTTAACTGATCGTCCCTCTTTAGTTCTAAAGTTAGGGTCATACTTACTAATAGCGATGCAAACTTCACATCTCAAGTGTTGCCTTATGTCTCTCATGGTGTGTCCAGAGTTACCAAGGGTTATCTCATCAAGATGCTTAGACATAGATGCTTCATTCCAATTCTTTTGAACACTTTTTTTCATGTACATCTCTATGAGAGCTTCATATTTCTTAATGTCGATATCAACTATTTCTTTAGGAAAATCACTGCTCTTTTTTAGTTTTTCTTCTATTAGATTATACTCACTATCAAATGCCTGTATGCTTGTCTCCAATTCATTGAGTGATTTAGCTTTATTAATCATCAATCTTGCACTGGCAACACTAGGCTTATCCGCTCTCACATGCTGACTAATAGCTTTATGCAAGTATGCTCTAGCTGCAAATAGTTTTTCTTCTACATTTAGATCAAGAGTGTGACACTTCTTAATTACGTCAATGTCCTGATTGTTAAAAAATAAATTCTTCATCTTTCTCCTTACTTAAATTTAGCATAAACATATTGACATATTTTGAGTCCATTTTCTTTTCGTTCACTTGGTGACCTACTTTCATCACCTATAAAAATAATAAGCTCAGCAATTATGTCTTCAACTTGTTGAGACATACTGTTTGTGTGAACTAGCTGTCTAAAGAATTTATAAAGATTTGTTTCTTTTGGATGCTTTTGTGGCATCTCTTTACATAGAAAATCTAATATAAAGTTAACCATTCTGTGCATCGCTTCCTGTTTGGTTCTGCAACGATCTATAGACCAAAGACCGGTGTTTATGTTAAAGGCCTCAAATGCAACTGCAGATACAATATTTGTAAGGGTGTCATCTTGATCTCCTTTGTACCTAGATTCGCGGTGAACATTATTAGATTCAAAGCTTATCCGCGAAGTATTGATAGATAGTTTTACTTTTGTATCTGTTGTCATCAAATTGTCCATAATTTTATCTATTTTACTCATAGCTCTTCCTCCTCCATAGAGTAAATAGGTTCATCTAAGTGAACCATCGCTTTTAATTTACATATGTTTGCTAATGCAGCTAAATTGCCAGTACATAGATACTCACACATCCACTTCCCAAATCTATTTGATAGATTTAGATCTCTTATATTCCACTGATTGGAATGCATTATTTCTGCAATTTTATCAGCAATAGCTCTAACTTTAACTTTTTTACTGCGACTTCGTCTAGCCTCATCTAGTGAAAATAGTTCTAACATTTCATTGGCATATGGTGCTTGAACTGATTTGTAAGATATTTGTCTTATATCCCTTATCGTACCTTGTCCAATTCTATTTTCTGTTTCTTTTTCTTCAAAGAATTCTTTAATCTTTATTAAGTTAATGGTCATACCTGACATGGTATCTGTTGCAGAATCATAATATACTTCTTCATCTCCGCACACCTTAAATTCAAAGCATGCCTTTATTAACTCTTTATCACTGTAGGATAACTTGAGATAAGGATGGTTAATCTTCATCTGAAATATTAAAATTGATCCAGCTGTTGTGTAACCAACTTGCCGATGAGAAACTATCATCTCTTTTGTGATTTCAATCTTCTCTGGAAAGGATGATAATATTTCATTTAGTGGTTCTATGATTGGCCTACAGGCCATCTCTAACCAATTCATATTGTCATAAACTTTATCTTTAAATAATATGCTCATATTTATAATCTCCTAGATGATTATTGATTCGGTTTATGAATCAAAGAAAAATACAAGCCTACACTTTTTAAATGCTAAATTGTCATCTCCAAGTAATATAGCATCAACTTGAGATCTCTCCATCACACCATGACAATGATGGTATATATCGCACCAACCAGGTATGTAAGAAGGAAAACATGAATATCCATTGCGGTAAAAAGCTATACCTTTCTTGCCTGTTTTTGAAACTTCAAAATTATCTATTTCAAGAACTTGTTTATACTCTGCAAGTGATAAATAGCTTTTAGTGTGTATGTCGACTCCCCACATTTCTACATCTTCCTTAAGGGGAGTAGATAGGTTTTTAGGTAAACCTCTTACATTAAAGACGGGTTTAGCGCATGATCTAACTCCAGCTAATAAACCAAAAAAATCATAATCACGTCCAGCTGCGTCAACTGATTCTAAGTGTATTCTTTCGGTTATACTACCCAAATGATCTATTGTTTTTTTATGTCCCCTATCGAGCTCCCAATCGTGGGAATCACCCCGCTTATACTCAATAAACATATGTATGTCACACCCTATGCTATGCTCCTTTGTTTTTCTTTCTATAGTTGAGAATTGCAGACATTGCTATTTTCATCTCTATAACTGAAAGAAAGTTATTTTTAATTTTGTTACATGTTCCGCAACAAGGTATTACATTAATATTGGTATATTTCTTACTGTTGTCGATTCTATCTAAGCATTTACCTGTTTCCAAGAGTAAACTAGTGCTGCAGTAAAAACACCCCTTATCTAAATAATCACAATATTGATCGTAACTAATATCAAATGACCACTTTTTATGTAAACACTCTGATCTTAATTTAGAATATCTTCGCTTAGTGGTAGTTGAGTACTTTTTTTGATATTTTTTTACCGTATTCTTGTAGGACAACAGTGAAGCATTGCGTTTTGCACTACATTTAGAGTTACAGCACATTTGCCTATTAGATTTAGGTTTAAATTCTTTATTACACATACAACAGCTCTTCATGTCTTCTCCTAATAAAAAAGCCCGCAGCGGACGTACTGCGGACTAAATACTGACTCAACCCAAAAGGAGGTCACATGAAAAATCAAATTACTTAGAGTCAATATTTTCTTCTAATAATATACGCTCAGTTAATATAAGGTGTATTTGCTCAAGTCTATAAGTCCAAAAGGCTTTTCTTTCTTTAGCGGTGTAAAACTCATCACTAACCGAACTATTAATTCTTACTCCGTTTATCTTTTCATCTTCAATCCACTTATGTATCCGGCGAAACTTAGATGTAAAGTAATTCAAACGAGAGGTTGCCCTAGATTCAAGTGTTTGCAGTTTACTCGTGCTGAGATCGTAACGTATTTCAGTCTGATTAGAGTTCAGTTTCCAATTCTTGCCGTTTCTACCTTCTGTCATTTTCCCTCTACTACAAAGCCTGCTTCTCGCGCTGCAGTCATTGACAAATCACCACGCTTTTCATCTTGGCTCAACCTTCGTGTTCTATTTATTGCTAACTTGTCAAAGTAAACAAACTTACCTTCAGGGATAACTGTTGTATACACAACACCCTCACTGTCTTGAAAGAACGAACCTAGTTTTTGCTCTTTAACAACATCTGCAATAGCCTCTTGATAATCTTCAAAAAACTTCTTAACTTCTGTTTTCTTCTTATCTAACTCAATCAGCCTTAGCTGAGCATCACTTAACATTATTCCTCCTAGTGAATAGTTTTACCATTGCCATTGTTCTTATCAAAATCTTCTTCTGATTCACAGAGTGTAAGCTTACCGCGCTTAGTTTTACTACGTATATCTGTTGGCGGCTTAGGAAACTGCTCATTCATGAAATCAGATAACTTTGTCTCTTTTATTTCATTAGTGTGTGGATTTTGCATTGTGATCACTGGATCATATCCACTTTTTAATATCTCAGTTAGTATTTTATATTTTTCATCTTCTAAGACTTTTATCTTACTCACTATAGTATTCTTATATCTACTATGGAGAGCATTCTTAGAGGGGTTATTGATTTGAGATAGGAATTCGTGTTGACGTTCAGATATCTCTTTAACTTTTTTTAACTTAAGAGCTACATCATCTCTATTGGTGTTGTTTTGCTTTGCGATGTTTGAATTTTGTTCTTTAATAGATTTGATAATTTTCTTTTTTCTAAATAGTAAGAAACCAAAAGCACTAACTACTGAAAATGTAACACCAAACAAAAAGCCAATAACATATGTTAATATATCCATCTTTCCTCCATAGATATATTATACAAATTTGAAATATTTATTTGTTATTGTTGGTGAATTCACCTTCTGTTAGGAATTGCAGGAGTGAGGCAGTGTCAATTTGTCTTACTGCTTTTAGTAGACTCTCATCTTTAGACTTTAATGCTTTAGCAAGCATGATTATGTATAAATCTTCAATTGTGAGATCAGACTTTTTAAGTTTACCTCTCCAAGCAGCTAATTTCTTAGGATCTGCTTTGTGACGACCACGGTTCAATTTTTGAGGAATATTTCTGGTATTTCCCGCTGCATATCCTTTTGAATTATCTTTACGATCTATGGATAGTTTGGTTCCAGCTTTCTTTTCTGATGATTGATATCTAGCTACGGCTGAGCCAGTCTTTGTTTTCATGTGACCTTTAGAGTGGCCACTTCCATCTTTGCCAGCTTTAACTCCGGCTCCACCTTTTTCACGTCTTTTAGCTTGCAATACTTGCTGCATCCCACGCTCTTTAGAACCTGGCTTCTTACGTTCATTTGCTAATTTGCCTAGCATTTTCTTATACTTAGCGGGATTCTTATCTTTCCAGTAATTGGGACCTTTTTCTAACTCTTCCATGTTCTTAATTATACCAGGTATTAACCCCATGCATCTCTTATGGATTCTGCATGTTCTTGCTGCGACCAAGCTTCATGCTGAGCATCACTCATCATCACAATTGCAACATCTAATCTGTTGCTTTTACTATCCATTCTCCATATGATCTTTAAGAAATCTATTATAATATCATAGTCATCTATCATCATTGTCTCCTGGCATTATGGCATATCTAAATGAATCTCTCATGTCATCCCATGTGTGATCATTATCTACCCCTTGTCTATATAAACACTCATTTAGAATGAAAGAAAGGGCTTCACTAGGAAGCCCCATTCTTTCAAGTAAATCACAAAAATCTATTATTAAAGATTCTCTTTCGTACATTACTCACCTTTAGTGTTAAGATCAATGGTTGGGACAACACCCTTAGCACCGTTGATAAATGTAAGAGCAGCTTTCTCAGGAATTATACCGGTCACTGAGAAGTTCTTAAGAAGCTCAACACGGGCTTGGTTAATCTCTACGGCTGCTTGACGAGCCCCAGATTGACCAGAGTATCTAGATGTCTTACGAGCATTATCAACCTTCGCTTGAGCTAAACCTTGAGCTAGAAGACCTCTCGCATCTTGTTCCTTACGATATCTATCTGCATCAGCCTTTAGAAGAGCTTGAGCTTTGTTGGCTTCAGCTTGCTTAATCTTAACTTCTTTTGCAGCTTCAGCTTGAACAATCTTTTTAAACTTTTCAGCTTTAGCTTCAGCTTTAACTCTTTCAGCAACTTGCTCAGCAGCCTTAGCTTCTTCAATAGCACGAAGCGTTTTCTGAGTAGCCAACTGTCGACCAGTGATCTCCGCAACATAAGCCACATCTAACTTAATTTGATCAATAACGAAAGTCTCAACAATGATACCAGCTTCAGACATAGAGGGGTGATTAGTAATAGCTAACTCGATGTTTTTCTGCAAGGCAACTCGACCAACACCTGAATAAAAGTTTAACACTGTTTGCGTTGTGGCTAAATCAGAGATTATGCGAGTAAGGGCGGGTTTAATAATCTGATCTTCATAACTGTTTTGAGCCTTATTATGAAGTGCCACTAACTTATTGGGTGTTAGGTGATACTGGAGGGTGACAGAAAACGTCGCAGGCTGTTCTTTACCAGATCCACCAGTTGTAATAGTAAATGGAGGATAGTCAACATAATCAGCTCCCTTTCCGTTATATAACTCTTCATTACCCATGATGAACTTTTCAGTTCCAATTTTATACTTATAATAAGTAGTTGTCAATGGCATATAAAAAGATGTCCCGGGTGTGATTAATATATCAAGAACACCGTCGTTCCAGTCTTGAACCACAGCTCGCTCTGTGCCTTCAATTGTTTCATACCCGACTAAGGTAAATATTAAAACAAAACTTAGGATTATCCCAGATATTGTTAAAATCTTTGCAAAACTTAAATTATTCATACCGTTCCCTCCAGAACTGAAAAGTTTTTTCACAAATAAAACAAACCTTTTAGACTTAATGTCTTTAGGTTGCTTTGCGTGTGAGTTGTAGCGTGCGTTTCTTAATTTTTCTAATTGCTCTAAGATATCGTCATGTTGACCCATCAGCATCTCCTTTTGAGATCTTTTGCGCCTCTTCTTTTGCTTGTTTTTTCTTAAAAGCCTCTTTAGCATCTATTAATTCACCATCGAGCTTTTCTTTTAATAAAGTCGGGCGTATCCACTTTTTATACACCGTAAAGATTATTAAAGAAAAAACAAAGGTAATTAAGAAAATACTAACGACTCTTAAAAGTAAAAAACCCATTTATTCTCCTTTCTATTATAGACCGGTGCCATCTGATGGGATTTGAATTGTCGACCCAAACCTTGCCAGCGGATGATCTTTAGTTCCCTGTTTACTAATAATAAATAGACATTGTGGAAATTTAACCGATGGACCTAGCATCTTACTAACATCGACATCTCCATAATAACCATCTGTTACAAAAATTGCTAAATCTGGTCTTCGTTTTGCAATCTCCCTCATTGAAGCCTCAAGACACGTTCCTCCAGATTCTACAACAGAATTTATATTACCGTTTTTACCAAGTCGTTGGCCAAGTTTGTAGTCAGCAGAGTAATAATTATCTGTGTGAAATAGATTCATACGGCATTTCCTAGAGCCAGCTTTTAGAAAGTTATCTAAAATTGCTAGGAACTCGTTCAGCTCTTCTGAACTGATAGAACCTGATGTATCTAAGTAGAAATGAAGTTTAGGTAAGTCACCAACCGTTGATCCTGGAGCTTTATTTCCATATCTGCGAGATGGCCTTATCCATGTTGATTTTCTTTCATGACCACTGGCGGACTTCTTAATGGCTGACAAGATCATGCCCTTATAATCTAACTCTGCTCTTCGTGACTTGATGTGCTCTAGTAAATCTTTAATACTATCTGGAAGATCAGAATAGTCAAACTTAGATTTGATCATTGCTCTTTTCATAAGTTCTTCTGTGGCATCTAACATTTCTTTCTCTTCAGCTCCACCTTCCCACATATGCTCATCGAGTGTTTGAGGCATTTTACCTCCTATTCCACCACCTTCTCCGTCACCTCCACCGTCTTCATCATCGGGTTCAGATATTCTTTCTAAGAACTTCTCATAGTAGAATTCTGCTGTTTGCCCTTTTTCCCATGGAATCTGTTTAATATCCCCATTAGATTGTTTTTCTTCATCATAGTAGTCTGCTACGAAGATCCCACGTCCAGGGCAATCCTCATTTGGGCAAGGTTCACAGTCTTTAACCGGTGGGCAATCAGGGCATCCCTTAGGAATACCTTTAATGTATTGATTAATCGCCATATCCATAGCAACGTTCATAATCCTACGTTTATGCTCTGATATTTTCATAAATGGGACACGCATTGGATGCTTGTTTGTTATATGACTTAATTCATGAAGCATGACTCCACGACGAGCAAAATCACCAGCTTTTTGACCTGTTTTGCCTTTATCATCTTTTGCATTATTTAGATCTTTACAATAGAACTTTGGATTAATCCACATATCCCAACGTTTAGCATCGGTATTAAACATAATACCAGCTGTTGGAATCATGTGAGTATACATAATGTTCATTGATTGAAGTACTGCACCCATGAATGGGTAAGAATTACGAGTTTCATATAGCACAGTTGCTAATGCTCGCTTTTTATCATCTGCTGAGACAAACTCTTTATCCAGCAATTCTTTTGTTATTTTTGACCTTCTCCTGTCAGACATATAATTTCCCTCCGTTAAGATTATATTGATTTGGTTTTAGAACCCCAGTAATAAAAGACGTTGATGCTCACCAAGGAGGGGTCCCGCAAGCACCAACGTTAGGAATATTAGTTACCCAATACTCCTTTGAATAACAATTGCTGCGCGTAATAATTCAACTAAATCTTTATGTCTTTGGACGAAACCTTTAAAAAAGCTAGTTATGTCGCCTTTACCATCTTTAAATCCACACCCTTTAATTAAGACAATTGCTTGATCTTTAGGGATAATGCGAGCAACATCGGCCATTGTGGCTTCATCGATCTCATCATCTTTGGCACTTAAGCCACCGTAGGCTTTAATTACTGAATCTACAGTCATGGCAATCATGTCGCCCTTATAATCATTTTCATCTGATTGCTTCTCTAACCTTTTGAAGGCTTTCTTTTTATTTTTAAGAATCTCTTGAGCAGAAACTGGAGCTTGATCATAGCAAAACTTATTAAACTCATTACCGATGTCTTTACCAAGGATTGAATTACATACAATCCTATGTGTTTGGCGATTATCTTTAACTCCAGCTCTCATTGCTGCATTGATTTTTGATACAGTACGGGGTGAAATATATTTAGCTCCTTCACCTATACTTGCACTATCTTTATAAACCCAATAACCAGATTCACCAAAGAATCTAATAACATCTGTATCCCAATCGCATTGAACCATGTAATCAAGGAATGTCATGTGGTCATATTCAATTTCAAACTCTTCAAATCTATCTTTAAGAGCTGCATCCATTGCATTAACATCATATTCAGCAGAATCAGGGTTGATGCATCCAGCAACTATAATACTTTCTGGAAGCTCATGGAGATGAATCTTTCTATCTGTTAAGACTTGCATTAAACAATTCATTGTTCCTGTTGTTCCACGGTTTGGTTCTTCAAGCAAGACTAAACCTTCTTGACCCTCAATCATTGGCCAAATCTCTGGAATGGCGTGGATTGTGGTCCAGATTTCTTTTCCATTAACTTGAACTTTTAGTTTTTCTGGAAAGCCAATCATATCTGGTGCTTCAAGATATGCGATTCTCAAATCTAAAAAGAAAAAATCTGGATTTTCTTTTGTTCTCTGTTTGACCCATTGTTGGACAATGGCTGACTTACCTAAGCCCGCTTCGCCTGTAAAAAGTGGATTAAAAATCTCACCTTCTTTACGAGCCTTAAAAGCTAAGTCTAAAATGACTGGAATATATGATGGTTTCACTACTGTTCCCTCCTTGTAATGTTTAAAATATTATTAATTAATAATTGATTCGGTTAATGGTGAATGTTATTAAGCGGTTCACCAATATTAATATTCTTAATAAATCTGTCTATAAATATATTACAAATATCTACACGTGATTTTAGTTGATCGCATGTTTTTTGGTCCCCCTTGTTTAGGGATTGTGTTGCGCTGTTTTGAAAAAGATGCTTAGCAATACTTAAGGTATTTACAAGCGCTGCAAGTTCTTCAGCAGAAAGCTGAATATTAATTGTTTTTTCTTTTTTATCGCTCATCAAGACTTCTTTGGTGTTTTACACCCTTCTAGTAATTTAGAAAACTCTTCATCTGTATATTTCTTTTTCTCAGTTTTTCTGGTTCTTTTTTCAGCAAATAGCAATTCACCTTCAACTAAGGTATGAATAGTGATTGGTTTATTTACAGTAGTTTTAACTGAGACTTTATCACTTTCAGGTTTAACTGATGGAATCTTTTGTATCTTTCCACCATTTGCTAAAAAATCTTTTATTAATTTACTATTCATTATCACTCCCTAATAAGATGTCATCTAATGTTCCAGGAAATACCTTACATAAATCATTTAAATATTTGTTGCTTTCTTTTATCCCTTTGTATTCATTTATTTCTTTCCTTAAAGAGATAAAATCTTTATATAATTTTCTAATTGGTATATAAAATCTCTTTGCAATTATGTGATTTTCTAGTTTATTGGTGGAAAGGGTGCTGACATTTAATATTTCGCATTTGAAGTGCTTACCGGTTTTACTGTAAGTAATTTTAATTTTCTTATTTATGAGTAATAACTGCTGCTGCTCATCTTTATCTACCTTAGGTGGCTCCCAAGATATATAAGGATCCTTGGAATTAGAGCTATAAACGCTCAACTCGTCATCTAGCGAGTCGCAGTCAAATAAGTCTTTATTGTGTTCCCATTGAGCAGAGAGCTGTTCTAGTGTTATTTCTATCAATTTCCACTTATTCATCTAGCCTTCCTTACTGTATGCTTGGTATAATTTTATCATACTAATGATTTAGGGAGGATACTTGGCAACAGATAAGAATACGGAATTAGTGGAAATCTTTGATGTTGGGTTTAATCGTAAAAAGAGACGTATCTACTTTGGCACAATTAAAGTAGAAGAAGATGACGACCATGGATCTGTATGCTGGAAATCAGTGGAAGATGCAGTAAAGCAACTTCATACCTTAGTAGATGATAGTGCAAAAAAGCCAATAGAGCTACATGCTTATTCATGGGGCGGTGACGCTTATGCTATGATGAGAATGATGGATGAAATCGAAGCGTGCCCTTGTAAGGTGATATTTGTAGGTGGAGGTCGTGTTGCCTCTGCTATGACTTGGATTATGGCTATATGCGATGAAAGAACACTCCATAAAAATACGACTGTAATGCTCCATGATGGATGTGATGGCATAGATGGTAAGCACACAGATGTGCAAGTAGATTCTAGACACGGACAAGAGCTTCAATCTAGGTTAGATAGGATATTCGCTCAAAACTCAATCATGCCTAAAGAGTTTTGGGAAGACATTCTTCAGCGTGATGTTTACTTAAGCCCTGAAGAATGTATATATTTAGGACTAGCAGATAGCGTTATTCAGCCAAAGAAGAGGGGCAATCTTCGACGTTCAAGGATTGCTTTGATGAATCAGTCTCGTGAGCCAAAGGTTTTGAAGCGATTGGTGAAGTCACTTTATGACAGGACGAACCGCAAGAGTCATCCAAGACTTGAAGTTGTTGTACCCGTTGAGCACTTTGATCCTTCAATAGTGGTAGACGACGCTGCCGACATGGAACCTTTACAGAAGACTGATCAGATCCCAGAAGAAGACTCTCAATAATCTGTTTTTCTTTATTATTTAAAAAATCTCTAGTATTATCTGGATCCATTATGAGCCATTGACCCGTAGCTGGCGTCATTGATATGTATATCTCATATTTATCAGTGGTGCCAGTGTATGGATTATCATACCCATCGTTACTTGGTGGATTGTAGCCTATGGTGCATTTAATTTTAATATCATTGTAAGTTATAACTTTAAATGTGCCAAAATTACCCCTAGAACGTTTATTTTTTAAAACAATTTTATCTATATCTTCATAGGTCCACTTTTGATCTAAGGCGCTAATTAAATTGAATATTATGTCATCTTTGGTTTCATTGGTTTTAATCTTAATATTCTTAAGAAGCTCTTTACTAAATTCAAAAGAAGTATTCCAATTTTTATTTTTAAATTTCATGCATACTCCTTCTCTTTTTCGCTTTATTAGCATAGTTAAATATATTTAATTGACACATTAAAAGTGCAATAAAATCAAATGCAATCTCTGAAGACTCTTCTCCACCACCCAATAAGGCAACCTCTAATATTTTAGTTTTATCTTCATTAAGTATTGTTGTTAACAAAAGGTTATACATTTTCTGCACACGCAAGGCATACTATTCCCATGTCTCTCCACATATTAACAACCGGTGTTCTATCGTCTATTGCAAATAGAGTTTCATATGTTGGAGCAACATATTTCGCAAACAACTCAGCTTTAACATCGGTATCAGGTCTATCATCCTTTTTAGGTCTCATTAGCAGATTCCAATCAACTCCTCGTCCAATATTTCTAACCAACCATTCTTCTGTTACATCCCAGGAATACTCAGATCTACCAGTTAAGAATATGATCTTATATCCGTTTAATGAAAATAGATTTATGATCTCCATACACCATTCGTTTGGGATATCAAACTTGCTAGCCTCATTTATTAATTTCCAATCTTTGTGCTCTTTGTCGTATAGATGTTGTCTATGTCCGTTATTGCATAGGGTTCCATCTAAGTCTACAATAATCGCTCTTCTTCTCACGTCATCTCCTACCGTCATCCAAGACTTTTACATTCTCACCATCTAAGTAAGCTAAATCTAATAGCCAATAATATGTACTCCTATTCCTCCATGTAGCGAAGGCTTTAGTTGCATGATCTTCTGCTTGAGAGAGCTTCCAACTATTTACCTTGGCTAAGTGCTTAAGTGCTTGTTTAGTTCT
>Ga0164313_10001551_pt1 | contig 20277 bp, 18 predicted proteins | sample GuaBasSedimGuay4_FD_113735 | JGI IMG/M metagenome (GOLD analysis project Ga0164313, IMG submission 113735) | Subseafloor sediment microbial communities from Guaymas Basin, Gulf of California, Mexico - Guay4, Core 4569-4, 0-3 cm | ecosystem: Environmental > Aquatic > Marine > Hydrothermal vents... | reverse complement strand
TCGGCCGGGTTCTTGCCCCAGAAGATGATCAGCCGCGCGTTGACGAGATCCCAGGGTGCATTGTGACGGTTGTCGCCTAAAGTCAAACGCGTCGCCTCGAGCCCCGCCGGCCAGCACAGATCGCCGTAGGTCGTGGTGCATCCGCCGAAGAGGCGCCAGAACCTGGTCGGCACCTCGTTCATCAGTCCCTTGGTGGCACTTGCTGAGTAGAAGAAGACGCTGCGCGGGCCTTGACGGTCACGCGCCGCGGTCAGCTCGGCGGCGATCCGGTCGAGCGCAGCCTCCCACGAGATCCGCTCGAAGCTGCCGGAGGTGGTGCGCTGCAGGGGGTGGAGCAGCCGGTCCTTTGCGTACACCCGCTCGATGTAGGAAAGGCCCTTGAGGCAGGGCCCCTCGGAGGTGGCCAGGTTGTCTGGGTGAGCCTCGATCGAGCGCAACCGCCCGTCCTCCACCGCGACCCGCATTCCACAGGTGCAAAAACAATTGCGGGGACAAGCGGTGGTGAAGACCTCACTCACTGAAAGAGTATAGGGTGACGGGCCCGCCCTTGTGCCTGAGTGCTGCGACCTTTTCTGTGGGCCGAGCCGCGAAGCGGCGGCATACTCATAGCCTGGGGCGTGAGCCCCAGGAAAAGACCGGAAAAAGAGAGACAAAGCCGCGAAGCGGCGACAGACCCCAGCCCGCATATCTGAACGGGTGCAAGGCATGCTAGGCTGCGTCTCAACAACTCGACGGATCGAAAGAGAATGGGAGTGGAATGATGAACATGAAGCGATTCGTGCTGGCGGCCATCTCCCGGCCTGTCGAAAGGTGACCCTCTCGAATTCTTCCAATGTGGGACGGCTCGACACGCCCATCGGACCGATCGAAGTGTCGGTCAATGAGGCCGGTGCCGTGGTTCGAGTGGCGTTCGCCGAAGACGACGCAAGCGCGGCCGAAACCGCCGCCGATGTCTGTGCCGCAGTCGTGAGTCAGCTCGAGGAGTACTTCAGCCTTGAGCGCCGCAGCTTCGACCTCGAGCTCGATCCTGAGGGGTCGGACTTCGAAAAACGGGTCTGGACGAAGCTCCAGCTCATCCCATTCGGAACCACGATCACCTATGGCGAGATTGCCCGCAGACTCGGCGACCCCGGTGCGAGCAGAGCGGTCGGTTTAGCCAACTCCCGCAACCCCATCGCCATAATCATTCCCTGTCACCGCGTCATCGGCGCCGACGGCGACCTCACGGGCTACGCCAGAGGAATGCACCGCAAACGATGGTTACTCGCGCACGAGAGCGGACAGGCAAGCCTCAGTTTCGAAGACGTTAAACGTTAAACGTTGAACGTTCTAACGTTTAAACCTCCTCTGTCATCATCTCCTTCATCTCCTCCTGAAAGGCGTCGATGATTGACTGGGGATCGGGGACCAGCCCGGAATCGGTGACGACGCCGAGCCGGACCTGGCCGGCGTAGCTGATGATGCTGACGCCAAGGCCGAGCCGTGCCGACTGCGGCACCCAGAACATCATGCTGCGCATGGCCTTTCCGGCGAGGTAGATTTCCTCGCGCGGGCCGGGCACGTTGGTCATGACCCCGGTCGCTTTTGAGCCGAAGATTTGGAGCGCGATCTTCTCGACATCGGGACCGGCCAGGCCGACCGCGTTGAGGAGGCCGTAGATCACTATCGGTTCCGAAGAGCCCTTGATGGCGTCCATGCGGCGCTTGAGCTCACGCAGCCGTTCGCCGGGGTCCTCGATACCGACCGGCAAGGCGAGGAAAACCAGTCCGAAGCGGTTGCCGAGCTTGACAATCTCGGACTCGGGACGGAGGTTGACCGGTACCACGGCGCGGAGATCGATGCCGTCCACCTCGGTTTTGCGTCCGATCATGTATCGGCGGAGCGCGCCGGTGACCCCGGCGAGCAGCACATCGTTGATGGTGGCGCCCTGAGTCTTGCTGTAGGCCTTGACCTCGTCGAGCGGCATGACTTCGGACCACGCGCACACCTTGGAGGTGCCCAGCTCGCCCTTGAAAACTGACTCGGGATCGCCGGGCATGGTCGCCAGCCGAGCCAGGATGCCGGTGCCCTTGGCACCCTCGGCCACAAGCTCGGCGATGCGCGCGGGGTCGGAGAGGATCTCGAAGCTCTTGTCCACAGCGCGCCCGGTTGCCTTCCGGACCGAGTAGACGGCATCGTTGACAACCTCCGGCAGCCAGAAACCGCCTCCCAGTGGCTTGCGGCGCCGTCGCGAGCGGCGCGCCTTCGGGGACCCAGCCGGCGAGTCATCGGTCAAACCCAATAGCACCCGGACCAGGGCGATACCGTCGGCAATGCAATGGTGGATCCGCACCACCAGCGCGCTGCCGCCGCGGTAATTCTCGATGTACTGAAACTGCCACAGAGGCTTCGAGTAGTGGAGGGGCGTGCTCATGATCGTGCTGACCATCTCCTGGAGCTCCTTCTGGCCCCCGGGAGCGGGCAGCGCCACCCTCTGCAGGTGGAACTTGAGGTTAAAGTGCGGGTCGTCCACCCACCGTGGCCCGAACCCGGGGATCGGCGACTCCACAACCTTCTGCCGGAAGCGGTCGAAGGGCAGCAGCCGGTCCTCGATGAGCTCCTTGAGCTCCGAGAAATCGAGCTTCTCGTAGAAGGACATCACCCCGGAGATGAGCATCAAATTGGTGGCGGACTCCATGCGCAGCCACGCCGCATCGACGTTCGACAGCGGTTTTCCCTCGAGCAGAGCCATCTGGTGCATCCTCCTCGCCGGTTCTGGTCGCACTGTAGCAGAGACGGAGATTGGGTCAGCAATCAGGTCCCGTCAACCTCGCTCGAGGCGCGGTTCAACATGTCGGCGTCCATCGTCTGGCGAGGCACCCCGTGGATCGCGCTCGCGAAGGAGCCGCCGAGGTGATGACGGATCTCGAGGTTTTCGAGGATGTCGATCACCTCGAGTACGACCGCTAGCGATGTTGGGAACTCCGCGCTCATCGGTCGGATTCGACCCGAGGGCCCCAGACGCGCTCTGCTATTTCCTCGCCCACTAGCCGGTCCATGAGCATTCTGTGCAGCTCCTTCTCCGAGATGGCGGGAAAGCGTCTGCGGAGACCGGCCAACACCAAGGCCCGCGTCGTTGCGCACGCGTCATCGAGCAGTTCCAACTTTCTCCAGGCCGGAAATGCCTTCATGACCGCAATCAGCGCCATCTCCTACGGCTCGATGGTCCAGGGCTCTTCCCACCACTCCAACCGGCGGTGTCGTTTCAGGAGGGGGTAATCCTGCCGCTGCAACTCGAGCAAGATTCGGACCTTCTCCTTGATCGGAAGGCGGGCCTGCCTCCGGTGCCACTCGGCCTTCGCACGAAAGACCGCTGCGATCCTGTCCTCTGTCGGTCTCACTCGATCACTCATCACTGCTCCAGGGCGCCTGAATCCCGAATCGACTCAGAAGGTCATCGAGGATGTCACGATCGATGTCCGCCGTTTCGAGGAGTTGGAAGGCACGCTCCCGTCGCTTCCCACCACCGGTCTGAAACGCTATCGCGATCAGGTGCTCGGGTGGCGTCACCCGCACCGCAACGTCTTCGTAATCGAGTATGCGAGCTTCGGTGACCGCTGCTTCTACGAGGTCGTTGTACGCAGGTATGAGCTGCACCGGAACGCCGTGAGCTTCCAGCCGGTGGGGGTGTCCTCGTCCCGGACGACGCGGAGGTTGGTGAGGGTCTTAAGCTTGGCGATGAGCTCCTCGCGCGGCAGGGTGTGGAGCGGGGGCTTGGAGAGGTCGGGCATCGGCCAGAGGCGGATGGTGGTGTCATTGCCTGCGGACGCGATCCAACGGCCACGAGAATCGATCGCGACACGTTTAACCGAGGAATCGTGACCCAGGAACAGGTGGGGTTTTTCACCGGTGAGAGGCCCTGCCCGCACCTCGCCCTCCAGGGAACCGGTGACGACAAAGCTGCCTCCTGGGTCCATGGCCACGATGGTTAGGTCATTACCGAAGGCATCGAGGGGGGTTGCGGTGTTGGCGTCGAGGTCGAGAAACACAACGGAGCCGTATTCCTCGCCCTGAACCTCGGCAACGACCACGGCCACCCGCCGTCCGTCGGCGCTGGCGGAAAACCTCTGTATTACCCCTTCGCACAAGAGCTCGCGTTCCCCGGTATCCGGATCCCACCGCTGCAGCCCAGAATCGCTCGCCGAGAGAAGGCGGCCGTCCTGGGTGAACTGGAGGCTGTAGACGCACGGTCTCTCGCCCACGTCGAATTCCAATAGCGCCGCCCCCGACCACGAGATCGCATCCCATACACGAATGACCCTCTCTGCGGGCAGGAACTGGCCGCCGATTTCCGCAGCGAATCGCCCGTCAGGGCTGAAGGCCCCCTGCCAGGTCTGGCCGTCAAAGCCGACAAGTTTCCGGGGAGTGCCGCCCCCGACGGGGAGCAACCAGCTTCCCTTTCCGGTGCCCACCAGAATGGATTGGCCGTCCGGTGATCCGGCCAACCCTGTCTGGTACACCATTGATTCCTGGAGGATTCGCCCCGGCGGCGGCGGATCGCCGTCCAACGGCCACAGTCTGACGGTGCCGTCCGCGGAGGATGAGGCAAGCCACTCTCCATCAGGGGCGAACTCGAGACCGTAAACCTTTCGCCCGTGTTGTCCAATAACAACGGGATACCTCTCTGCCAGCGGCCAAAGAGCGAGTCCCTTCATATCCGCAGTCGCCAACCAGTCCCCCTCAGGGGCGAAGGACACGGCATTCACCTGGCGCAAGTCACCGCGAAGCAAGGTCAGCGGCTCGGCGTCGGCCGGCCCATCCATCATCCAAACACGAACTGCCGGGCCGGGATGCCACCGTCCCAGCTGTCGGCGGAGCGGGTCCCACGTTGATTGCCCAGGCGAACGTCCGAAGTTGGAACGTCCTCTAGAAAACAAACGTCCGAGGTTGAAACTGCGAAGCAGCGGTGGCGGACCGGCGCCAAGCCTCCAAATCCAGGAATATAAAGTCCGCTCCTGCCAAAAGGCCACGTCGAATAGAGACCCGTCGCTCGAGAGACCCGCCTCCGGCTGTCCAGGCGGCCCCTGGAAGACCTCGGGCGGAGACGCACTATCCAGGCTCCAGAGACGAATCTCACCGTCCTCGCCGGCGGTCACCAAAAAACGGCCCAGAGGGTCGCATGCAGCGTACGCGATCCGGCCCTCGTGCCGACCCAGACGCCGTGGCGGGCCAAGCTCTTGGTCGCCGATATCAACGACATATGCCTCGTTCTCGTGGAATACTCCGAGCCACTCTCCAGCCCGGGGGTCGAGAGAGGCACCGGTGGTCCGGCGTCCGGTGTCATCCTGTCTGACCTCGAAATCCAGCGTGCCAAGGCGTTCGTATCTACCGTCGAATCCGAGTACATCGACACTGATTCGCTCGTCCTCGCGGATCAGAAGCACCGCCCGCCGCCGGGACGGGTTCACAACCACTCCAGGGAGGGCCTGAGATCCCGTCAATCTGGTCTCGGCGAGAGGCCGTTTTTCGGCCACCGACCACAGCACGATTTTCCAGCCGGAGTCGGCAGTCAGCGCCGCCGAGACGAATGTCTCGGACCTCGAACCCATGAAAACATGTACCTGCGATGACCCGACGTGAACGTTTTCGAGTTCTCGGGTTACTCCATCAGCCCTGACCAGGGTCAGATGGTTCGAGTTCTTGCTCGCGGTCAGTCGGTCCATTACCAGCCACCGTCCGTCAGGTGTGAACGAGTGGTTCCACCGGAGAACGTCGCTCGCGACAATGGCGGTCGGACCCTTCCACAGTGCCTTGAGGGCCAGATGGCGCGCCGCCACGGAATTGGCCTGCTCGAGGCTGGCGAGAGCGTAGGCCACTGCGGCTGTGGGGTAGTCGTCCAGCTCGGGCTGTCCCAGGGACACGAGGTTGGCGGCCTGGGTACGGCGGGCCTCGCGGATGCTCCGTTGCCAGAATGAACCGACAACTGCGAGTACGGCGAGAAGAGCCACGAACGCGGCGGCAACGGCGATCCGCCGCCTGCGCTTTCGCCGTTTGGCGTGAGAGGTCAGGGCACGAGCGAAAACCTCTTCCAACTCGGTGAGTCCGCCCGGGTAGTTTTCCCGCCAAACGGAGAACTCCCGATACGCCTTCCCCGTCCACAGGTAATCCCAGGCACGATCGTGCTCCTCCCAGGTCCGGGCCGCTTGACGGAGCTGGTCGCGGAGCTGTGCTGCATCCGCGTCTTGGGTCTGCCAACGGACAAGTCGTGGCCACGAGGTCAGGAGGGACTCGTGCACCACCTCCACACGGTGGTGGCCGACGTTCCCTTCGACGACCTCCTCTTTGAAGGAGGTCACGAGGCGGGCATCGATGAGCCGCCGCAGGACCTGCTCGGCCTCCTCCCGTTGAGTGTCAGGGAAGACCGATAGCAGATTCTCCACCTTGCGGGTGGCGCGGGTGCCCTCGGCGGTGACCAGGTTGCGGAAGAGCTCCCTGACGATCGGAAGCCGGTGTTGGCCGATGGCTGTGAGGGTTGATTCGGCGTGCTGCGCCAACGCGCCGCTGACACCGCCGATCGCTTGGTAGGCACTTCGGGTGAGCTCTTTCTTCTCGGTGTCGCGCTTCTCCCACAACTGTGCGACGGCAAAGGCCAGCATCGGCAGCGCGCCGCTCTAGCCTTTGACAGTCTCCAGCATCTCGTTCGCCAGACCGTCATCGTCGAAGGAGTAACCGAAACGCGCCGCCGGCTGCACGAGAGCACGACGAAGATCCTCGGCGGCCGGCACCTTGACGGGGGTGAGCTCCGCGAAGATGGGCATCAGTGCGTCGTGATCGTGACAGCGGTACAGAAAGTCGTCGCGCATCGAGAGCAGTACGTGGACATCCGCATCTCGAGCGAGCCGCGCGAGCAGCTCCGCAAATCTCTTCTGAACCTCCGGAGGGTTGAGGGTGAAGAGCTCCTCGAACTGGTCGACTACGAGCAGTGCCTGTTCATGGCGTTCCCGCCATCGGGAAGTGATGGCCACGGCGGCGGATTCATGACCAATGTCCACCAGCTTCGAGATCGCTTCAGGATCACCTTCGAACTCAGGAGCCAGGGCGCGAGCCAACGAGGCGAACGGCCCCTCTCCCGGCTGGCAGATCAAACAGCCCCAGCCCCCAGGTGCTGCCGGCATCAGCCCGGCGCGAAGGTAGGAGCTCTTGCCGACGCCCGACGGACCGATCACTGCCAGCAGTCGGCGTGTCGTGAGCTTGCGCCACAACTGTGAAACCTCCGACTCGCGACCGAAGAAAAATTCCACATCCTCTTCCGTGAACGCGGCGAGACCGGGGTAGGGGCTGCGCTCCTCCTCGCCAGCTCTCCTCTCGGAAACTGGAAACCTGGCGACCTTGCTCGTGGTTGGGTCATCAGAATCTACACGCTCGACGGGCGCGATCAATCGGTAGCCACGCCGGTGGATGGTCTCGATGAACGAGGGATTCCTAGCATCGTCGCCGAGGGCGTTTCTGAGCTCGGCGATGGCGCGGGTGAGGATGGTGGCGGAGATGAACTCGGTAGCACAGACGGTGTCGATGAGCTGCCGACGCTCCACCATCTCGCCGGCGTGCCTGGCCAGACAGACCAACACGTCCATCATCTTGAGCTCGATCTGGATCGACTCGCCGTCGCGGGTCAGTCGGTTGATGCGAGGCTCCACCAACCATTCCCCAAGACGGAATGGTGTGTCAATTGAATTACGTGTGTCGACTTCGAGGCGCACCTTGAGATCATATTAGATTTCGGGGCGGAAAATGCAAGAAAATGGGCCCGCGGAAGAAACGTGGGTGTGATGACGACTGGAAACGGGCACCGGTCCAGGTGGGAGACCGGAGCAGGTCAAAAGATATATAGGGGAGATTAGTAAGTTGTTAGGGAGTTGTTAAGAACCTGAACAAGGCTTAAGGATCTTTGGAATGGCGGTTTCCCTCGCTCTCCGATCCATTCATTTCAGCGATCTGACCAGATCTAATGAACTTCCCAACTTTCTGAAGCCTGAGGACCTGCCAATAAAACAGCTCTCGGTCGGGCGATAACCATTTCTAACCAGTTGAGACACATAAGTTCATCGATATCTGGTTGTTGCGATCGGTTTGCTGAAGACCCACCTTCCTTGGTATTGGGGAAAAAGGTGACTGATGGCAGGACGATACATGCCTGTGGAGTGACCGGTGGGTCCCAGTGTATGCACGTTGTGCTTCGGTTCCCACTGATTGGTTCTTCCATGCACCCAACGATTCGACAGGAGGGAGGATTTCTCGACGATCCCGAGATCGGGTGAGTGATCGCAGGGGGGCTGCCGTGCGGACCCCAAGGACCGCAGGGCCTCCCTACGACGATGAATGATCGAATGATCGAGCGAAAGGACGGACACCATGAAAGGAAAAATCACTCTGCTTTTCATCATCGCTCTCGTCGTCGGCGGAATGGTCGGTTTCGCGGGTGACGGGAATGACGACAAAAGACACCGGCACAACCGGTGCAATCCGGCTGGGACATGGTACTCAGAAGTGCCCGCGGATGCCTTTGCCCCTGCGTACGTGGCAACCATCACGCCGATTCAGGGGCACAGCCGCTACTCCGTCGTGTATCAGGGGCTCTACTACGCCTCGGACCTGCCGTGGTTTACCTTCACAGTCATGACGAACTGGAGCGGTGAGCTCGTCAAGTCGGGCGACGGTTACGACACCGCTATCATTGCGATCCTGGGAGAACGCGAGTCCTTCCCATACAGGCCATTTGAAACCTGGGGTGTGAAGGGACATATGACTTTCTCCGACGACTGCAACACCATGGAGGCGGCGTCCACGGCGGTTGGCTGGTGGTGGGGCGAGAATGCACCCACCCCCTGGGTCGATACCCCGGATTACCTCCCGTTCGGCCCGGATACCATGCATGAAACCTACCACCGCATGATCATGCCCACGAACTGATTGGGGAAGAACAAGTTAGTCCCACAGACCGGCCCGGGAGGGATTCGAACCTCCTTGGGTACGGCTCGAAGATACCGGCGGCCCGGGGGTTGTAGCCTCCGGGCCGTCACGCTCATCAGAGGCGCCGAGCTGTCGTCCGTTGGGTTGTGCCGCCTGTCCCATACCGTCACGGTCGGGTGTGGCGACTTGTAGGTAATGAAGTTGCAGATCCCCGATCTTGCTTCCCAGCGGCGAAACTGATGGTGGGCCAAGGCCCACCCTACTTCGGACCCACAATTTGCGCGGGTCAGTAGGGTGGGCTTCAGCCCATCTTCAGGGTCCTTCTCGTATCTTGGGCGATTTGGAAAGCAATGACATAGGTAGGACTGTCAGTCCGAGGAGGACCAAGGCCGCCAGCTCGCTATCGGTATCGCTATCGAATGGCCGGATTGGTACGGGGCCCATCGATAGCGATTGCGATACCGATAGCGATAGCGATCACGGGCCGGCTACCCGTTGTCATTTCTTGTATTGTCGGCCCGAAGGGTCCTGGAAGGCTCAGGATGACAGGTTTTCTGGTTCGCGCCTCTGTGCGGCACTTCGCTCAGGATGACGGCCGAATCTACGGCGCAGCCCGGCCCTCCTCGGTGATGCCGAGGGTGATCTCCGGCTTTGGCGGTTTCAGGTAACGGGCGAGGAAGGCGTAGATCTTCTTGCGGTAGCCCCAGGCCTCGGGGGTGTCGAGGCGGTCGAAGCTGTGGCCGCCGGGGACGTCGGAGACTTCGTTCTCGAAGTCCTTGCCGGCGGCGGTCAGGGCCTGGATCAGGTGCTCGACCTCGATGTAGTTGACGTCCTCGTCGTGGACGTTGGTGTGGATGAGCAGAGGTTTGGTGAGCTTGTCGACCGACCACACCGGGGAGCGGCGCTTGTACTCGGCGAGGTTCTGCTGGGCCGAGGCGTCGATGAAGTAGTCGGCCTCATAAAGATCGCGGTAGTCCTGGGTCATGTAGCCCATGCGCTGGACGAGGTCTGACACCGGCACGCCGGCAAAGCCGCAGGCGTAGGAGTCCGGGTGATTGAAGAGACTGAAGAGCGTGATGAGCCCACCGTGGCTCCAGCCGAGGATGCCGACCCGGCCGGGGTCGACCCTTGGGTGGTTGGCGACCGCCCAGTCGCGGGCCGCGAGGGCGTCCTCGACCTCGAGACCGCCGTAATCGATGTCCTCGTACATCCCTCTGCCGTAGCCGGTGGAGCCCCGGTACTCGGGGGCGACGATGATGTAGCCCTGAGTTACCAGCTCGCGCACGATGTGGGCGTAGTAGGTAGTGAAGTCGCCGTGGACGCCGCCGTGGGGCAGCACCAAAAGGGGCAACCGGCCGGCGCCGTCGAAGCCTCTGGGGGTGAAGAGGTAGGTGTAGAACTTGAGCGGGTTGCCGGCGTTCTTGCCGGTGGGGTTCTCCTCCTTCCACCGCGGCGGGCCGTAGATGCGCGCCTTCTCGACCACCGCAACATCGCCAACACGCTCGTACCAGAGCACGTCGTCGATTTTCTTGGCCAGCACGTCGAGCTGGTGCCCCGTGCTCTCGTGGGCCTTCTCGATCGCGGCCGTGGCCTCCTGCGGGTCGGTGTCAGCCGCACCGGCAGCCAGGCATGCAGAGAGAACGAGAACGGTGATGAATGCACTTCGCATCGGCGCCTCCTTCAGGAGGACATCTTACAGAAAACCTCTTCGCGTGCTTCGCGTTTTTGCGGTTCATTAGGTGTAGGTGGGTAGATCAGAACGTTCCAACGTTCAACGTTCCAACGTTCAACGTCTGGGCAGTCACGCATAGAGCTCGAGGAATCTCTCGAGGATGAGGTCGGACTCCATGGACGGACGCAATCCGCGCAGGATTCTCTCGTGCTCCGCCTCGTCGGCCACGTAGTCCTCGAGGTAGATCAGCACCCGCTCGCGCAGCCGTTCCTCGTCCATCTCACTATGAAACTGGGTGCCGTAGACCGGTTTCCCGGCGAGGCGGATGGCTTGGTAGGGACAGATCTCCGACCTCGCCAGATCCAGCCAACCCGGCCCGAGCTTGGTCACGCGATCGTTGTGACCGAGCTGAACCTGAAAGCTGCGAGGAAAGGACGCGAAGAGCGGGTCGGAAACGCCGTCCGGCGTGAGCTCGATGGGGAAGCTGCCGACCTCGGAGCGCTCCAAATCCTCGGTCACCGTGCCGCCGCCGACGGTGGCCAGGAACTGGTGGCCCCAGCAGGAGCCAAAGACCGGCCGATCGTCGTCGATCAGTTGTTGCAGGACCTCTCGGAGGGGCTGCGAGCAGGCGTGCCCTTTGGTGACCGAAAACTCGCCCGAACCACCGACCAATACTGCGTGTGCGTCCTCGACGTGGCGCCAGCGGACCTCGGGGTTATGGACCAGGTTGACGAAGCTGAACTGCCGGCGGGCGATGCGGCAACGCTCGATGAAGCAGCTCTGCTCCTGCCGGACGGCGTCGTCGTCGCTCCGAATCTGGAGCAATACGAGACGGAGGCGCGTCCTAGGTGTTGCCATTATCCTCGCCAACCGTCCTTCCAGCGGCGGACGACGGCGAAGACGTCGGTGTCGGTGTCGAGAGAGCGTCCGACCCGGTGCTCGGCTACGGCCTTGATTTCAGGCTCCCCACAGCGCAGGAAGGGGTTGGTCTCGAGCTCCTCGGCGAGGACGAAAGGTACGGTCGGCCGGCCCTCTGAACGTGCGGTGCGGGCGTCCTCGAGGCGATTGGCAAGAATCTCGTTGGCGGGCTCGACCTCGAGCGCGAAGCGGAGATTGGCGGCGGTGTACTCGTGCGCGCAGTAGATCACCGTTTCGGGCGGGAGAGCGGCGAGTCGTTCGAGCGACGTGTACATCTGCCCGGGGGTGCCCTCGAAGATCCTGCCGCAACCGGCGGCGAAGAGGGTGTCGCCGACGAAAGCGCTCCGCGAGCCGAGATATGCAACATGGCCTGCGGTGTGGCCAGGGACGTCGATCACGTCGAGCTCGAGATCGAGCTCCGGGACGATGACCGTGTCACCGCCCTTCAATGGGTGGTCGACCGTCGGGATCCCCTCCCGCTCCGGCCCGAAGACTGGCGCCGGGTGCTCGCGGAGGATCTCACCGACACCACCGACGTGGTCCTCGTGGTGGTGGGTGAGGAGGATTGCCGCGACCTTCAGGCCGCTATCGGAGAGGATTCGGAGGACCGGCCCGGCCTCGCCTGGATCGATGATCGCCACGGCCTGGGAGCCTGAAGAACCGACCATCCAGACGTAATTATCGGTGAAAGCGGGGATTGCCTGGACGGTGTGCACCCGCCCATGCTGCCAGGGCCGACCCGTTTTCGTCAATCATCCGAACAAATCATGGCAGAATGCAGGGAATGGAGAATCGATACCTACTCGTCGCCGACGGCCTCGAAAACCTCGACCCGAAGTTCGATCTCGGGGTGTGCGTGAGCACCGAGTTGCTCGGCAGGGGCATCGCGGTCGACTACCTCGATCTTCCGGCCACCGACCCGGAACAGAGTTCGGATAGCTTTCTCGGGAGCCTTCCGGTGCGCGAGATCTTGTCGTCGGATGCCGCCCGCAGTCCCTTCTGGAAGCTGGGAGCGGAGCGCACCTCCGACGTCGGCGAGTACCGGGTGATCCTGCAGCGTAAGGACCCGCCGGTAGACGATGACTTCATCTCGCGCACCCGTCATTTCGAGGCGGCGCCCGAGGAGATCGTCCAGATCAACCGGCCGCCGGCCACCTACGAGCTGTCCGAGCACAAGACTGCGCTGCGCTACCCGGAGTTCGCGGCGCCGACGGCAGTCTGCTCGAGCGCCGACGAGGTTGTGGAGGCGGTGCGTGCGCTGAGTGGTGAGGTTGTTCTCAAACCCGATAACACGTACTGCGGAATCGGTGTCACCTTTGTCCAACCGTCAGTGACCGAGGCCGAACTCCGGGACTATTGGCAACAATGGAAACCGGAGGTCATTGTGCAACCCTTTCTCGAGGCCATCGAGACCTCCGGCGATCTCCGAATCCTCACCATCAACGACAAGGTGTTAGGGTCCGTTCTGCGAGTGCCGGCCGGGGGCTCGCGCCTCGCCAACCTCCACCAGGGCGCGACCGCGGCGCGCCTCGAACCGACCGCGCGCCAGCTCGAGGCCTGCCGGATTGTCGCCGAGGACCTCAATCCGCTTGGCCTCCACCTGCTCGGGCTCGACTTCATCGGTGAGGATCTGACCGAGGTCAACTTCACCTCGCCGACCACGATCGTCCAGATCAATCAGGTGAACGGGATCCACGCCGACATCGAGCTCGTCGACGAGCTCGAACGCATGTGGCGGGAACGCGCAGGGTAGCACCCGTTAACGGCGGAACGGAAAATCGCGGGCAATTCCCTTCAATTAACACGATTGCTTCCCCGCGCCGTCAAATCCGAAATTCGAAATCCGAAATCCGAATTTCCTAAGAGTGGACTAATGAATCTGCTGATTGAGGTAGTCGGTGAGGCGGCCGCGGTCGGTGCCGAGGAAGTTGTCGAACCGGGCGCCGACCCCCTCCAATCTCTCGTGGTCGACGTTGGTTGTACGGGCGATGGTTGCGGAACCCCGAATGGGGTCGCTCTGACCGGGGATGTTGATCTCGAATTCGATGGTCGTGCCTGGAGGGTAGTGGCCAAATCCGCGGAGGAGCATTCCTGTCTCGGATACATTTTCGGTTTGGCAGAAAGTGCGGAGGGGACGCTGCTGGAGATGGAGCACGACACGGGTCGGGGCACGGAGGGGAATCCTGGGCGCGACCGTCGTCAGATCGGTGATCACGGTTACGAAGAGCCGCTCGAGGTCTCTGGTGGCGATGGCTCGGTTGATGCCGACCCCAATTCCGACAAAGGTTTTTGCTGCCGAAAGGTGATCGGGCTCGGCGAGCAACAAAATGCCGGCATTTTGGCTGGCCGAGCCCGGAGAGCGAACGCATTTGACAAAGCGGCGCAGCTCCGTGATCGGACCGGGAAAGCCAATGACTATCGCGTCGAATTTTGTGGTTTGGACGAAATCCAAGGTGTTGTCGCCCCAGGGTTGATGGTGGAGTTCGATGTCACTTCCGCGAACCACCTCAGACGCCCTCTCAAACGCGTCCCTTCCAAGGCGGGTCATGACGACCTTTCGTTTCATTGGCTGTGACACCCAAAACGAGTATAACCTGAGAAGAGTTATTCTTCGATGAGAAGTTTGAGGGTTTTAGCGGCTCTCCGGTCGGAGAAGCGCTCTATTTGGTTAATGAGGCAGGGTCAGGCACACTATCGAGGATGTCGCAGGATGTGCCGCTGAATGTCGATCCGCCGCCGCTCGGGATAGGTTCGGCCATTTCGATGGCGCCTCTCACGAGCCTCGAACTCGGTGGGACGGCCCGGTATCTCGTTGAGATCGCGGACACTGCGGCCGCGACAGATGCAATTCGGTGGGCCCGCCGCCACGATCTCCCGTTGGCTGTCATTGCCGGAGGTTCAAACGTAGTGGTGGCGGACGGCGGCTGGCCGGGGTTGGTGCTTCGGGTGGCCATGCGCGGTGTCGCTCTCGAGCGCGAAGGTGACGTCGTGAGGGTGACTGCGGCGGCTGGTGAGTCGTGGGATGAGCTCGTCGAGCGATGCGTTGGTGAGGGTCTCGCTGGAATCGAGTGTCTTTCGGGTATCCCGGGCTCGGCGGGGGCGACGCCAATCCAGAACGTCGGTGCGTACGGAAGGGAAGTTTCCGAGGTCATCGAACAGGTTAGGGTCCTGGATCTATTGACGTTCGACGTTCGCTCGCTCTCCGGTGCGGAGTGTGGTTTCGGCTACCGGACGAGCACGATTCGAGAGAGTCCAGGTCGCTTCCTCGTGCTCGCGGTCACATTTAGACTGGCGCGTGGGGGGGCGCCCACTGTGACCTACCGGGAGCTCGACAGGGCTCTAGGTGCTCGCAGGGGCGCTCCGACCGTTTCCGACGTTCGCGAGGCAGTACTCGATCTGAGGCGTACGAAATCCATGCTGGTTGACGAATGCCACCCCAATCGGCGAAGCGTGGGGTCGTTCTTCGTCAACCCGGTGCTGGACGCTGTCTCCCTGGCCGCCCTGGAGGAAGAGGCCCGAAGGAGCGGCGCCCTGCTCCCTGGTGAGAGCCTTCCGTCGTTCCAGATTGGTGATGGCGGTTTCAAGGTGCCGGCGGCGTGGCTGATCGAGCACTCCGGCTTCAAGAAGGGCCTTCGGCGGGGGGCGGTGGGGATTTCAAATGCGCATGCGCTGGCCCTCGTGCACCACGGCGGCGGCACGACCGCGGAGCTGGTGGCCCTGGCGAGGGACATTCGTGAAGGGGTGGCGCAACGTTTCGGCATTGAGCTGCAACCGGAGCCGGTATTCCTGGGCTTCCCGACCCCGAATCCGCTGTCCGACAGTTGAATATCGATCACACATGAAACACTAACGAATGAAGGGTTAGGAAGTTAGGAAGTTAGGAAGTTAGGTCCGGCGAGCCTTTCCTCACCTCCTAACTTCCTCGCCTCCTTACTCCGCCGAATACGTGACCTCGAGGCGTCGGGCGGCACGTGAGGCGAGGAAAACGAGGATCGCCGAGGCTACCAGCAGAGCGAGCAGCGCGACCCACCCCGCGACCGGCCGCGCGAGCAGGGCGAAGGCGCCGAGGCTCACCGGAACCGGTGCGAAGGACACCAGGTAGTGGACGAAGCTCAGCGACTTGAGGAGGGCCGGCAGGAACGGAGTCAACGTCTCCCAACCGAGGAAGATCAAGGCCGGAACCATCGGGTTCTTGAAGTAGAGGCCGGCGAGCATGAAGAGGGCGCCATAGGCGAAGCAGGCCAGCACCACGATGACCAGGTATGCCAGGAGGCTGCTGACACCGGCGGCCGATGACATCAGCGAAAGACCTGCGCGTCCGTGAGGTAGGTACACCAGCAGGTAGGTGAGGGTGGTGGCTGGGACGAGGAGCAGGACCGCCGACAACACGCCCCCCAGATACTTCCCCAACACCAGCACGTCCCGGCGAATCGGGGCGAGCAAGGTGTAGTGAAGAGATTTCTCGAGGATTTCGCCCCGGAAGAGGCGGACGAAGATCATGGCGTTGGCGAAGAAGACCACGAAACGGAGGAGGAAAAAGTGAAAGACCTCCGCGAACTCGGTAGTGGCGTCCGGAGCGTTGACGCGCAGGGTGTCGGGCATAAATATCGCCCGCAGCAACATCAGCGCGAGCGGCATGGCCACGAGGAGGTAGACTGCGAACGAGCGGCGGCTGAAGAGTGTGCGGCGGACCTCCGATTTGGCGATGGTCCATATCTGGCTGCGCCACACACGAGCCTCGGTGGGGGGGCCGGCAGTCATGCGCTCCCTCCCCCCACGCCTTCGCCGATCAGATAGTCATAGACCGCGTGCACGCTCTCATCGGCCGGCGCCACCGTCTCCACGACGACGTCGGCGGCGAGGACGATCCGGTTGACCTCGGTGAAAAAGGCGTCGGCGTCGCGGGTGCGCACCAACAGCCCCTCGTCCTCGAGAATGCGTGCCTCGACCACGTGCTCGAGGCGGAATACTTCCGATGCCACCACGTGCGGTTTGTCGCAGCGGATGAGGACCTGGATCGGGTGCGAGGTGATCTCGCCGCGCACCTCGCGGATCTCACCCTCGGCAACGATGGCCCCGCCGTGAATCATGATGACGCCGTCCGAAATCAGGTCCACCTCGTGAAGGATGTGGCTGGAGACGATCACGTGCCGGCCTTCGCGTGCAAGCTCGGTGAAGAGGTCAATCATCTCGGCCCGCCCCATGGGGTCGAGGCCGTTGAGCGGCTCGTCGAGCACCAAAACCTGCGGGTCGTGGCAGTGGGCGTGGGCGAGCTTGATACGCTGGCGCATTCCCTTCGAGTACCCGGCAATCCGGCGGCGGGCGGCGTCCGTGAGTCCCACACGCTCGATGGCTGCCCATGCCCGCTCGTCGATCTCGGCCTTCGAGTACCCGTGCAGCGACAGTGCATAGCGGAGGAATCCGATTCCGGTGGCGCCGTTCGGGAAGCTGTCGTACTGCGTGCAGTAACCAATAATCCGGAAGAGCTCTTCGGGGCGGTCTGGGGCGATTCCGAGCACCGAGATCTTCCCCCGGCTGGGCCTCAGAAGACCGGTCATGAGGTGCATGAGCGTGCTCTTGCCGGAACCGTTGGGGCCGACGAGTCCGGTCAAACCCGGTCGGACCTCGAGGTTGACCTTGTTGACCCCCAGGACCTCGCCGTAGAACTTCGAGACATCGGTGAAGACGATGCGGTCCGACCTCATCGCACGACCTCGTGGGGGCGGAGCTTACGGTTGATGAGCCAGATGCTGAGAGCGGTGGCGGCTGCAAGCGTCAACCAGTTGAAGAGCACTGGGAGGCCGGACGGGGTCGGCGCGCCGAAGAGCGACATGACCACGCTGTTGATGGCGCGGACGAGGTTCAGGAGATCGCCCCACGAGGTGCCGGTGACTTCGTTCATTGCCTGGGCGAAGCCGGCGAGGATGAAGATGATGCCGAAGAGCGCACCCCTGGCCACCGGTTTAAAGCGCACCCAGGCCGAGATCGCCAACGTGAGCATGGAGATCACGACGATCCACGCGAGATGACCCACCAGGTATGCGAGGCCGATCCGGTAGTTCTGAAGCCACCAACCACCGCCCTCGAGGTACGCCTGGAGGCCGAAGATCAGGAGACCCATGATCCAGGTCATCGGGGAGAGAAGGATCGCGAGCACCGCCATCTTGCCGAGGACGTACTCTCGCTGATCGATGGGACGAGCGAGGTAGAGCGGGAGGGCGTTGTTTGAGAGATCGGCGGCAATCAGGCTCGGCGACACGATGACCGCCACCAGGAATGCGGGTACCGCCTGCCACAAGAAGAGAATCATGAAGAACTTCTCCGTCAGGATGCTCATCACGTCTGCAGGCATGCCGAGCTGCTGGAGGAGTGACGCGTTGTGGCTGAGGTAGATGAAGAACAGCCCGACCACCGAGGGCAGGAAGCAGACGGCGTAGAACGCGGTGAAGATCCTCGAGGCAAAGGTGTCGGAAAGCGCGTACCGGGTCACCACCAGCCACCGCCGGCGCAACGACGTGAGCTCGCCCTGGTAGCGGCGCCAGGTGCGCTCATACACCGCCATTGTCGTCCTCCATGGCGCGCAGGAAGATGTCCTGCAGCGAGTCTCGCTTGAGATCGAGGTGGCGGATGCCGACACCGAGCCGGTCGGCTACGGTGTAGAGGTCGCGGACGGTTCGCCCCTTCGGCAGCACCAGCTTCATCCGCCCGGTCTCGTGCACGGCAAGCTCACAGCCCAGCTCGGTCAGCTCGCGGGCAAACTGGTCGCTGGAAGCCTGGAGCTCGAGCTCGACAAACGAACGGTTGGCCTTTCTCTCAGCCTCGAGGTCGCAGGTGGCGGCGATGCGGCCGTTCTTGAGAATCATCACCTCGTCGCACACCATCTCCACGTCGCGCAGGAGGTGGGATGAGAGGACGATGTAGGCTTCGCCGCGGTCGCGGATGTCGGTCACCAGCTCGAGCATGCGCTTGCGGGCCGGCGGGTCGAGGCCATTGGTCGGCTCGTCGAGCATAAGCAGCCGCGGGCCGTGCACGAGAGCCTGCGCCAGCTTGACCATCTGCTTCATCCCGGTGGAGAAGGTCCCGAGTTTGCGGTAGCGCGCCTCGCCGAGGCCGACGTAGAACAGGGTCTCGTGCGCCCGTTCGAGGGCGGGCTCGGGCGGCAGCCCGCTGAGCTCGGCCATCAGCCGCACGAAGTGGACCGCGGTCATGCCAGCCACGTAGGCGTCGTTCTCGGGCATGTAGCCGATTTGGGCGCGGAGCTGCTTGCCCTCGTTTGCAAGAGAAAAGCCCAGCACCTCTGCGCTCCCGGCAGTCGGCGGGAAGAAGCCGAGTAACGTCCGCAGGAGAGTCGTCTTGCCGGCGCCGTTGGGGCCGAGGAGACCGATCGCGCGCCCCCGGAGGGAGGCGCGCAGATCCACCAGAATTGGTCGGCCGCCAAGGTTGACGGTGAGCCCGTCAAGCTCGATTGCCGCCGGTGAAGAGGATTCTGGCTGACTCATCCCCGCGATGATACAGCCATTAGCCCACACTTCTCACCGGGTTTCTACTGCGGACGGCGAATAGCAGCCATCTATCGTGCTTTTCGCAAATCGTGCTCCTCACCGCAGTGCGACTACGCCTGCGTCGCCCGATTCGCGAAAAACCCAACATCTGACTACTCTTCGCCGCCCTCGCTATGAAACCCGGTGAGAAGAGTGGGCTGTCTCTTCGATCTCCTCGATTTCTTCGATCACCTCGATCGCGCGCTTCTCGGCGTGGGCGGCACCGGCAATCCCGAGAGTCGATGCCAGCCCCACGAGGCTGCCGCCGGTGGCGGACGCTGTCACCCGGTCTACTTCGCCGAAGACGCAGACCAGACCCTTGCCGAGACCATCGCTCAGGGCTTCGGCAAACCCGAGCTCGCCGAGCATCTCCTCCGGCACGGCGCCGATCAGCGCGTCGAGATCGCGGTAGACCAGGGCCGAGCAGTCGGTGTAGCCGTTGGCGGGCAGCAAGGCGCGGAATGCACTGGAAGCGGGAAGGGTGACGCCGGAGGCGCGGTAGTCGATCGCCTGCTCGATGAGGGCGCGGCTCGGCGCCAACACCAGGTAGCCGTCCACGTTGGTGAATACCATCGTGCCGTCGAGGCCCTCGCGCGTCAGGGTGTAGTACGTGCGGCCGCCGGCCGACCGGGCGTCGAGGCGCACCTCGGCCTGGTTCTCAGCCCGCAGCCGGACATTGGCGAGGACCAGAGCCCGCTCGAGAGAGTGCACGAAGGTTGCGGGATCGTAGACCTCGATGATCAGCTTCCACGAGGGAATCGGGAGCACGGGACCGTCGAGGGCAAAGGTGGCCTCGCCGCCAAAGGACCCGGCCAAATCATTCCGCAAATCGATGCCGAGCAACCCCTCGAGGTTCCTCAGCTGGTTGAAGGCCTCCGCGTCCTGGGCCGAGACCAGATCCAGCAGATCGTCGAACATCAAGGCGGCATCTTTGGTCACCGCAGAGGCGGCTATGTAGGCGCTCGGCGACACGAAATCGAGGCTGCCCATGGGGGCGGGCTCGGCGAGCCACGCCATGACACCGCGCCGCGGGCCGGAGAACTGCACCTCGGCGTTGGTCGCATACCACTCGCCGTCGCGGTGCCTTTCGACCACCAGAGTCTCAGCATCGAGGAAACCCATGCTCCGCAGGGCTTCCGCCTCCTCGGTGTTCATCTCGACCGCGGCCTCGGCGATGGCCCCGGCGAGGTCAATTCC
>Ga0164313_10001550_pt1 | contig 20278 bp, 12 predicted proteins | sample GuaBasSedimGuay4_FD_113735 | JGI IMG/M metagenome (GOLD analysis project Ga0164313, IMG submission 113735) | Subseafloor sediment microbial communities from Guaymas Basin, Gulf of California, Mexico - Guay4, Core 4569-4, 0-3 cm | ecosystem: Environmental > Aquatic > Marine > Hydrothermal vents... | reverse complement strand
TGTTGGCAAATTCGCCCAAACTCGAAACTGAGCCAAAAGCCCAGCTGGAGATAATAATCTCAATATCGGGCATATAGGGATCGCTGATTTTAAAATCCTTCTTTCTTTCTTCCAAACTAGAAATAGAGGCAATGCCAAGAATAGGTCGTTGCGAATGTTTTAAGGTATCAATGAGGCTTTCAAAATTATACAAATGCTCATATTCCAAATTAAGTTTTACTCCATATTTTTCGTCAATAAACCGGACGAAATCCTCCATAATTTCGAATTCGATGCCGGCCAATTTCCCTTGAGCGTCGTTATAAATAAATGGGCTATTTTCAGAGTAAGCAATAACCAGGGTTCCATCGCCATAAGCTTTCACCTCGCTCCATGTATTGCTAAGCGACTGGCCATGGGCCTGGGGCAGAAGCATAAAGAGGATTACATATAGGAAAAGGCCAGCTTTTAACATGAATATTTTGAGTTGTACGGTGCTAAAAAATTATAGTGTATTTAAAAGACAATAAATGTGACTAATAGTTCCTTTGAATACGTGTTATTTATTGAAAGCAGCAGTCTACAACATGTTTAACGGGGCGTCACTGATTCCTTCCAGATTTTTTTTATACTTCAGGATAGTAAAAACAGCATCCAAATATTATATTTATAGACATTTTCAAAACGGCCTAAGCTTATGTTATTTAATGTTATTACCTGGGATTTTGATCCTGAAATTTTCTCTATCGGTAGCCATGCTGTTAGATGGTATGGTTTAATGATTGCGTTGGCATTATTTACTGGATACTTGATTTTTAAGCGATATCTCCGTGGTGACAAACTCACATTTGAGATGGTCGATAGTCTATTAGTTCATATTGCAATTGCTTCTATTGTTGGTGCAAGGCTCGGTCATTGCTTCTTTTATGAACCTGAGTATTTTCTGAAGAATCCATGGGAGATTCTTAAAATTTGGAAAGGGGGACTGGCAAGTCATGGTTGGGCCATAGGTATTCTTCTCGCTCTTTGGCTTTATTATAGAAAATATAAGATCCCTTTCCTCTGGCTTATGGACAGGATTGTTATTGTTGTGGCATTAGGTGCTGCATTCATCCGTATTGGGAATTTTTTCAACTCAGAAATTTATGGTCTTCCAACCTCTTTGCCATGGGGTGTGGAATTTGTTAGAGATAGGCTTTACGACAGTACCACTGGTGCTTTACTCCCTACTGTGCCAAGACATCCAACGCAATTTTACGAAGCACTAAGTTACTTTTTGATATTCATTGCATCATTCGTTTTTTATCGGAAAAGGAACATGCAAATAAGGGATGGTTTCATGTTTAGTGTCTTTATGATTGCTCTGTTTTGTGCCAGATTCTTAATCGAATTTGTGAAGAATGACCAAGTCGTATTTGAGGCAGGTATGAGGTTCAACATGGGGCAGTTGTTGAGTCTTCCGTTTATTTTTGCAGGTATAGGTATGATTATCTGGACTAAGTTGAAACCAAGATATTTTTCACAAGAACCCTTACCCAAATTTTCAAGCAAGGAAAAAAAGAAGAAAACTTAGATCTTAGGGTGAGAGTTCGGTTCTCAATTTGAGGCTGAACCATCATAGATATGGTGTGACTGCAACTCCACAACGATAGGATGATTCAGGAGACATTGAAGGCTATGGTGCCATCAGGTGCTCTCTAAGATTCGAACCAGATCATTGTTGATGTAAACATTTTCATTACCAACATGCTTTAATACTCTTTCGCACAGAAATATCGAATTATTGTGCAAACGGTGTTTTTCCTGTCAAATCCTATTAAATTGAAAACTCAACGGCATACAGCGGAATATTCGTCATCCACGATTCTTCACTGAAATCTTTAAGTGAATAACGCAGGGCTGTTTGTGGTTGATACTTCTCACAAAAGAATTTGAAGCTTTTGGATCTTACATTGGATTCTGCCTTCGTCTCAATGGGAATGACCTTTCCTGCTTTCTGCACGATAAAGTCGACCTCATTTGTGCTTCGTTCATTAGTCCAGTAGGCGATCTTCCCGGGATCAAGCGTACTCAATTGCTGATGCACATATTGCTCTGTTAATGCCCCTTTAAACTGAAGAAACAGTTCATTGCCCTGTATCATGCTTTCAGGTGGCAGGTCGCACTTTGCAGATAGGAGCCCTACATCCACCAGGTATAGCTTGAATATAGAGAGCTCCTCAAATGCTGCCAGGGGCAATTCTGGCTTTGTTACCCGGCAGGACTTCATAACCAGTCCCGCATCAACCAGCCACTGGATGGCCAGCTCAAAATCTTTGGCCCTCCCCCCTGTTTTCAGGCTGCCGTAGAGAAACTTTTTATTCTCCTTTGCCAGCTGCGCCGGAATACTCTGCCAGACCATCCTTAAACGAGGCAGGATATTGCCTGGAGCATGCTTGGAAAAGTCAGCCTCATAGGCCGTCAATATGTTATTTTGTATCTCCCTGACTCTTGCCCAGTCCTTATATTGAATATATGAGGAGACTGCTTCGGGCATTCCTCCGATATAATAATAACTTTTCAGGAATTCAATAAGCCTTGTGCTGAACAAAGCCGTACTCTTCCAATCCCTGTTCATGAGCAAATCAACAAGTTTTTGTTCTCCAGAGCCAAGCAGGAACTCAGAGAAAGAAAGAGGATACAAATCCATAAAATCCACCTTACCTACCGGAAAGGAGGTGCCTTTTTGCATGCTAACTCCCAGCAGCGAACCTGCAGCTACAATATGGAGATCAAGGGTCTTTTCATGGAAGTATTTTAGCGAGGTAAGAGCTCTTTCTGCGGCTTGTATCTCATCCAGAATAATGAGTGTTTCCTTGGGATGAACTTCTTCCCCGGTGTAGATCTCAAGGACATTGAGGATCCGGTCAATATCAAAATCTTCAGCAAATAAAGACTGTAATTGCGGAGCATCCTCAAAATTTACATACGCAGCATTACGATAGCTTGTCCTGGCAAATTCTTTCATCAACCAGGTTTTCCCAACTTGCCTTGCTCCTCGTATGATCAGAGGCTTTCGGTCTGGCCTTTCTTTCCAGCTTTGCAGATGTTCAAGTGCTCTTCTATGCATTTATATCATGATATATCTGTGTAAATATACATAATTATCGCGATATAAATGTGCTTGTGCTACACTTTACTCCACATAAGCATTAATAATTTTGGTGTTCACCCCACCGAGGCGGGGTTCACCAGCCCAATGGACCACGAATCTTATACAAAAGCCTCAAGGATAGTACCGTGTTTTGTTCATGCTTCCCAAATGAAGCTTTTTCCGCTTCTATCCCTTGCGGATCTGAAGGAAGCTTACACAATCACCAATCTTACATTTATTTTACTTCTTTTTGTATTCGATGGCACCGATATCAACAACTTTTTTGCCATCGCCATTGCCATCAACAACCCGCGCTTTTCCTGTAAAATCTTTTCCTCCGTCGAGTATGCCGTGACCTAATGCTGTCCCGGCATCAATTGCTGGTGAATTCGGATGTAATTTGAAAATTGAATCGAGTAAGGGATTCTCTATAAATTGATTTTCCATTGCCACAGCATTGCTAATATTAATGCTTGTGTTTCGCACAATATTATTAGAAATAAGCACAGAGGCCCCTATACTATCAGGCTCAAAAAGCCATCCTACCGCAGAAGAGTTTGGGTCATTATCTATTCGCAAGTCACTGCCCAATTTACTTTTACATGTATTGTCCCAAAAAATATTATTATAAATTACTGCTGATGCTTCGTTCATAACCGTTTTTAAACATAATCCCGCGCTGGTATTGCAGATGGGAAAAGCCAGCGTTGTATTTCCAACAATGGTGTTATTAATTATTTCAACTGTGCCTTTCTGGTTTTCCACATATACACCACCTCCTTCGTCAGCCGTTCTGTTTTCTGAAAAGATATTATTGTATATACCAATAAATGCTTTGCTGTCATCTAATTCAGCTATTTTACTTCCTCCAGCTATTATTGACAGGCCTCCCCCTTGGGTATTATTGTAATTTTCTTTGAACAAATTAGCCTCAACAGTAATTTTTCCGGATCCTTCCATGGTTAATAGTGCAGCACCACTTCCTTTTCCGCCATTGTTAGCTGTAAGTGTGTTTCTGTTAAAAATAATTCTAGCTTCCCTTCCTGATACTTTTACTGCCCCGCTCTGGGCACCAAAATTATTTTCGAATATGCAATCAGCAACCTCAACGGTTCCGTTGGGAAATACATTAGCATTCAAGGGGGCTTCTCTTATTGAATGATTATTGATAAACTTACATTTTGAGATGAAACTCTTCCCTAAATTGTTGGAGATATCAAGTGCAGGATAATCACGGAAATTTGTAAACGTCGATTCTTCAACATAGGCGCTGGTTCTTGAGCTACTTAATTTTACGGTAGACTGTAAACTGTCGAAGCGGCAATTTATTACTCTTATAAATCCGAAGCCCTCTTCTGTTCCTGTCATCGCTAATAAAGTTGAACCATTTGAACCATCTGTGCTGAGAAATTCACATTCTCTAACTTCAATGATTCCTTTTTTTGTATGAATGCTTAAGCCTGCATGATCGGAGGAAGAACCACCTCCATTACGGAATGTAATACCTCTAACAGTTATTGATACTCCCATGTCATCTTTTAACTGCGCAGTGGAGAGCCCAAGTTTCCTAACGCTATTGCCAGCATCAAAAATAGTCTTGCCTGCACCGGCTCCAACTATCATAATTGAATGTTTTTCTTCTTTGATCACTTGGGGCAAGGGTAATGGATAGTAACCCAGATCCTGATCCATTAAGGATAGATCAAATACCCCCTCGCCAATATGGATAATATCATACTCCCCATTGCTGGCAGCATCGGTTAATTCTTTCTGAAGCATTATCAAATCAAGCACTTGAACAATGTTTTCATTTACATCGTTTAGGGTTTGTGCAAACACGTTTTGACCAAACGAAAGAGCAAAACACATAAACAATCCTGTTTGATAAAAAAATGATTTCATTTTGACCTCCAATTTATTATTTGATACAAGTTAAGGAAGTCTATTTAGGTGAGCAATTCTTTTCAAAAGAGACAGAAAAGAATATCTGCGTTCGGATTGTAAGGATAAAATCAAAACTGAAGAAGTGTCTTATCCTGAATTAGCTTGATGTTTAACGTCAGCAACGTCCGGAACTCGGGTAGCATATTCCAGCTTAATTGAGTACCCAACACCGATTTGAAAGGAGCCTGCTCATATTGGACAAAACTCTAATAGACTGGATGGGCAAGAATTCTCAAATGGATGATATATTAGTTGTTGGGGTAAGGGTGTAGATTCTTCCTAAAATAATCAGGTTTCTTTAAGCCAAATACCAGGCAGAGCATGAAAGGGTACGGAAGTGGCTGGAGGAGAATGTTGTAATACTTCAAAGCGGACACCATTTGAAGCCTAACCCTAATAAGGACATACTGATTTATAACATTGTTCCTGCAGCCCGCAATCCGTAAGATTTATTTTATTTTTATTACCACGCATGTAGTTTTTGCCCACATGTGTGCGACAGATTAATTGAAACGTGTTCAATGGAACAGCAAAGAGGACATAAAGGATCTTTTATTCAGCTCATAGAAGCGAACAAGGGGATTATCCATAAGATCTGCTTGATGTATACTTCCAACCTGGCTGACAAAGAGGACCTTTACCAGGAGATCTGCCTTCAGCTCTGGAGATCCTTCAGAACTTACCGCAGTGAATCGAAATTCAGTACATGGCTTTACCGGGTCGCATTGAACACGGCCATCAGCTCGGTGAGGAAGGACAGGAGACAGGTGGAGACGGTACAGCTGGACCAGACGGAACATTTCATCGCGAGGGATAGTGAACGGGAGGGAATGACGCGGATGCTGTTCAAAGCCGTATCCAGGCTGAACAAGGTGGACAGGGCCATTATACTGCTCTGGCTTGAAAAGAAGGAATATGCCGAGATCAGCGAGGTAATGGGGATCTCACAGTCGGCAGTAAGTGTGAGGTTGGTCAGGATCAGGGAAAGATTGAAGTCAATTATGAAAAACCTGGAAGATGAATGATCTAAGAAAAGGATGGGAGAACATCGATGAGTTTGCGGGGATCCCGGGGATCGGTATCACCTCGGTGGAGAAGTTTATTCATGGCCGGTCCATCTCCATCGCCGGAAAGATACGGGGCATCTTTGTACGGGATTTCATTTTTAAATCCCTTGCATTCCTGTTTATTGTTCTGAATTTGATTCTTAACCGGACCGATCCGGATATCCAGCTGATCAATGCCATTTTAGGGATCCTGTGGATCATTTTCACCCTGCTGGGCATTAAGTTCTACCGGGAATTCAAACGAAGTGCCGATCCGGCAAGATCGTCCCGGGAGAATCTCTCCGCCCTGCTCACCTTTCTCACACGCAGGTTCCCCTACGAGGCCATCATTGCTGCCACCACCTACATCTGTACCATCCTTCCCATGATTTTACTCTATTTTACTGTGGCATTCGGTTACCTTAAGCCTGTTAGTCAGCAGACTTATATATTCTTCTCATTTCTGGGGATCCTGGGTACCGCATCCGGATATGTCCTGGACATAAGGTCGGTCAGGCATCACATCCGGCATATCAAAATCTGCCTGTCGGACCTGAATGACAATGCCCTGGCCCTGGCCTCCCAGCATACTGAAACGAAAAGAAAGATGGATCACATCATCACCATACTGATCCAGGTGGCCATCCTGCTCGCTTTCCTGGGGATTCTCGCACTTTTCAAATCTTTTCTAACCTGAAAAATTAGCAACCATGAAATATCAAGTTTCTTCTACCTGGAACCGCTTCGTGCTTACCCTGTTCGTCACCCTGCTGACCTGCTCCTGCTGGCTGCCCGCCCAGGACCGGATCGAAAAGTATTTTATTGGCATTGAACTCAAAGACGTCTTATGCGGCTATTCCGAAGTGTTTGTGACCCCACCGCAGACCTCTGGCACCCCTTACCTCACCATTGACCAGAAGACCTATATATCCTTCAGGGCACTTGGACAGGATATTTCGCAGAAGCAGCTCTTTACCTACCGCATAGACCCTGCAAACGGAAATTTCATATACCATGACAGCCATATGGCACAGGGGGAACAAAAGACAGCTGCAACCATGACCGTAGTGAACGATTCCCTGTATATTCAAGGGGAGGGCCAGGCGGACACCAGGGTACATCTTCCCGAAAACACCCTGCTGCCGAATACCATGTTCTATCCACACCTGCAAAAGGATTTCGGGACCGGCGGTCTGGATTCTGCTACCTACCGGATCTTCAATGTGAGGAACGGCAGGGTTGAGGACTTTGTTTACTACAAGTTGGGCATTGAGCAGATCGAACTGAATAATTCCGTTTATGAAGCGGTCGTTGTGCAGGAAAAAGATCCCGGTACCGGAATGTTGACCACTTACTGGATCGATAAGGACAAGGGTCTGCGCCTGAAAATGGAATCAATGAGAGGAATCCGGATGTACCTTACCGATCTTTCCGTGATGGAAAGGCTGAGCACCGGGAACGCGGATGACCTGATCTTTGTGCGGACCAATGAGCAAATCGGGGATCTCCACAGGATATCTTCCATGACGGTGCAGGCAGATCTGGATGCTTTCCCGCTTGCGGGGATGGAAGATCTGAATGTCGAAGGGCAATCTTTCGAGGGCTCCATCGCCGGGAACAGCCTGAAGGGACTATTTGAAGTGTCACACCAGCACTACAAGGGGGAAGATGCCTTGTCGTTCGGGAAATCCCATCTCTTTACAGGGGACATAGGCAGGTATTTGCAAGCCGATGAGCTGATCCAGTCGGAAGATCCTGAAATAAGGGAGCTGGCCTTAAGGCTTACAGAAGGATCGAAGGATTTTTGGGAAGCTACATGCCATCTGAGCGCATGGGTGGCAGACAGTATAAGGGGCTCCATCCTCGGAGGCTCGGCCCTTGAAACCCTGCAGCGGGGGGATGGTTCCTGTGGGGCACAATCCATGCTGCTGGCTGCCCTTTGCCGTGCTTCAGGTATTCCCGCCAGGGTGGTCTGGGGTTGTGTCTACACGCCGGAATACGGTGGGAGTTTTGGCCATCATGGTTGGAACGAGGTCTATGTGGGAGAGGCGGGATGGATCCCCATCGACGTCACCATGCATGAAAGTGATTATTTGGATTCGGGGCATATCCGGCTCGGGGTACTCCTTACCAATTCTACTCTGATCAACTATAGGGAGATGAAGATATTGGATTATGCTTCAAGGTAAGACTTAATCGGATACCAAAGAGTATCTGGTTGAAATGTTGTAATTTTGTTACCGTCATGAAGACCATCCTGCTAAAATCCAACATCACCTGCCCTGAATGTGGATTCTCCAAAGAAGAAACCATGCCTGAGGATGCATGTGCGTTCTTCTATGAGTGTGAAAACTGTGAAGCACTACTGAAGCCAAGGAAGGGAGATTGCTGCGTATACTGCTCCTATGGCACTGTAAAATGCCCTCCCGTTCAAGCAGGGGGTAAGTGCTGCTAGCAAAGTGTTGGGACGAGGGTTCGACTGTTTAATGTCAGCAAATTGGTCTTGAACTTACTGAGGTGAGGTTTATCCTATAGACTGAATTGCTGGTCTATTGCAGGATCACTTCTCGTTGTTGCGGACTTCCATCGTTCCAAAGTAAGCTGACAATGTAAACCCCTCTTTTGAAATCCGAAACGTTAATGGTCAGGTCTCCATTTACATCATCCTCACTGTAGCATAACTTACCCATGAGATCATAAAACCTGATATTGGTTTCCCTGGTAAGTTCAATGTATACAAAATCAGTAGCGGGATTCGGGTAAATCCGGAAGGATTCATCATTCCTAGTCCCGATTCCAACGGCAGGATCTAGGTTAATTGAGACCAGCCAGTGCTGAAAGGTAGTACCATCCTCGGCAGTGATTATATAGTTCACAGGAGATGAAAAATCGGTGATTACTTCCGATGCCGGATCGATTGAGGCCCTTCGGGATATTCCAATACTTGGGATAAGAGCCGTAAGATCGGTCCCATAGGGAACACTACCTACCACTGTATGCAGTGAATGGTCAATGGTGGCAGTTGCAGATAGTTCGGGGATATAGAATGAGGTGATTTCGGTCTCTGAACTTGGTTGCTCTAAAGTTACAGTTACTGTCCACACCTGAGATGTAAGGCGATCTTCAGCAGTGACAAGATATCCCGTACTATTTGTAAAATCACGACTTACTCCACTGGCGGGATTAATGGTGGCTCCGGGAGAAAGAGAAATGGTGGGTGCCAAGGAGGTGACATCGGTTCCCATGACCACTTCGATTTCAACAGTATGGTTCACAGCAATGATCCTGTAAGCGCCTGTTTGTTCTGCCAGAGAAATGCCTGTAATATCAGTTTCAATATTGGGTAAAACCTGAATGATAACAAGCCAGTCCTGAAAAGTAGTACCATCTTCTGCGGTGACTGTATAAGTCAGAGGAGTCGAAAAATCGGTGACAGCTCCCGATGCCGGATTGATGACAGCACCATCGGATATGATAATGCTTGGGACAAGAGCCGTTAGATCAGTCCCATAAGGAACACTGCCCGTTATCAAATGGACTGCACTGTGTATGGTGGCAGGTGCTATCAGTTCCGGGATACTGAATAAAGTGATGTCGGTTTCTGTGCCCGGTGCCGCTTCAGTGATGGTCACAGTCCAATCTTGCATAGATATTCCGTCAGCGGCGGTGACTGTATAGATCACCGGAGCGGAAAAATCTGTAGCCACTCCCGATACCGGATTGATGATTGCCCCTTCAGACACGGCAATGCTTGGGACTAGAGACCTCAAATCTGTCCCATAGCGAACGCTGGCCACTACCGTATGCAGCGAGTAATCAATCGTGGCTGGTTCCATCAGTTCAGGGATCTCGAAAGAAGTGATGTTCGTCTCTGTATTAGGTTCAACCTGAATGGTGACCACCCAATTCTGGGCAGTGATGCCATCTTCGGCTGTGACGGTATAGATCAAGGGAGTTGAAAAATCTGTGGATACTCCTGAAGCCGGATCAATTGAGGCCCCCGGGGATATTCCAATGCTTGGAACAAGGGCGCTTACATCGGTCCCATAGGAAACCCTTCCCCATACAAAATAGAGTTCATTGTTAATTATGGCAGGTGCAACCAGTTCCGGGACATTAAATGAGGTGATGTCAGTCGAGGTATTTAGGGGCACCACTGTAACAGTAACGGTCCAATCGCGCGTGTTGATTCCATCCTGGGCTGTCACGGTATATACCACGGAACTGCTGAAGTCCTGTGGCTCTCCTGCCACCGGAGAAATGCCTGCCCCGCTGGATAACACTATATTGTTAGGAGCCAATGTACTAATATCGGTTCCGAAAGGTATTTCAATACTTATTGTTCCCTGCACATGGTCAATAATCTCCGGGAATATCTGCTCCGGAAAAGAAAATGCCCAAATATCGGTGTCAGTACCATCAGGAATCAAGGTCACCGAGAAATCATCAAATAGCAAGCTCCCAACAGGGTTGTCGTCAGCATCTTTGTCCGACTTAAAACCCAGACTCAAATATCCGTCGTTGTAGTCTCTGTCAACTGTAAGGGTGTCCACCACCATGAACCAGTCAGGATTACTCACTGGATCCGGAATTCCGGTATAAATGACCTGATCCTTTTTTGAATTGTCCCAGAAGACAGAAAGATCGGCTTCCTTTCCCTGCTCAACAGACCTTATCCACCCCTTCACTTCATAACTTCTGTCTGCCACAAAACTTAAGGGTGCGTTAAGCACATCTGTATAGAAATAGGTCCATTTGCCATCATTTGTGTTGGACAACTCCACACAGCTAGTACCTTCATGGGCATCGCTTGTTATCCGGGTGGCCACAGCAGTCTTTGTTGAAGGTTTTGCCAGGGATAAAACCCACAGCGAGTCCCAGTTAGGAAGGTATTCAAAGCCGGGATTTTGCACCAGATTCTGACCAGATACAACCAAGCTCAGGCAAGCTACAATGAAAAAAATTGCTAAGGACCTTCTCATGCCACCGGTCTTAATTTTCCCTATCCTCAATATACGAAATCAGCAACAAATCACCACAAACCCTGAGAACTACTTTCCCTCCATATGATATTCCAATATTCGCTTCTATTGGAGGAATCAAAATGTGATTCGTCTTCTCTAATACTTCCTTAGCTTTTAAGTGTAAAACTGTTTCTAATGCACCTGCACACTCCTGAGCATTATAATGTGCAAAATGATGCTCATTCTTCTTTCCTTTCTTCGCAACTAATTGTGTCTCACATACTGGACAGATACAATTACATGCTAAACCTCTGTCTACTTCATTATGCATTACATACCCTCCTTTTTAATACAACCTGGGGATAAAATTCCCCCGGACTACGTAGCTAATTTTCTGGGCAATCTCTTTGGCTGAAAACTTGAATAGATTGGCGCCAACTTCGTAGAGGAAATCTATTTCCCTGGTAAATAACTCATTGTCCGACATAGCTACACTAATCCCCTTCAGCACTTCCTCCGGGAAAATCAAAAAATTGGCCAGTCGGTGTATGATGATTTCATACTCTTCCTTTTACATTTGTTCATCGACTCCCGCCATGACCAATCCGGCCGATGCGATGAACATACTCCTGTGTTGGTCTAATTCTGAGAGTTTATCCCAAAGTGATATCTTATTGTACAATAGAAGTGGAATTCCTTGATAATTTGGAAACACAAAATCAATGACCCCTTTTATATCAATATTTTTACTGATTATATGTCCCAGCTCATGGCCAATCACAAATCTTAATTCATCTTCATCCAGAGCATTTACTAAGCCGGAGTTTAAATTGACCAGGTGGGGTTCACCCTCCTCCTGACTTGAAGAAGCAGAAGCATTGAAATCGGGCGCATTCGAAATATAGAACTCAATCGGTTCATTGAAATTCAGGGCTTCACAAACATCCTTAAATGGTTTATAAAGCTCAGGTAGTAAATCCTCTCCAAGTTTAAAACTATGTCCCTCCAGCAAGTATTTATAGTAGTTCCCCGATTTTTCGACCTTGCCCTCACTCTTGATTTTACTGTATGTTTTGCTGCAGCTGAGGAGAACCTGTGAAACAGGTATTAGAAATAATCTGTAGATCAGGATGCTTATTGCCCGTTATTATATGAAGTGATTAAACACTTCTGCAAGCTCCTCCGGTGATCTTCTGAGGATGCTCGGGTTAATCTTTATAAACACCTTTCCGGTTTTTTCATCTCCATCCGGGATGTGGATCTGGTGCAATGTAAGCGATTTTTTCAACTGAGCGGGGGAGTGATCTTTTAGCTGCAACTCCACCACATTGGTACCGCCAGACAGCTTCCTGATTTCGACCTTTTCCGTTTTCACAATCTGATCAAAAAACAGATTTGCATGTGTCAGGCTCTTCCTGTATGCTTCCAGAAAGCCGTCCAGATAATGGAGGGCCACTGCAGCAAAGGGCCAAACCTGGGGCATTCCTCCACCGAACATCCTGCGGTGATGGTAAAGGTCCTTCGTGAATTCATGGGTCCCGGCAAGAATGGCTCCTGATGCTGCATTAAAATTCTTATATAAAGAGACATAAACGGTGTCAAACAATTGTGCGAAGTCAGATGGTGTTTTATGGCTGTGCACACAGGCATTGAAGAGCCTGGCCCCGTCGAGGTGCATTTTAACCTGGTTGGCACGCGCATATTCTGAGATCTCCTTCATTTGTGTGAAATCAAACATGCGGTTGTGTTGTCTCCTGACGGGCGATTCAATGCTAATCACACCCACACCGGTTTCCACTCTGCCTTCCCCGGTACGGTGGATCACCTCCTTCACCTGAGCGAGAGTGAAATCCACCTGATCCCGGCCAAGAGTTATCAGCTTCAGTCCACTGAGTGCTGAGGCACAATCTCCCGAATCGCGGTAGATATGACTTTCAGCCTGTACAATCACCCTCCGTTTTTCTCCCGAAAGTTGACGAATAGCCAGGTGATTGGCGAGCGTTCCCGTGGGCATAAATACCGCGCTCTCTTTTCCCAGGATCCCGGCCATTCTTTCCTCCAGTTCTTCAACTACCCCGCCACGTGAATAAAGGTCAGGTTCCATAGGATCCGAGGATTCAATACGTGTCAGCAAATCTGCATATTCGCTGATGGACAGGTCCAGTCCGTCACGGGAAAAATTTACTTTTTTGCCCTCTTTTTCCGATGCATGTTCTTTTACGGGAAAGGGATGTAAGGCAGCTGCCATGGCAGGTGCTGCTGCGGTGGCAAGGCCGCCTGTAACCAGGAAATTTCGTCGTTTCATATGCTTATTTTCCGTGTAGTTCGAGGTTTGGAAGGCTTTCTTCCTTCACAAGAAAGCGGTGGAACCAGTTTTTGACAATCTGATTAGCTTCCTCCTTTTTGGAGGTCAGGCCATGGTCTTCGCCTTCCATCATGACCAGGCGGTAGGGGATTTTCCTTTTTTGAAATTCAGCTGCCATTTGTAAGGATTCCTCCGGTGGCACGCGCCAGTCCGCAGTACCGTGCATGATCAATACCGGGCAGGTCCTGCAGATCTCATCCACCCTGCTTATGGCCGATCGTACTCTCAGCAGGGAATCCTTATTTGAATCGTAGCCGGGGATCAGTTGCCGGTATACGTAAGTCTCCATTTCATTCCCGCGTGAACCGTCCATCATCTGCAGGTCGGTGACCCCTCCTATAATGGCAGCCGCTTTCACCTGATCTGTTCTCATCAGCGTGAGGTAGGTCATCATTCCTCCCCGGCTTTTTCCCACCATGCCGATTCTTCCCGTATCGGCCTGTGGCAGTTCTTCCAGCAGCGGGAAGAGGTTAAGCACGTCATTTACATCGGCTCCTCCAAACTCTTCCTCCCCATCACCGCCGTCATTCCCCCGGTACTGTGTTCCCACAGTCACGTAACCCCAGCTGGCCATCCGGGCCAGGATATCCACCACCCGGTAGGGATAGATCTTACTGAACTCCCGGTTTCCGCCGCGGTTGTATATGAGCACTGGCAGATTTTTTGCATCTCTTGGATATGCCAGATAAGCTTTTACCCGCAGTCCGTCGCTCATGTAGTAGATCTCTTCCATCTCAATCTCTTCCAGGAAAGAGAATTCAGGTTTTAAGTCACGGGAAGGCAGCTTAAATACCAGCCGCTGAACAGCTGTGTCACCGTAAGGGTCATAAGCGTTGCGGTAGACGATACTCCCGTCGGGCAGAGTCTCATCCAGGCTTAGATTTAGCAGAGGAGCCAGTTCAATTTCCCTTCCGTTGTTAAAGAGATGTTTTATGCTGGTGAGATGCTCAAGGTTTTCCAGCGGATTTTTATCCAGGACCAGGATATCTGCTTCAAAGCCCTTCTCAATTTTCCCGGTCTTCCAGCCAAAGGCCTCCGAAAAATTTGAGGTGGCTGCAGCCAGGACCTCCCGCTTGCTTAAGCCGATCCGGTGCAATAGTTCCAGTTCGGTGTGCAGAGAGATTCCCGGCATGGTGCCCCATACATCGGTGGCGCTACCCGCCAGATACCGGTTGCCGTGCCTGCGGTATACCGTTTCGATTTTCAGTTCCTGCAATCCGACTTTTGTGTAGTTCTCCTGTTCTTCCGGCGTATAGAGGTGCATCCCGCTCTTTCTGTCTACGGGATTGTTAATATCGGCAGGATTCAGAATCTTTGCTACCGGATCGTTCCACAGGTTCCTGTGTCCGGGAAGATCGGCGTAAAGCAGACTTATGGTTGGCATAAGGAAGGTACGGCCGGAAGCCAGCGTTGTGGCGTGCTGTTGCAATTCCAGGGATGCCGTATCCAGGGAGTAGAGGTGCTGGTAATACTTCCATTTCGGGCTCTCCAGATCGTTGCTGAAGGGTTGTTCCGAAACGGCTTTTCGCATCGCTTCCGGTGCGACATCAAGCGAATATCTGGTGGTGTGGACAAAGGCATCCAAGCCTGCTTTTACTCCGTCCTCGTATGAGGTGTATCCAAGCTCCCCGATGGTTCCCATTCCAAGCATTTTGGCCTCCTTGTGTATCAACTGCACCTGCTCCGGGGTGAGTTTATATTTTAAGAGGGCAATCTTGTATCCTTCGGCATGGAGATCTATGAGATCTTGCAGATGGGCCGAATCGCTTTTGACTTCATCACCCACCGATTCCAGCATGTAAAAATCGGGCGAAGGATCGGCCTCCGGATAGAACCATCCCCTTCTTCCCCCATCCACTCCAATCAGGGTGCATACCCCTTTACACAGAAATGCATTGGCATAAAACTGGTTGTTCAGTACGGCAAATCCATCGATTAGTCCGGGTATGATAAATTTCCCATCCGCCTCAATAACCCTCGCATTCTCCGGGACCGGGGTTCCGGTAAGAAGCTCTCCGAAATCAACTATTTCATTCTCCTTTAAAACTATATAGCCCTTCAGGATATCGAAATAGGCACCTGTTTCGTCCTGCAGGTTCAGCAGGGTCGCCCCTCGAATAAACACCAATTCCTGTTTTTCGGAAGGTGTATTAATACAGGAGGAAAGAAGTACAAACAAAAAGGTAAGAGGGATAAAATATTTCATAGGAGCGAATTTATAACAATGCTTCGGTTTCCCCTATACCGGATAGATATATATATGGTGAACTTCAGAATACCAAAGCATTCACCTGGTCAACCAGAATTGGCCCAACGTGGTCAGGAGAGCCTGTTTTTTTTCACAAGAGTTCAGGAAAGGTAATAGGGAACTGCCATAGGGGTGTGCAGGTTCGATTCTAATACGATATCGAATCCTTGAAGACTAAAGTGATAATGTTTCATCCAGTTCGAGTTTTGATATCTCTTCAATATCTATTTCCAATTTTCTGAGTCGGGCAACTAATCCATGTTTTCCACTATCTTTAAACATAGAAAGCATGCACCAAAATTAACCTAAAACCAAGTACTTCCTGAAATGAAAAAGGCCCTTCTGTTGCTCCTGGCTGCAGCTGTTCTCACAGGCTGTAAGGAGAAGAAAAGTGAAATTCCCGCCATCGATCCGGCATTTATCAACTACGTCTCTGGATTTACCAGTGGGGTGATATCGGCAAGCTCCAATATAACCCTTTCACTGGTAGCAGATATTCCTGAAGCGATCAGGGAGAAGTCCCTGGAACAGGAGCTTCTGGAGATCAGGCCCTCGGTAAAAGGAAATTATTCCTGGGTCGACAGCCGGACACTGGAGTTTAGTCCCGAGGGAACACTCGATCCGGGCACCGTATATCATTGTAAGTTTCACCTGGATAAGTTGATGGAGGTTCCTGGTGGATTGGAAGTTCTGGAATTTCAGTTTCAGACCATTCAGCAGTCCCTGTTCGTGGAATTGAAAGGATTGAACAGCCTGGATGATGAGGACCTGAAATGGCAGCAATTAAAGGGGACCCTGAAAACTGCCGATTATGCCGATGTGGAAAAGGTGGAGCAGGTGCTGAAGGGATCGCAGGACGGGAAAGCCCTCCAGGTAAGCTGGACCCACAACAGCGAAGGAACGGAGCACCACTTTACATTGGACTCCATAAACCGGACTAAAGAAAAAGAGCAGGTGCTGGTGAAATGGGATGGTAAGGGGATCCAGAGTGAGGATAAGGGCGAAGAGGTGGTAAGCATTCCGCCTCTGGGTGATTTTAAACTGATGAACACCCATGTGCGGCAGCAGCCCGATCAATATGTCAGCCTCTTTTTTTCAGATCCTATCAGTAAAACACAGGATTTACGCGGACTGATCTACCTGGAATCGGGAGAGGAAGTCAAACTTGAGCTGGATGGAAGTCAGATAAAAGTATATCCGGCCATCAGGCTCCAGGGCAGTAAAAAACTGGTAGTGAATGATGCGGTCAGAAACACTCTGGACTATAACCTGGTGGAGTCGTACAGCCGGGAGATCGTATTTACCAGCATCGATCCGGATGTGGCCCTGATCGGCGATGGGGTGATCCTTCCGGGGACAGACGGCTTTATTTTTCCATTCAAGGCGGTCAACCTGAAGGCGGTGAATGTGAGGATCATCAAGATCTTTGAAGACAACATCGGACAGTTCTTTCAGGAAAACCATTACAATGGCAATAATGAAATGAAACGGGTGGGACGCATTGTTCTGATTAAGGAGATTCCGCTGAGCTCTGACAAAGCTGTTGATTTAGGTGCCTGGAACATCTTCTCGTTGGATTTGGCTGAACTCATTGAAACCGAGCCGGGAGCCATCTACAATGTATCGATCACCTTCGACCGTTCCCAGTCACTTCTGCCCTGTGCGGCAAGCGATGAAAAGCCGGGCTTGAAACCTTTTAAAAGAAACAGGGAGGTGGAACGGTTCAACGATCCGCCCACAGGAGATTACTACTGGGACTATGGATACTATGAAAACTATAACTGGAGAGACCGGGAAGATCCATGCACAGATGCATACTATATCCATAAGAGAAACAGTAATGATGCCTCCCGGAATGTGCTGGCTTCTGATCTGGGGATCATTGCTAAGGGGGGCAGTGGTACCGACTTGTTTGTGGCCGTGACCAGCCTGGTAAGTAGCGAGCCCATACAGGGTGTAGAGCTGGAGATTTATAACTACCAGAATCAGCTGGTGGAGGTGAAGCAGACCGGACAGGGTGGGATGGTGACCATAGCGCTGGAACAAAAGCCCTACTTGCTGATAGCCAAAAAAGGGAGCCAGCGTGGCTACCTGAGACTGGACGACGGATCGGCACTTTCTACCAGCATGTTTGATGTGGCTGGTAACAAGAATTCTGAAGGCATCAAAGGCTACCTGTACGGTGAGCGGGGTGTGTGGAGACCAGGCGATTCCATTTACATATGCTTCGTACTGGAAGATAAGAACGGGATTCTTCCTGAGAATCACCCTGTTAGGTTTGAATTGTTTACCCCGGAGAGTCAGCTCTACCTGAACAGGACCCAAAGTTCCGGACTCAACGGGGTGTATGATTTCCGGTGCGCCACAGAGGCAGATGCACCCACCGGGAACTGGCTGGCCAAGGTGATTGTGGGAGGATCGAGCTTTACCAAAACCATGAAGATCGAAACGGTGAAGCCCAACCGGCTTAAGATTAATATTGATTTCGGGACAGAGGTATTGAAAAGAGGCCAGGCAGCAGGAACCCTGAATGCCCTCTGGCTTCACGGAGCAATAGCCAGGAACCTGAAGGCCGATATCGCTTTGGATCTGCGTTCCACTACCACCAGTTTCAAGGAGCATCAGGGATTTGTGTTTGACGATCCGGTGAAGAGTTTTGAATCCGAAGAGGAGGTGGTATTCGAGGGGAGACTGGACAAGGTGGGTAATGCCTCTTTTACGCCTGGTATTCAGGTGGGGAAGGAGGCTCCTGGTATGTTGCAGGCATTTTTCAAGACCCGGGTGTTTGAGAATTCGGGTGATTTCAGCGTGGATCGCTTTCCGGTATTATATTCCCCCTACACCACTTATGTGGGGGTGAAGATACCTGATGGCCCGGGCTGGAACGGAGCCCTCTATTCTAACGAAACCAACCTGATACCCATTGTGACGGTAGACGAGTCGGGAAATCCTGTGGATGTTGAGAACCTCCAGATTGAGATATACGAGGTCCACTGGAGGTGGTGGTGGGACAGGGATGAGTACGACAACCTGGCCTCCTATGTGGGAAACAGAAGCCGCAACCTGATCAAAAAAGACCAGATTAGTACGGTGAACGGGAAGGCCATGTATGAACTGAACTTTGGTAAAAACCTCTGGGGGAGGAAGCTGATCCGGATCACCGATCCCAAAGGGGGACACAGTACGGGCCGGACCTTCTATCTGGACTACAGGGGGTATTGGGAGAACAACTCTCAGGAGGGCCCCGGCGGAGCCGAAATGCTCACTTTTACCACCGATAGGAAGGATTATAGGCTAGGGGAAGAGATTGCCCTGAACCTGCCGGAATTTGAGGAGGGACGAGCCCTGATAAGTATTGAGACCGGATCGAGGATCCTGCAGACTTTTTGGGTGGAATCGCCACAGGAAAGCCCTGTAATTATTGAAGCCACTCCTGAAATGGCTCCTAATGCCTTTATCCATGTGTCTCTTATTCAGCCTCATAAAAACAGTGTCAACGACCGGCCCATCCGGATGTACGGGATACAGTCCGTCAATGTGGTGGACCAGAATACCATTCTGAATCCTGTGCTTCAGATGCCTGATGTGCTTGAACCGGAACAGGATGTGACGCTGACGGTTTCGGAACAGGAAGGGAGGACAATGACCTATACGGTAGCTGTGGTGGATGAGGGTCTGCTGGATTTGACACGGTTCGGAACGCCCGATCTATGGAGACAGTTTTATGCCAGAGAGGCTCTGGGCATTCGCACCTGGGATCTCTACAAGTATGTACTGGGAGCCCTGAAAGGAGAGATGGCCGGACTGCTTTCCATCGGCGGGGATGAGTTTATTGAGCAAGACGGCAAGAAGAATAATAACCGTTTTAAACCGGTGGTGAAGTTCTTTGGACCTTTTGAACTGAAGTCAGGAAAAAGCAACAGTCACTCTTTTACCATGCCCAATTACGTGGGTTCGGTCAAAACCATGGTGGTAGCAAGCCATCATGGAGCCTACGGAAAAACCGAAAAAGCCACCCCGGTGAAAAAGCCGCTGATGGTTCTGGCTACGCTACCCCGGGTGCTTAGTCCGTCCGAGACGGTAAGTCTGCCCGTGACCGTATTTTCCATGGATTCCAAGGTGAAGAATGTAAGCGTGGAGGTGAAGACCAATGAGCTGTTTATGGTAGAGGGACCCTCTTCACAAAAGATAATTTTTGATGAGGAAGGCGACCAGGTAGTGGAGTTTACCCTCAAGGTAGCCAAAGGAATTGGCGCCGGACAGGTGGAGGTCATTGCAAAGAGCGGGAATCAGAAGGCCAGTGACCTGATCGATCTGCAGGTACGAATGCCCAATCCGCGGATCACCCTTACCGAGAATGACATGGTGGAGCCCGGGAAGAGCTGGGAGAGTAGCTATGAAGCGGTTGGACTGGCCGGGACCAACCATGGGGTACTGGAAGTATCGGTCATTCCCCCCATGAACCTGGAACAGCGGCTGAAGTACCTGATGCAGTATCCGCACGGATGTGTGGAGCAGACCACATCGGCGGTATTCCCGCAGTTGTTCCTTCACAGGCTCGTTGAACTTGATTCGAAACAAAAGAGTGAGATCCAGGAT
>Ga0164313_10001547_pt1 | contig 20293 bp, 12 predicted proteins | sample GuaBasSedimGuay4_FD_113735 | JGI IMG/M metagenome (GOLD analysis project Ga0164313, IMG submission 113735) | Subseafloor sediment microbial communities from Guaymas Basin, Gulf of California, Mexico - Guay4, Core 4569-4, 0-3 cm | ecosystem: Environmental > Aquatic > Marine > Hydrothermal vents... | reverse complement strand
TACGTGTATGCTCTTGAACCTTTCTTAGAAAATAATAATATAAAGGATTGGATAAAATGACTGATTATACTTTTATTGCTATGGAAATAGAACAGCTAAGAGCTGAAAATAATGATTTGAGGAAGAAATTAAATAGGGCTACATTAAGAAATGGTGGGTTAATACCAAAACCAAAACTTGTAGAAGTTATAAAAATGAGTGAAACAGTATTGGTAAAGATAATGTCAGATAATACTATGTATGTATATGACTTAAATTTACCAACTAATATAAGAATATGGAGACAATTTTAGATGGGAATAGCATTTGAAGATTTAATAGATTTAGACAGTAAAAATCTTATGTTAGTTGATTCACTGAATATGGCTTTCAGATGGAAAAAACAAGGTACTGGTTGGAAAGATAGTTTAAGTAGTACTATAACGTCTTTAGCTGGTTCATATTGTGCTAAAGATACTATAGTATTAGGAGATGGTGGATCTATCTATAGAAAAGGTATTTATCCTGAATACAAGGGTAATAGAAATAAAGACCAAACAGAGGAAGAAAAAGAAGAATGGAAAGATTTTTTTGATGAATATGAAAGAGCACTTGGTGTAACTATTAGTACATATCCTATCATGAAATTTAAAGGTATTGAGGCTGATGATTTAATTGCATATTTATGTATAAAACTAAAAGATTATTATGATCATATATGGATAATATCATCTGATAGAGATTTGGATTTATTAGTAAATGATAAAGTTAGTAGATTTTCATTATTTAGTAAGAAAGAATTTACTATAAATAGTTTTGAAGAACACTATGGTTATCCATTAGACATGCATTTAGATATTAAAGTTTTAAATGGGGATACTGGTGATAATATTATTGGAATACCTGGAGTTGGTCCTAAAAGAGCTTATACTATATTAGAAAAGTTTGGTCCGACAGCTTTTGATGTTATGTGTAATGTACCTTTAAGTGGATCAGCCAAATATATACAAGAACTAAATAAGTTTACAGGTTTTGAATTAAATTATGAATTAATGGATTTAGTTACTTACTGTGAGACAGCTATAGCTGCTGCAGATTGTTTAAAGAAAGTTGATTTAAGTGTAAAATATTTTAAAGGTGAATTAGATAATTTTCCTATAACATATGAGAGTAGAATAGAAAGAAAAAGGAGATTAGCAGAGGATGATATATGAAGTATGAATTATTAACAGAAGTATGTAAACCAAGTAAGAAGCATAAAACAGATGCTGGTATGGATTTAAGATCTACTGTAGAAGTTTTATTAACACCGCAGACAGAGTGTAAAATACCTTTAGGGTTTAAATTAGAGGTACCTGAAGGTTATTTTGCTATGATAGTACCAAGAAGTGGGTTGGGTGTTAAAGGTTTAGTATTAATGAATACTGTAGGTATATGTGATTCTAGTTATCGTGGCGAGTATACAGCTTTTATAAAAAATGTATCAGATAATAATAGTATTAAAATAAATATAGGTGATAGAATATGTCAAGCAGTTATATTACCTTGTTTATTAGATTCTTGGGTAAAAGTAAATAAACTATCCCCAACAGAAAGAGGTGAAAGTGGTTTTGGTGATTCTGGTGTACAGTGAATAGAAGGACAAAAAGAGACTCTACTGTCTGCCTTAGGGTTTATAAAGAAATACTAAAGCATTATACATGTACTGGATGCTATAAATGGTTCACTATAGGTGATGCTACAACAGAGCCAACTAAGTGCCCTAATTGTGGTAAAGTTGTTAAAGAAATATTAGAGGATAATTAATTAATGAATGAAGTAAGCACAAGAGCAGAAATTTTAACAAAAAGAACATACAATAGACCATTAAATGATGAAGGTACCTTATTTGAAAATTGGGAAGATACTATTGATAGAGTTATAGGACATCAACAATGGTTATGGGAAAGAGCATTGACTCATAAAGTACTACCGGGTATGCCCTTAAAAGATATAACAGAAAATATGATAGAATGGGTTAATTTGAATTATGATCAAATACATGAATTAGCCAGCTTAAGGGAATTAATGCTGGAAAGAAAAGCACTGACTAGTGGACGTAGTTTATGGCTTGCTGGAACTGAAATATCACGTACACGAGAAAGTAGTATGTTTAATTGTAGTTTTTCTACTATTGAAAGTGTATATGATATTGTTGATTTATTTTGGCTGTTATTACAAGGTTGTGGTATAGGGTGTAAACCTATTGTTGGTAGTTTATCAGGTTTTAGGAGTGTTATTCCAAATATAGAGGTTATTAGGTCTAATAGAACAAAGAATAACAGAGGTAGAGAGGAGAATGAAGAAACTTTTATAAATGGAGTTTGGACTATAAAAATTGGTGATAGTGCTGAATCTTGGGCTAAAAGTATTGGTAAACTAATGGTTGGTAAATTTAAAGCAAATAAATTAGTATTAGACTTTTCTGAAATAAGAGGCCCAGGAAAAAGATTACGTGGGTATGGGTGGCTTAGCTCTGGAGATGAAGCTATATCTAAAGCATACCCAGCTATAGCTGAGATAATGAATAAAAGAGCAGGTTCTTTGCTAAAAAAAGTAGATATAATAGAAATAATGAATTATTTAGGTACTGTATTAAGTAGTCGTCGTTCAGCTATTATTACATTTGTTGATTATGATAGTAATGAATGGGAAGACTTTGCTAAGTTTAAAAATAATTGTTTTGAAGAAGGTTTCAAACATAAACAACAATCTAATAATTCTCTTATGTTTAATACTAAACCATCTAAAAAAGAATTAAATTCTCTAATTCAATTGATGATTGATTCTGGTGGCTCTGAACCTGGTTTTATTAATATGCAAACAGGTAAAAAGAGGATGCCTTATATATCAGGATTTAATCCCTGTAGTGAGATAGGTTTACCCTCAAAAGGTTTTTGTAATCTTGTAGAAGTAGATATTGGTAAGTTTAAAGGTGATTCTGCTGGTCTACATCAAGCTTATCATATTATTGCTAGAGCTAATTATAGGCAGACTTGTGTTGACTTAGATGATGGTATACTTACTGAATCTTGGAACACAAATAATAAATTTTTAAGATTATGTGGTGTAGGGGCTACCGGTATTGCTAAAAGAGATGATCTTTCTGAATATGAAATTAAAAAACTTCGTGATTCCGCAGTATTTGCTGCTAGACAAATGGCTAAAGAATTAGATACTGAATACCCTAAAGCTGTATCTACAGTTAAGCCTTCAGGGACATTAGGTAAAATAATGGATACAACTGAAGGTATACATAAACCAGAAGCTAAATACTTATTCAATTGGGTTAATTTTAGTAAACATGACCCATTAGTACTAAAATTAGAAAAAGCTAATTATAATGTTATAGATAACCCAAATGATACTACTGGGTTATTAGTTTGCTTACCTGTAATTTTTGATAATGTTAATTTTAATAAAAAGAAAGTAACTAGAAAAGATGGATCAAAAGAAATATTAGAAGTAAACGATGAAGGTGTATTGTCTCAATTAAATAGATATAAAAAGTGGATGATAAATTATTGTGACCAAAATGTGTCAAATACTATATACTATAGACCGGAAGAAAAAGAAATTATAGTAGATTGGTTATATGATAATTGGGATATATATATTGGACTATCATTTTTATTTAAGAATGATCCTACTGTTTCAGCTAAAGATTTAGGCTATCCATACTTACCACAAGAATATGTATCAAAAAGTAGTTTTTATTTGTATTTTAATTCTTTGATGGAAATTGACTGGGATAATACTGATTCTTTTGAAGAAGTAGATTCTGGTGGTGAATGCTCTACGGGCGTTTGTCCAATGAAGTAAAGTTGAAAAAAATCCAGCTGGATTGCTAAGTCCAGCTGGATTTTTTTTACCCTAAATATTCTAATTTTAATTGATTGATTTCATATGTTGTTAGTTTAGTATCAAAAAGAATTAATTCATCTATAGTAGATTCATAATAATTTATATTTGATCTTTCTAACTTATTAATAAGAAATGAGATTCTACTTTGGTTTGTTCCAAACCATGTACCATCACCCGTACTATCATTTATAACTGGTATTTGGTATATACCATTTAAGTATAATTTACCACCTAAAACATCATCTTGAATAAGTACTAAGTTATATGATGTATTTGGTATAAGAACTATATTTCCACCATATTGCAAATATACTTGTGTATTATTACTATCGTCTTTAACAACAACAGATGCAAAGGGGCTACCATTTGAAAAACCTATTTGTATTATATCATATGATGAAGAATCAACTGTATGTGCACACGCAAAGGTTATATAGCTTTTAGTAACTAATGAATCTGGTGTAGAAAAAGTAAATGCTATAGTTTTATTATTTCCTAGTTTTAAAGTTGGCAGATAATTATTTAAATTAATATATTGGCTAATACCATCTGTGTATACAGATTTATTAACCAAATCACTTGGTATTAAGCTACTTTGTTCTAAAGATGGGGTATTAACATAACTACCATTATCAGCACTAACTTCATCTACTACTACCGTTGATCCAATAGAATCACCTAATCTCCAATATACATCAGGACTTAAAGACATAACATAATTATAATAACCAATTAAGGGGGCAGATACATATTCTCCTATCATCTGCAAATTTCTACTTATACCAATCATGTCACTATACCGGTTAATGCCCCACCTATCCAAATAGATCCTATTTTTGTAATTGTTGCTAAGCTAGTACTAGTCCAAGTAGGTTCTATATTATTATCCCAAGAAATTGTTGGCCAGGTCATAGTATATACATCACCATCAGTTATTAATAAAGTAAATGATGTATTATCATGATCTGTAGTAAAAGTAAAAGTAGTATCTCCTATAATAGTAGCCGATACTACATTACCATATTTAATATCAATATCTACTGGATTTCCTGATACATCACCTAGCTCATTTAAAACTTCACCATAATTTTGAAATGTCTTACCAGATAATAAATTAGAAGAAGAAGCTGAAGAATCAGATACTGCTAGATATATATAATCATCACTAATTGAAGCTTGTTGAAATACTATATCAATGCCATATGCTGTTGTAGTAGGGGCTTGTGCAACCCCATCTAATAATAGCTCTGTAGTAATATCAGCAAAGTCAGGCTCATTGGCTGCATAATAATTATCTATTTTTGCATAGTCTGATGTTGATGTTGGTTGTTGAAAAGTTAGGGTTGATGTTTTACCATTTCGTAAATTTTTAGGGCCATTATCTAAAACAGTAACATCATATTGAATATAATCAGGATCTGTATCATCCATTGCATCTATTTTTACAGTAACACTTCTTGAAGAATCTCCTTCTTCTACTATATGAAGTATACTATCAGTATCATAATCATCTAAATTACTTCTATAATTAATACTATTAGTTGCTACATTATCTATTTTTATACTACTTGGCGTACTAACATCGTCTATACTAAATACTCCATCTGTTGGATCTCCTACTCCCACATCTGATTCCCAAACATTATTAAAGGTTGTTGAACTGTCTGAAGTATATAATTCAACTTTAACCTCATACTGAGCCCCAATAGACATAGCTATACTTCCAATAGCTAAAGAATACCAAACTTCGGGAGTAATAATAGGTGCAGCTACAGTAGTTTCTCCTGAAGCTAAATTTGTAATAGTTACACGTATTATAGTATCTACAGTAACAACTGGTAAAATTATATTTATTTCTCTTACAAAACCACCCTGTAAAAAAGTATATGTATGTTTCATAGTAATAACTGTATCACTACTATTTATTGTAAAATCTGCTACAACAGGAAATCCATCTTGTAAACCACCTACTTCTTGTGGTGCTAATCTCTCCTCTGTACCTAAAGGTTCAACAACTATACCAAGATATCCACCATCCCTTACCATATCATTTAACTTATATGTTATTCCATCTGCCCAAATTCCAGTCCAAATAACTGGTGCATCTGTATATTCCAAAGAATCTCCAGATGAGTTAACTGTTACATTTTTTAATGGATTAGCTAACATTTCTCCAGAACCTGGAGTATCATTTAAGCTTTCAAATGATGCACCCGCACCATCCGCAGCAAAATTTAATCTAACTATATCAGTACCATCACAATATCCATAGGCATTTTCATTGGTTGGTATTGAAAAACCAGAACCAGCAACAGTTGAGAAAGTAATAGATTGTGAACAATTATTTTGAAATATATAAGGTCTTGGATAATCAGGTAAAAATACATTGATTGGAGCTGTTAATTGTATACCTTCAACTACATCAAAAATAAAAGACTGCCAATCATCTGCAGCTAATGGGCTGTCACTATGTTCAATAGTTATATCTGCTGTAGGATCAGTAGTTGTGATGGTATATGTTTTAGTTAAAAAACTATCTATAATATCCTTAGCTGTGTTTTCTGGTATGTATGGTTGAAATACGTCAGAATCTAAATGAGGTATCCTTAAATTATCTGAATAAACTGTCATACTATCTCCTTAATATCAGTTCCATTAGAATAAGCTTCCCCTTTTGTGCCTGCTAGTACTAGTATACCAGTCCCAGAAACAGTTGAAAAAGTTATATTTACAGCAGTATTATTTATTATAATATACACCATTACTTCATTATCTGGTACAAATAATGAAACATCTATTGTATGTACTGTATCTATTATTAATATTTTATTTTTCCATAAATCATTATCTAATGTATAATTAAAATCAATAGTCATATCAACATTTAATAAGCCAACTATTGCTTGATCATATATATCTTTAGCAGCATCTTGATACTCATATGGTTTACTATCGTTTTGGGGTAGATAGCCTATTTTTAAAAATTCAGTGGCCATTATACTTCTACTCTTTTTATATTGGAACCATCAGAATAGACCTGATATACAACCCCATCAGGTATATCTACACCTGTAGGCTCAGATGCAGTTTTAAATATAATATTCCATCCTGTAGTATTATCTATAATATAAATCATTTTTTTATCATCTTCTAAAGTTAAAGTAGTCTCTGCGGTGTGTGGATTACTAATAACTAGTATACCATATTGCCACTTTCTTGGATAAGATGCTGTATCTGTTAGTGATAAATCATCTAATGTAAAATTACCATCTAACATAGGAATAGTATAAATACCACAAATAGCAGCATCTACAATATCTTTTACTTCATTTTCTGGTACTTCTGGTTGTGCCACATTTTGTTCTAAATATGGCATTTCTAAATTTGTTGTTACTGTCATTTTTATTTCCTTAAGCTTTCATTGCGTATAAAGCATCACGTTGTGTTTTTGGTATTACTTTATTATATATTCTTACATCATCAATTTGTCCATCAAATTGAGATCCACTAGCTGCATTAACACCACCACCACCTATCTGCATAGTAGCAGTACTGCCGTTATTTGTGTATGTATTACTAGATGTAATTGTAGTATAAGTTTGTTTAATTCCATTTACATATACAAGTATATCATCACTATACGTAGATCCAGTAAAATTTACTACTAAATGGTATATAGTACTACCTAATACAAAACCTGTACTATCTAATTTTATTCTTTTAATTTCAGTACCACTAACTGTATATAATCCTATATTTAGATGGTTAGTAACTCCATCATTAAAAAATATCTTCCATTCATTTTTATTAGTTGCAGCTTTTGATATTAGAAATCTAGTTGAATACTTTGAAGCTACATTAAAAAATAATGATATGCCTAATTCACCTGTTGTTGCTATAGAATATATATTTGAATTATTGCAATCTACCCTTTTGGAACCATTATGACTAAATTGAGGGCTAAATCCTCCAATATTTACTAATGGTGCAGAAGATACAAAAGGTGCACTAGTTGTTAAGAATTCTCCATCTAAGTTACTGATTTCTTCCGCCATTATTAAATTATCACTTAAATTATACTCATTTAACTTAAAGTATGTTATCATATTTTCTTTAGTTATATCAATATCTGCAACATCTAAGTATGTTGTTTCACCATTACCATATATTTCTGATATTTGACTAATATATAGTTCTAACCTATCACCTGCTGTTACAACCCCATCTAATTCTTGTTGGGTTCCTGTGTATGTAAAGTTTGGATCATTAGTTGTATAGTTAATTAGAAATTCACCTAAATAATATATATCTATATTATAATCTTCTATAGTTTCTGATAAAGGTAAAGTTTGAAATCTACCTCTTATATACCTACTTCTTCTCATCCAAGTAACATAAATATCTTCAATATTTTGTCTAATATATCTTACATATGCTGGACTAAAAGGTTTTAAGTTAGTACCTGTATTATACTTTTGAATTATTGGTTCAACAACTGTAGTATTTAATGATATAGCTGTATAATACTTATTACTACCTATTGAACTAGTATTAAATGCAAAAGCATTTTGATCTAAAAATACAAAAACTTCTCCAGTACTGTGTGTACCTGTAGCCCATTCTGTACCTCGTCTACCCCGCAGTAATTTACTTAATGTATATATATTATTGCCAGTATCTACAACAGTAGCATATTGTAATATCTCATTACCTAATAGTATATAATTAGATCCATTAGTTATTAAATCATCTCGTTCAAATAATTCTACAGTACTAGATACAGTAACTGAATTAGTTATATCCCAGGTATTTGTAGTATGGTCACTTAATACATTATTAGCTAAACCAATACCCGTACCACCAAGTACAGTTGCATCTAATGTTAAATCATCAGCATTTGTAGATTTAGATAGTAAAGTACAGCCTGACCAGCCACCAAGTACACCAGAAACTGCAATATACATTCCTTCCGTACTTATATATTCATTATATAGTGTTGGTATATTTAATACCTTAAATAAAGTATCCCCTATATCTTCAGATATAGTTCCACCATTACCACCTGTATTAGTACCTGTTGAGTCTGATATAAATATATCATAGCTGTTAGCTAAAGCTTCACATTCAATAACATTATCAGATGTTATTGTTAATTTAGTTAATCTAACATTTTTAATAAAATTATCAAATTCTATATTAATAACATCGCTTACTATTAAATCCCTATAAATTATTGGTAAATTAAATTTTAATCTTTGTCTTTCTAACCAATTTCTATATAAAGTTTTTTCAACTAACTGCTTGGCTTCATCATCTGTAAAAGCTAAAGGTAATTCAGTTATTATTTCATTAGTGGCTTTAGTATCTATTCTTCTAGCTTGTTGTACACCTATTTGATAATCAGAATCAGGATTAGCATATTTTATAGTAAGACTTTTTATTAAATCTATTTCTTGGGTAACATTATATTCTATATTATAATCTATATTTGCACCCAAATACTCTGCAGGTATATCTTCTACAGCATCTTTGTTTCTTTTTCTTAAAACTACTTTAAAACCAAGCTCTATTAGATCATATTCATATGCTGATAGTAAAGGTTCTATAGCAGCTCTGGCAGTCATATTTTTTGTTACAACATATCCAGTTACATTTGTCTCTGCACCTTCTGTATTATTTATATCACTATCAGTAAGTCCTGATTCTAATTCTAATTCTTCTACTATTGTGTTTAATAATATACTATTAGATGCTAAAGCATTATAAGTTATTATTTGATGCTTTTCTACTGCTGTATTAAGACTTGGAAAATATTGATTAAATATTCCACTTTTAATTGTGTAACCACCATATTTATAAGCTTCTTCAATTATATCTCCATTTGGGAGTGTATTTTTAAAGAAAGTATAAGAGCCTGTATTAGTATTTATTAAATGCAAATCCATATCAGTAGCACCTATAACATAAAGTTGCCCATCTTCTGAACTAAATAATCTTGAAAAGAAATCAGCAGATGATAAATCTCTCCAAATGTCACCATCAGTTTCTATATCCAAAGTATTTAATAGGTTGCCATTAAAGTCATATATTTTTATCTGTATTAATCGCAAATTAGCAGATCTGTTTAAGGTATAAATCTCATTATCACCAACAAAAGTTTCATATACATCTGTTAATAATGTTGGATCAATTACATCATAAAATTGACTACCTGATATTCTCATTATATAACAATCTGTATGATTTCTAGTTAAAAATATATCAGAATAGCTTTTTACAAAAGCCCTTGTGTGACTTTCATTGTATCCTATACTTTTATCTAAAATGTACCCGGGACCTCCCGGGTACATTTCATCATCATAATAAGGGTCTGGATAGCTTGAAGAATAACTAGGAGACATTAAACCATCTTCATTGTACACGTAAAATCTATAATAATCATCATCTGACCAGTATAGTATATACGCTGGTTCTTTAGAAAATACACTAGTCACATTTTTAATTGTATCAGTAGAAGTTTCTAGATTATTATCCCACATTAAATTATTATTATTATCTGTATTTACAATTATATTTTTATATAATGTTGCATTTTCTGCAGAGTCTATTGATTTATATACATCAAAATTATGTGTAGAATAACCATTATCCCATAAACCAACAAAAGTATACATATAATTATTTACATAATTTGTTATAATATTCCAATCTACTACAAAATTAGGTAAATAATTAGAATTAACCAACATGCTAGAACTAGTACTACCACTTTTAACAACTTCACAAGTTACATTAGGTATAATATTTCCATAATCTTTTAATTGTAGGTCATTAAACACTATATAAGCTGTGTGCCTATAAGCAGGTGTATCAGCTTTGTCCGATTGTATAGTAGTATTAATAGCCTGAGAACTACTACCATTATAAATAGTTACATGATCATTTAATTTACCACTTTGATAAAAATCATTATATGATCCATCGTTTGATAGATCATATACTAATTTACTACCTAACCATATTTTTCTTATACCAGATATAGGTCCTTCACATAAAGCTATAGCAAAAGAAGCTGCATATGTATACCATATAGTGGTTGTGGAACCCCCACCACCACCTTTACCTTCTTCTTCTGTTTCTTCATGCCTTGTTTCTTGTAGTGGTAATGCCCATATTATATTACCTGCTATTCTATATGATCCAAATACTTTTGGTATATCCATACCATATGTAGATGTAGTAACTTTTAAGTCATTTAATCTAGGTCCAGTATTAATTACTTCTGGTCCGTCTGGTGCTAGTAAATAATTACTTATTAATACACCTGCCACCCAACCTATTTGAGACCAAGTAGCCGCTGTCCAACCAAATGTACCAGCAGCTGTTGCCCCTATACTAGCTCCTATTGAGCCGGCTATTGCTGCCATTTAAAGTATCTCCTTCCTTTTATCTGCTAATACAGATATATACCATTCAGGTAAAACTTTATCAAATATTTTAACATCATCAATAAAATTTCTACCTTTGACAGTGCTACCACCAGACGTTTGACCATACCCTATAGCTAATGGTGCACTTAAACTATAGTAACTTGAACCAGCTCTATGCGTTTTTGTTGGATCAACTATATTTATGCCATTTATATATATTTCAATTTCATCTGAACCAGTATATCCTGTAAAATTAACAGCTACATGATATATCTTTTTTATAAGTATTGGATATGTTTCAACAGCTAAATTTACTGAAGTAGCTTTACTATTATATATATACCCAAAAATTACATTATTAAATATATATACCCCCCACTCCTTATTATTTGATGTTTTACCCATAAGAAATGCATCATTTGTCATTAAGTATATATACATAGATATAGACAACTCTCCAGTAGTGTTTATTGAAAATATATTATTATTATTGGTAAGAACACCACCATTTGTAGTATTATACATATTATACATACTGTGCCCATCATCATCATCAATTAAACTAACATATGGTGCTACATCATATACATAATTACCATGATTATTTCCTATAGAATCTACTGCTGGATTACTGTAATCATCTTCATCTAATTTCCAATATCCAATAGGTTCGGGTGTTGGTATATTACCATAAAATTTATAAACAGTTTTGTAACCTTTTAAAGCACCTTGTTGTGATATTCTAAATTCAATAATTGTATCAGAAACTATATTATCATCATCTTGCATAAGTTTTGTGTATGTAAATGTACTAGTACTGGATTGGTATGTATTTTTATATGTGTTAAAGAAATATACATCAATATTATATAATTCAGGTGTATCTATTAAAGGTGGTGATCTAAAATATCCTGAAATATATCTACTTCTTCTTGTCCAGTCTAGTTCTATATCATAGTCATTTACTACTATACTATTAACATATGATGGTGATAAAGGTTTGAGATTAGTACCATCATACAACTTAGCTATTGTTTCTGTGTCATCTAAATAAGTACCAAAAGTAACACCCTTAAAATGCCTGATAGTATTTATAGTTGATGGTGCAAATTGCACTTCAGTAGTTAGATTAACAAAAAGTTCATATGTTTCATGTGTATCAATAGCCCATTCTGTACCGCGTCTACCACGTAATAAAGTACTAAGTGTGTATGTATCATTACCATTATTTTGTGCATACATATATTGTATTACTTCATTACCAATTAAAGCATTATTAGTTTCACCCATTAATAATTTTTCAAATGTTGTATCTGTTAATGTATAATTATGTACATAAACTGTTACAGTATTTTCTAAATCCCATATAGTAGTTGGGCCTGGCTGTAGTTTGCTATGAGCACTACCAACACCTATAGGATTCAATATTACACCTAAAGTTGAATAATTTAATCCTGAATCAGTTGATTTAAATATTTCACACCCGTTCCAAGTATCATCATAACCATTAGCTGCAGTATATAACCCATAAGATGAAACAACAGCATTATCCAATGTTGGTGCATTAAATACTTTTAAATCAGTAACAGTTGGTATATATAATTCTTGATCGTTAAAACCTGCAGATGTATCAGAGCCTATAGCTTCTGATACATATGATCCCTCATTTAATCCAGTACATTCCATTGTTTTATTAGTAGTTAATATAATAGTTACTACACGTACTATATATGAAGCATTATCATGTATTAATAAAATTACATCAGATACTTTTAAGGTTGGGTCCATAGGTATAATAAAGTCAATACTTATCTTCTCAGACCAGCTTCTATACATTAATGTTTCTGACAGTTGTTTTGCTTCTGTATCAGACAATACAGCAGGGAATTCCATTTTTAAATTATTATCACTATTACCATCTGTTCTTAGTGTTGATTGTGTCCCTATTTGATAATCTAAGCTATGATTTGCATAAGCTACAGTTACTCTCTGTGGTAATTCTGTATCTAATTTCCTTATTGTATTTACACTTAAGACATTATTAATTTCTTTAATGTATTCTTCACCACGTATTTTAACAATTATTTGAAAATCTTCTTCAACTAAATCAAAGTTATAAATACTTTGTAGTACAGCTATACTGGACCTAGCAGTTGATGTTTGTAATATTACAAAACCCTTAACTATTATACTTTCTGCCGCTGTTACATCATAATCCTGTAAATTAGAATCCTCAAATAAATCAATTAAAATATTTGCCAGAGTAGTAGTAGATCCATCCGTATACCAATCTCTTTGTGCTCTTATTAATGTAAATTCACCATTGGCATCTGTTCTAAGATTATTATCCCATATATAAATAATCCCATCATATACTTCAAATTTTTCTCCATAATGTGAATACCACGATGTATATAATAAATTAGTTATAAGTTCTTGTGTGGTATTAGAATATCTATATAATTTATTATTTGTCGGATTACCTGACCATGTGTATGCATATACAAAACCATTCTCTTCAGATAGTCTTACTCTACCTTGTGAATCGTCACTTATAAATAATGGGTATTCCGAAGTAGAGATGGTATTAATCAATGCAGCATTTCTATTAAATACTAATATATTAGAAGAGTAGTTACCATTCTTTTGTAACGTATATATTTCATTATTTCTACTAACATACATAGTATTTATCAATGGATCATCACCTATAGTCCACTCCGGATAATAAGATGGTGTTGGTACCATTAAGGAAGGATCACCACCCTTAAGTTTACTTATTGTTGAATAAGTTTTATACCCACCACTACCTGCGTCTGCTCTACTATATACATAAAAATCACCATCAACATAAGCATAAGCATCAATATGTATACCAGTCGGATAATAAGCTACCGCATTACCTGAAGGTATGTCTATAATTGCAACATAAGTACCTCTATGTTCTAAACCAAAATATCTATTCTCATGTATAATTATATTTGATATAAGACTATAATTACCATTTGATGCAACATATCCAGTATCTACCCCTTCAGGTATAAAAACACCATTTTCTACAGCCACATATTTATATATATCGCTATTATAATAATTTTCTACATAATGTATTTTACTATTTATTGGTCTTACATTTGTCACAGCCTGTTTTCTGCTTGATATAAAAGGTAATCTAAATGAATGTACTACACCAAAGTTTTTTTCTGCTACAGTTATTACTTCTGCCGTTATATTTGGTATTCTATCACCAAACTTAGCTAATTGAAAATTATTAAACACTATATATGCTGTGTGTCTATATGCCGGTGAATTAGATTTATAACCTTGTAAAAACCAATCTACAGGTTGATCACTAGTACCTAAATATATTTTTATAGATAGATCATCTTTTCTTTTCTTATTTGCTTCATCATATATTAATACACTATCTGCCCATATTCTTTTTACAGCACCAATAGGGCCCTCACATAAAGCTAATGCCATATCAATAGAATAGGTATATGTTATAACATCATAAGTTTCTGATCCACCCTTACCAACTTCCACTTCTTCTACATGTTTAGTTTCTTTTATATTATTAGCCCAAATAATATTACCACCAATTCTATAAGATCCATATACTCTAGCCATTGGAGAACCATAAGTAGATGTAGTTACTTTTAGATCGCTAAGTCTTGGTCCACTTTGGTCTTGTAGACCTACAGTATCTGGCATTAATAAACCACCAACCATACTACCTATAGCAAAACCGTATTGTACACCAGCTGGACCAGCAACCATAAAACCTATTACTCCACCTAGCACTCCACCTATTGTATTCCCTGACATTAAAGTATTGCTCCCGTTCCGTACCCTCTAATTACGGTACCAGATAATTGATATATAGTTAATTCTACAGGTAAACCAAGTAATGAATCATCACTTTGATCACTTGCCGTATATGTTACTGTTTCAGACGTAGAGGTTAATAATCTAACATCATCACCTATTACTATTTCATATTCTTCAGTTTCTTCAAATAAAGCTAAAGTCTTCATATATCCGGTAACATCTCTAGATCTGCGCATCCATGTAATTATTAAATCACCACTAATATTTCTATAACCTCTAATATATCTAGGGGATAGTGGCTTTAAACACCGTATTTCAGGTGAGATATAATAATTTTCAGAATCTTCTATATATGTACCAAAAGTTGTTGGCCTATAGTAGCTATCTGCGTTTAGAGATGCTGTTACATCGAATAACATACTAGTATCTAAAAACACAAATCTATCATTTATAGTATGTGTATTAGTTGCCCATTCTGTACCGCGTCTACCACGTAATAAATTATATAAAGTATAAGATCCGTCACCATTAATTATATAATTTTGATATTGAAGTATTTCATCACCTATGAGTATATAATTATATGCATTCAATAAAGTAATATAGTCTATTTGATATATTTCACCTATAGTTATATCTATTGTAACCTGATTATCAATATCCAAAACATATGTAGTACCATCTTGTAATATATCTTTAACAATACCTATAATACTACCTGCTGTTAATTGTCCTATAGTAGAATATGTTACTTTAGTATCTGTAGATTTATCTATAGTACAACCTTTCCAGTCAGAAAAATAACAATTTGCTGCTATATAAATGCCTTCACTATTGTAACTATTGTCTAGCATAGGTATATCTAGTAATAACATATTGGTTGGGCCTATTATGCTTACTTCATCCTTTGCACTACCAGTATCACTACCTATAGAATCTGATAATTGAATAGTTGGGTCTTCTAATATAGCTTCACAATCTATTTGTTTATTAGTACTATATGTTAATTTAGTCAGTCTTACAATATAAGTATCATCTAAATATATTATTTTAATAATATCAGAAGGTATTAACCATATATAATCAATAGTTATTGTAAACTCAAATTTTAATCTACCATTCCATTCATTATACAAATATATTTCTGATATTTGCTTAGCTTCTGTATCAGATAAAGCTAGTGGATATTGATATGTATTTGTATTTTCAGTATTATGATCATTTCTTACTGAAGTTTGAATACCAGCATCATAGTTTTTATTTTTATTAGCATACATTATATTAATACATCTACTAAGTTCAACAGTTTGTAATCTATATAATTTTGTAAACTCTATAAAATCAGATATAGTGGTTTGTATATTAGTTGGATCTCTCTTTTTTAAAACTATTTTAAAATCCGTTTCTACTAATTCATAATTATATGCCGATATTAAAGTTGTTAAAGCAGCTCGTGTACTCATAGGTTTAGTTACTACATATCCTGTAACTAAATCTTGACTATCACCGACATCTATAGATGAATCTTCTACACCAGCTCTTAGTAGTAATTCTCTAACTATATAACCTATATCTACTTTAGTATCATTATGGCTTTTACCAAAAATTCTATAAATTGAGTAATCTTCATGCCCTGAGGTGTCTGGATCCCACACATAGAAAAAATTATCTTTATATTCAAATGTATTTATCCAACCTGGGTAGTCTGATCCTTTTGAACCTAATTTACCTATATATTCTTGTGTTGTGTCTGTTATTCTGTAAATACGTGGCCTATTAGAATCTTCCCACTTAAAGACAAATACTTCCCCATCATTATATGTTTTTAAGTAAGTATCTGATTGTGGGGTTCCTATAGTAAATGTAAAAGTAAAATCTGAATGATCCATAGCTCTTAAATATACACCATTTAAATTAAAGACATCTATAGTATCATTAGTCATATTAAAAGTGTATAATTCATTGCTACCAACAGCTATATGCATATATTCATTGCCAGAAATTACTATACCCATACTACCATAGGGACTATTACTGGGGCTTAATTTTTCTGAGTATTTTACTATTGTATTAGTAGTTATATTAGGTTCACCATTGTGGTAAAACCCATAAGCCATGTCGTTTCTATACACAGTATAAAAAGGGTTGCCAGGATCAGTGCCTAACTCACTTCTAGCACCACTTAATACTTTTGCCCCGTTTATATATATGTAATTTATAAAACTTTCGTTAGCTGTCCCTAAATAATAGTATTTATCTTTTGTATTATCTACTTGTAAATAATTATGAGAAAAGAATTCAACATCTACATCTGTATTTCCATCATAAACTATTGTAGAAAATGGGACTAAATTATAATCATCAAAACTATTATTATCATGGTGTTTATTATATATATTAGTATACCCATTTTGTGGTAATAAATTTAATACTTGTGTATACGTAGATACTTGGTCTATAGCTGGTGCTAAATTAGGTATATTTTGTGTCCATACTTCCTGAAAGTCATTTAAATCACCATCTGAATAAGCTTCTACACTTACTTTAGGTATTCTATTTCCATAATTTTCTAATTCTATTTTTCTAAATATAATATAAGAAACGTGTCTATATGCTGGAGTATTACCATTATCCATATACCAATCTATTGGTTGGCTAGAATTGCCTAAATACACTGTATGATTACCATTACTTAAACCACCTGAATAATGAGTCCCATCATATACTAAAACTGAATCAAACCATATTTTTTTAATACCTGCTATTTCACCCTCACTAAAACTTACAGCAAATGATCCTGCATAAGAATACCAAATAGTCTCAGTTTTTGTACCACCACCACCTTTACCTTCTCCAGATTCTTCTACATGTTTAGTTTCATGCAAATCCATAGACCATATAACATTTCCAGTTAATTTATAAGAGCCAAATAATCTAGGTATAGGTGTTCCCCATTCTGCTGTTTGTGTACTTAAGTCACCAAGTCTAGGACCTGTTTGTGTTACTGTATTTTCTAATGGATCTAATAATCCACCTATCAAGCCACCTATAGTAAAACCTAAAGACGTTGCACCTGCTGCAGTGGCCACTAAGCCAGTACCTATAATAGCAGGTGCAAAAAAGAACCCTATGGCAGCACCAAGTACTGAACCAAAAATTTGACCATTACTCATGTTATTATACCAATCTATAAACAGATACTATCTTATTTCTCCAGTATTCGGCAAAATCATGTTCTATGACTTTTTTTGCACCACCATTATAAGAATGTATCATTTTTAAGTTTTCTTTCGTACCTGTTAATAAAGCCACATGTTGTGGGTGTTTTCTAATTCTAAATAATACTACATCACCAGGTAAATATGGATAATGCACACGTTTTAAATTAGGTTGTTCATCCATTATTTTCTTTAATGCAATACCATCAGGTGACTTAGAGTACCCTTTTATTTCTATAATATTAACATTTATATGTTTAAATGCCAATAGTAAAAATCCAACGCAATCAACACCTTTCATACTTCTACCTTGGTGTTTCCAAGGAACTCCTAAATATTTTCTAGCTTCTTCTATTAAACTATCTATCATATTATTGTCCACCAAATAAAGATATTTGATCTATTCCTGGTACATATGGAAAACCTTGGAAGTTTTCAATATTTACAAACTTTGTTTTACATGTTTCTAACTTTTTATCACAACCAGCAAATACTTGAAAAGTATCACCTATAGCTATATTAAAAGACATAGGTAAAAATAAAATAAATTGTTGATTTGTTGGGTCACCTAAATCTTCTATAAAATCCTTTACTTCCATATGTATTTCATCATTTAACCCTGATTTAAATAATAATTTACCATAATTAAAATAATCATCCCCATAAGTACCTGTATTTGTTAATGTTGCAGTAAAAGTAGCATTATCAGTGAATCCTGTTACTTCACCTAATGCCATATGTGTATCACCTACATTAATTATTGTATATGTATCATCTTTTAAAATATTATGATCAAAAGCTGTTTGTATTGTAATTATATCATCATCAGTATCATGTGCAGTTATTAATCTAAATTCACCCTCATTTAAGCCTGAGTTAAATTCAGCATACATACCTATATAACTAGTTGATGATAATGTATTATCTTGTATTTTTATTTTTGATGCTGCATCATGTGTTACGCTACCAGATTTAGTGTGTATTACTTTATATTCATCTAATGCTTCTATAGGAAAAGATGCTGGAATATTTAATGTAAACTCATTACTAATAAAACTTGTTACAATAAACGTTTCTGTTATATTATTACCTAATGTAAACTCTAAAGTCATATTATTAAAATAATTATCAGGTTCTGTTCTATTAGAGTCTGTAAATTGAGTTGTAGTTCCTAATTCTGTAACTGTTTGATCCTCTATAACAGTTTTTATCATTGTGTAAGTATCATCTAAATTAATATAAGATGGCATAGCACCTTGTAGAATTATTTTGGTATCTGCTAGTATATAATCTTCTATTAATGAGCTTACTAGGGGATTCTCAGTTCCGAGATCCCAAGTTAATAAAGAATTATTCCAATAATCATTTGCCTCAGTTAAGTTAGAATCTTTAAAGTATACTTTACTAGAATCAGCTGTTATTATACCATTTAAATGTGGAAATAACCCTAAAGTTATAGTACATCTAGTACCACCTAACTGTTCATCACATTCAGGATTATATGTTCTGCCTATTGTTTGTTGTAATTGCTGACTTAGAGATCTAAACTCTGCTATATAACTACCATCTTTTAAAGTGCTTTCTCCCCAATGCCCTGACCCTAGTTTTTTTATTAAAGTATTGTTTACATAATCCCATAAAAATATGTGTAATTTAGCAAAATCATATCTACCACCAATTATATCTTCTCTTTGTGCACCTACAGCAGATAATACACCTTCTATATCAGCATTATTAACAGCATTGTCACTAGTACTTTGCATATTAGTAGGTGTATACCCAGCAGCTGCCAAATAAGTTTGTTCAGCTGCTGTGAATCCTAGTACAGAGTCATTTATTTCTAAATCTTTATCTAATTCTGTTATACAAAGCACAACTCCATCTGTTCTTTCTATTCTAATACAATTAGTATAATTTGTTATGCTCATACTC
>Ga0164313_10001546_pt1 | contig 20315 bp, 13 predicted proteins | sample GuaBasSedimGuay4_FD_113735 | JGI IMG/M metagenome (GOLD analysis project Ga0164313, IMG submission 113735) | Subseafloor sediment microbial communities from Guaymas Basin, Gulf of California, Mexico - Guay4, Core 4569-4, 0-3 cm | ecosystem: Environmental > Aquatic > Marine > Hydrothermal vents... | reverse complement strand
TTCCAAAACCTGGGCGCCGCGCTTTGCAGCGGTGGGGACAAGGGTGATCGATAATTCTTCGGCCTGGCGGATGGACCCCACAAAAAAGCTGATTGTACCTGAAATTAATGGTGATGATTTAGAAGAATCTGATCGGATTATCGCCAATCCTAATTGCTCAACTATTCAAATGGTAATGGTGTTGGCACCTTTGCATTATCACTATAAAATTAAGCGCGTTGTGGTTTCTACTTATCAATCGGTAAGCGGAACCGGAAAAAAAGCGGTAGAACAATTGGAGAATGAACGCACTGGTGAAAAAGGCGAGATGGCTTACCCATATAAAATTGATAAAAACTGCTTGCCACATTGTGATGATTTCACCGAAAACGGGTACACGAAAGAAGAAATGAAACTGGTCAATGAAACGCATAAAATTCTGGATGCATCAATTAAAGTTACGGCAACAGCTGTTCGGGTTCCGGTTGAAGGCGGCCATTCGGAATCGGTAAACATAGAATTTGAAAAACAGCCCGATTTAAGCGATATCCGCACCATGCTTTCGGTAACCCCCGGTATTAAATTACAGGATAATCCGGATATAAACCTTTATCCCATGCCTTTTTATTCGAAAGGAAAAGATGAGGTATTTGTAGGACGCATCCGGATGGATGAAAGCCGTGAAAATGCAATAAACCTGTGGATTGTCGCCGATAACCTCCGCAAAGGCGCGGCAACCAATACCGTGCAAATTGCACAGTTAATCGTTGATAATGGTTGGGTTAAATGAATTATCTGAAACAAAATTTATTTGTCTCATTCCTTTTGGTTTTATTATCCGGATGTTCCTTAACATGGACAGAAGCCATTCAGCGGGGCGAAATCAGCAATGTTTCATTTTCAGATAACCTTACAGTTGATATTGCACATGATCTTGTAATAATTCCAGTTTCCTTAAATGGACATATTTATAGCTTTTTGTTTGATACCGGCGCACCTTTAAGTATTTCAGAAAAGTTGCAAAATGAAATGGGATACAACATAATCAGCAAAGGGCATATCGTTGATTCCGGTAAAAACCGAAAGAAGGTAAAATGGGCAAAAGTGGATACGCTGCTTATCGGCAATACGCAATTTACAAACCAAACGGCTTTTGTGGCTGATTTTGACGCAAATCCAATATTAAAATGTTTAAATATTGATGGAATTGTCGGGTCAAATTTAATCCGTTTTTGTAATTGGAAAATCAATTTTGAAAAGGAAGAGATTACTTTGAGTGATCAGCCGGTATCATCGAGTGATAATACGCTTGCGGTTGTTTCTTACAGTACAGACGATCAGTTCGATATTTTATTGGACATGCAATTTGGAGGTGCTGAAGTGGATCATTTAAAAGTAGATTTTGGGTCGAATGGCTCTATTTCTTTACCGACAATAGCTTTTGAAGCTTTGAAGCAAGATAATATAATTGAAAAAACATTTATGGAAAAAGGTGTTTCCCAATCCGGGATTACAGGAAAAGTGAATGAAATAAATCGCGAGATTGCTTTTTTTGACTCAATAAAATCCGGGGATCTGATATTGGATAGTGTTTATGTAAGATCGGGTAAATCAGGTTTAATAGGGACAAAAATATTTTCACGATATATTGTTTCGATTGATTCGAAACAACAAAAATTGTATTTCAACGAAAACAAATCCCCAGATAAAAACCTTGATACATTTGGATTTCGAATAGGTATTTCGACTGATGGATTATTATATATTCAATCGGTTATTGAAGGTTCGTCGGCGGCCGAAAGTAGTGTTTTACCAAACATGCGGGTTTTAGAAATTGATTCGATTGATTTTTCAGAAAACCCTGATTTTTGTATGTATATGGATCTTATAGAAAATACCCCGGATACCCTGCAATTGGTTTTAAAAGATAAAGCCGGTGGGATTATAAATTTTGGTCTGGTAAAAGAGAAGTTAATAAAGTAAAATGACACGGAATTACAACGGGCAAAAAAGTTCGACTTAATGAGATACAGAATGCAACATTGACCTATACCAAAGAATCGCAAATAATGCATGGTCGAGGAACATCTACCAATGTTAGGACAAGAACCTATGATCTGATTTTTTCAAATAAGAATCAACAACAAATAAAATTTCACGAATTCACGGAATACAAAATGGCAAGACAGGTCTGCCACAGATTAGAAAAGATGCTTAACATTGTTGTAAAAGATGAGTATGCGGAGATAAGACAAAGAGCTTCAAAATACAGAACTTCGGATTAGCGTATAAAAGCAAAGGACGGACTAACATTTTTTGTTAAATTTCAGCATTCAAACCCAATTATGATTTCGATATGCATTCCGATTTATAATTACGATGTAGCTGCATTGGTAAACGAACTGAATAGCCAGGCAAAACAGGCTAGTGTGCCTTTCGAAATTGTTTTGATCGACGATTGTTCTACTGAAGCATTTAAGGCGCTGAACAAGGAACTATGTAACAAGCACAACTACATCCAATTAGACAAAAACATGGGTCGTGCCCGCATCAGAAACCGTTTTTTAGAATATGCGAAGTACGATCACTTGCTTTTTTTGGATTGTGATTCACTGATTATTTCAGAAACATTTATTGCCGATTATGTGAAGTACATAAGCCAAAACAAAGTGTATAATGTGGTTTGTGGTGGGAGGATTTATGATAAGGCACAGCCGAAAAGAAACAAAATGCTGCGCTGGAAATACGGGATTAAAAGAGAAAGCCAATCGGCAAAAATTCGCAAGTTAAGCCCCAACAAATCGTTTATGACCAATAATTTTTTGATGGAACGATGGGTATTCGACAAGGTGAAATTCGATGAGCGCATTGTTGAATATGGCCATGAAGATACTTTGTTTGGATACGAGTTGATGAAAAACAACATTTCGATTGGTCATATTGAAAACCCTGTTTTAAACGGAGATGTTGAGGACAATGACGAATACCTGCAAAAGACAGAGAATGGAATAGTTAACCTGGTGCAGATTCTACATTATTTAGACGATGATCCGGAATTCGTCCGAAATGTATCTCTGCTAGACTATTTTGAAAAAATTAAATCGAAGCACTTTTTGTGGTTTATAAAACTGAAATATCTTTTTTGGGGACCGATAATCCGATATTTTTTAGTTAAAGGCTTTGTAAACCTGTGGTTGTTCGATTTTTATAAATTGGGGTTTTTAAGCCAACATTTAAAGGGTGATAAACCAAGTAGGGTTTAAAACCCGTGCAGGGTTTTTGAGGTTGGGGACAGAAAACCAAACAATATGAAAATAGTTACCACAATTTTTCTATTCCTGGTAAGCCTGGGTGTTATTTCGGCGCAGAACAACAAACAAATCACCATTATTGGAAGTGTTACAGAAAAAGATTTATCGTCAATTCCATCTGCCAATATCGTGGATTTAACAACACAGCAAGGTACCATCACCGATAAAAACGGTGTATTTCGAATAGTCTTGCCAAAGAAATCAACAACACTTACAATATCTTTTATCGGGTTTACCACAATTGAAAAAGAGATATCAGATGCTGATATTGAACAATTAATCAGCGATACGCTTTACCTTCTAATTGTTTTAGCGCCAAAAGCCGAAGAACTGGAAATGGTTGAAATAAGCTCAGATAGATTTGAGCGGGCTTACGATAAACCTAAAATCCAGATTATTGATTACGATTTCCGACCCGAAGGACTATTGTTGTTGCTCGTTGAGGATAAAAATCACAAACTTCGGCTGGTGGATGACAATAGTAAAATACTATTCGATTTATCCATTCCTGCAAAACCCCAAAATCTATTTAAAGATTGTTTTAACAACCTTCATATTCAGTATAAGGACAGCATTTTTCAGATTATATTCGAAAACAAAGGCTTTACCTTAATGGAGGGTTTGCCGATTGAGAAATTCTATAATTTTCTTTTTCCATGTGTTGCAGTAAGCGATGATAATTTGTTTTTCAGGGAGTACGGATTGCACAACCAAACCATTTTTTATTACCGTATCCATAAAGATACAAAGCAAAAAACAATGGTGCAGGAAATAGCGGATAGTGAGAAGATGATTGCCACAGATGATTTTTACCATGATATAGGTAGGCGTATGGGATTTGCCCGTCATTTGATGGCAGATAACTCCGCTGCCCAGCAAAGATTTTCAAGAAAGGTAGAACAGGATGTGTGGTTTTACCAGGGTGTGCTAACCATTCCCACTTATAATCCATTGCTGATGGTCAGGGACTCTGTTTTTATTTTTAACCATGTCGAGGGTACTGTGTTTGTTTATAGCGATAATGGCATTTTGCAAAGGTCTTTTTCGATCGATTATCAAAACAGGGTTGATTGGAATAATGAACTGATAATTGACTATTCCGGGAAAGGGATATATGCGCGGTTGAACAAAGTGGGATTAACTTATTTAATGGAAATAAATCCGGATAATGGGCAGGTACTAAACGAATTTAAACTCGATAAAAACCTTTATCCTTCGAATATAAAAATAAGGGATGGTTATGCTTATTATTTATATACCGATAGGTACGATTTAGTGGTGTCAAATGTTTATAGACAGAAACTTGAATAAAACTATAACCTAATATAATGAGCACTAAATTTACAGAGGACGAAACATTTAAAGGGTTAGATTATACCGAAACTCCAATTCACAAAGGGGATTACGAAAGCTGTGTTTTCGAACAGTGCAATTTTTCTAATTCTGATTTATCAGCCGTTAATTTTACCGATTGTGAATTCGAAAATTGTGACCTCAGTATGGCGAATATTTCGAATACGGCATTTCGGAATGTGAGTTTTTTAAACTGTAAATTGTTGGGCCTGCGTTTCGAAGCTTGCAACGGTTTTTTATTTTCTGTAGGATTTGACTCATGCCAGTTAAACCTTTCTTCGTTTTACCAACGGGCGATAAAAAACACAAAATTTATAAACTGCAACCTAACTGAAGTGGATTTTGCAGAAGCTGATTTAACCGCTGCTGTATTTGCAAACTGCAACTTGAAAGGCGCTATTTTTGAAAACACGATCCTCGAAAAAACGGATTTTCGGACGGCTGAAAATGTTTTGATAAATCCAGATGCTAATAAAATCAGAAAAGCAAAATTTTCGGTGGAAGGCGCAATTGGTTTATTGGCCAAATACGATATTATCGTTGAGTAGATTTTTCCGGTCGAAACCCTGAAGCCCACATGATTGATTTATTAGCTATTGTCCTACTTTTCCCGGATTTAACTTTTGATAGATTTAGAGGCAAGAATTGAAACTCACAAAAAAACGCCTCAAAATGACTTTGACCTTAACCGCCCACGCAATAAGGGAAATTTGGTTTTTCTCTTTTCCATACCATTTTATTCGGGCAATAAAGAGTATAGAACCGGAGACTTACTCCTTCAATGTCATCCGGTCGGATGCAGCTCGACCTTTACTGTTTTTGAGAATCAAGCCAAAATAAAAATTTGAAACCGATAACAATTAATTATAAAAACGTTTAACCATGCCAGACAGAAAAAAAGTTCGAATACTCTCCATCGATGGTGGGGGAATCAGGGGAATTCTCCCTGGTGTTGTCCTCGCCCGCTTAGAGCAAAAATTACAGGAAAAAACAAATAATAAGGAACTTAGATTAGCAGATAAATTCGATTTTGTTGCAGGTACGAGTACCGGAGGAATTTTAGGTCTCACCTATATTTTTCCGGATAAAAAAGGTGACAGACCAAAGTTTAGTGCGCAGGATGCGGTAAACCTTTACCTTGACCGAGGGGATGAAATATTTGATGTAACCCTTGGGCAAAAGATAAAAAGCCTGAGTGGCGTTGTTGATGAAAAATACAGTGCCGATGAAATAGAAGAGGCGCTGATGGATAATTTTGGCGACACAAAACTCGATGCTTTGTTGAAACCATGCCTGATTACCGCTTATGATATTCGCAACAGAAACGCCTTCTTTTTCAGGCAGCATAAGGCACATATCGATATCAATAATTTCAAGGTCCGCGATGTAGCCAGGGCGACTTCGGCAGCACCTACTTACTTTGAAGTATCCAGGATAAAAAACGAGTTGGGCAGCCCTTACCCGTTGGTCGATGGTGGACTATTTGCAAATAACCCAACCTTGTGCGCCTACTCCGAAGTTCGCACTATGAATTTTAATGGGATTGAGTTTCCAAGTGCCAAAGACATGTTTATAGTGTCATTAGGAACCGGGAGTATTAAAAAATCTTACCCTTACAAAGCAGCAAAAGACTGGGGGCAGTTGCAATGGATTAAACCGGTAATCGATATTATGATGTCAGGTAATTCAGAGGTTGTTCACCATCATCTGGTACAGATTTTCGATACCCTGTCTAAACGCGATAAAACAGATTATTATCGCCTCGAGCCCGGATTAGGCAATGCCAATAATGAGATGGACGATGCATCAACTAAAAACCTGAGGGCGCTCGAAGAAGCTGCGATATCTTATATATCTAAAAGTCATGTAAACGAACAGTTAGATGAAATTGCTACCAAGCTTCTGAAATATGATTAATTAGTTTCAGCAAAAAAAGCTTTTTTTTAAAGTGTGTCTGTCAGAAATCGCCTAGGTATAGGCAGGCGAAGTGTTGAAAAGCAAGGAGTTTACATGGGTAAATGACTATTTTCAGCACAAGCCAAACCTGCCTGACCGGCAGGCAGGCGAAGAGATTGGTGTTTTCTGGCTGACACTATAGGTTTAATTCCAGTATATAAAAACTTGGTTATGAACAATAAAGCGGCCCTTACAAATATTTATAAGGACACCATACTTGGCGTCATTATTGGGTGGGGTGGGTTTACAAAGTTATTTCCAAATATATTGGAATCACTTGCTGATGTGACCGATCTTGGTAGTTATATCGCACTGCGGATTTTTTCGATTTTCTTTTTTTTATTGATACTGATTATTGTTGTTACATATTGGTGGGGGCGCGGCCTGGAAGTTTATTTTAAAAAAGTTTCCGGACATCATTGCAACGATTTGAGATACAAAAAGACCTTAAGTGCCATTTTTTTACTGCTTAAGTTAGTCCCCATCGCCATTTTTATCGATAACCAGTTTTTTGTTTATTCGCTGAACTTTAAACTGTTGTGGATCTGGCCTGTTGATTTTAATTTTATTGATTGGATTCTTTGGTACTACCTGGCATTAGCTATTGTTCAATTATTTCTTGCTTCTAAGTTTATCGACAAGATAAACGGAATAAAACTATTAAAGGCAAACACATTAATTTTTTCGCTGGATGTGTTGTTGGGTTTAGGTTTAGTAAGTTTTATCGAGCCATGGTCATTTTACAAAGGTGGTTTTATTCTGCAAACGGTATTAGCTGGATTCATTTACACGCTGGCGGCATTATTAATTTATAGTTGGATACGCAATAATAACAATTCCAACCTGCTGCAATTCAAGCAGTTTGGGATTGCTATGTTTGTCATTGTATTTTTATTCTCCGTGTTTCCGGCTGTAAACTTCCAGGTTAATGCCGGAATGGTGGGTTTGCTCTTTGTATTTTTATTACTCCTTTCTGTTATAATCTATTCTGTTGTTAGCGGAAAACGCAGGTTAAATCAATATACAAGTTTAATTATAGGGTTGAGTTCATTTTTGTTTGCAGGAATTATTTTGCTTTCGGCTTATGCTGCAATATTGGAAAAAGTAAATAAAAAATATTTTGAAAACCGGTTGACAGCATCAGGAAAAATCTCGAAATCTAAAGTATTCCCTTTGGTTGTTTACGGTGGTAATATAAACAGCATTGATGGGATTGACTCGATATATAAAAAACAGATTGATATTGATAAACTTGCTTTATGCCTGGCTGATGAAAACCATAGATGGGCTTATCACAGAAAAGTAACCAAGGAGCATGTTAAAGATTATTTTTTTGGAGGTTGTGATCAAATGGCAATTATAAATTGGGATAAGCTTTATAAAAACAACAATGTCAGGAAAATTTATTTTAAACAGTATGTTGATCTAACTGATACTGTACGAGGAGATGTGATTATAACCCAGGATTCTGTTGACATAATGGTTAAGAATGTGACTTTTCACCAGGATTCGATTAATGCTTTTTACGATAGCGTTTACACATATATTCATAAGGGGATAATCAAAAAATATGTTGTTCCGCTAATGACCGACAAAAAAACTATACCCAAAAAACTTCGCAATTATCTACACCCGATCAATTACTATACAGAAACGCTTCATCATTACAAAAATCAGCAAAATGCCGCTGAGAAAATCGTAAAATTGAATAATGAAATTGGTGGGTTCGAAGTTTTACAAAAGCATACCCAACTAAAAAACGGCGGACTGGAAAAAAGGAAAAACGATAAAATAAGTGACATTGATGATTTATTAATAAAAATCAATGAACTCAGGGGCACTAATTATAAAAACCTGATTGAAGGGTCCTTGCATGGGAGCGAAGAAAATGATTCATTGGACCATGAACATGTAATAAAAAATTTCAGTGCAAAAAAATTGGACCATTTTTTTGAATTAGTCGCCAGTTATAAAGAAAAGCAATACATCGAACGCTATCGAAAAGCACAGGTTATATTTCATGTTTATTTAAAAGATTCGCAGAGGGTGGGGACTTACATCTTGATTTTCATCCTTTTAATTGCTGGGTTTTTATATTGGTTTTATGCTACCGATGAGTTAAAAAATCCTGATAAAACAATGCAAGATGAATCTGATGAGCCGCTTGATACGCCCAAACGCTTCTTGAATATCCTAATTTTGAGCGTAATCGTAATTTTAATGTATATCGCCCGGCCTATTAAACCCGAAAACATCGACCCTGAAAACCCACAATGGATGATGAACCTGGAGAACTGGTACAACACCTCGGTTTTCGATGTTACTTTTGAGGACCATGAGGATAATGCTGCACATAGTTCAACAACCGGGAATAAAGAGCTGTTAATGGTTTTAAAAAGCATTGAATCGAAACTGGATGAAGGTGCTGTAAAAGACACCACCATTATTGATGAACCAGGCACGATGGAATTGCACGGGCATTGAATTTTTTACTTTTACTATCAATACAGAAAATAGGATTTAATCTTCCGTTTGAAACCAGTATTTTTTCCTTTCAGGAGTCCACTCCAAAAAGAGACGAACTTTACAAATGGAGTTATTTTTGATTAGATTTTAATTTTTTATCTTTTAGTGATGCCATAGTATCAGTATATTAGAAAAAGTGAAAAGATGGCAAAAAGGAACAATTTTAATTTTGTGTCTTTTTGGAGTGGACTCCTTTCAGGTTAATGTTACAGGTTGGAGTTGTATATTATTCGCAATGATTCCAGTTCTTTTAGTATGTTTAGTTATAAATTTCGGTTAACTTTAACAAGAATATTTCGTCATTTTAGGGTAAGAATTTTATAGATTGTAAACTACAATATAAGACGTAATTCAAAATATTATGAAAACAAAAGTATTTTTAATAGCCGGATTTATTCTTTTAAACCTATCAACTTTTAGCCAAAATTATCAAACAGTTTATAGCGATCAAATTTCCTTTTTCGAAAACCAGGAGAATAATATAAAATCCATCCGGATCGATTCTTTGGCCGTTCAAACCGATTCGGTGTTATTTCCGTTTAATAATATCCAGAAATTAGATTTTGCTTGTTATACACCCTTTGGTGATTCATGGATAGGACGAAAAATAATAGTTAAGGACAATGGGCCAAATATCTTTTTTAATAGGGCCCTTGATTCGATTAAGATAAAAACAAATGCCACCTTAAATGATGAATGGACTGCTTTTGAAATCCTTGATTCTATACTGGTAATTGCTACCCTTACCAATCATGATGAAATGGATTTTCTGGGGCAAACAGATTCTGTTAAAACAATAGGGTTTCAGGTTTACGATGAAAACATGAACCCTTTGGGTTACGATTTAAACAGCATGACACTATTATTAAGCAAAAGTTTTGGTTTGGTAAGAACATTCAATTTTTATTTGTTTCCCGACCATGAAATTGAATACCCTTTTGAAGAAGAAGAGTTTGAAGAGTTTGATTTGATTGGTCTTTCAAATCCTGAAATTGGGGTACAAAACCTTACCTGGTTCGAAGTAAATGACTTTCAACCGGGTGATGAATTGCATGTTTTGCACGAATCAAATGATGGACCGGGCGAAGATTATTATCAATCAACAACTGACAAAGCTATTTACAAATATTTGGAAAGAACAGACTACGAAGATTCAATTGTTTATACTTATTCAAGAACGCAAAGCATTCTTAAAACATGGTTGGATAGTAGCTCATTTGAATTTTATGAGGATACGTTGAGTACAACTATTTTGCCCGACACATTATTTGATCTGTTGCCCGGAGAACCCGCTGTTACAGAATTTGATGCCTACAAGTATGACATGACCAATGGGGAAGTGCTGTCTAAATCAAACCCCAGGTTTATAGAATCCTTTAGCTTTAACGGAGATTCGTGTTGGAGCAGGATACTTTGGGATGGTTGTTTTTTTAGTAAAAACTACCTGAAAGGATTGGGTGGACCATACTTTGATTGTGGTGATTTCGGTCTGGAAAACCAGGAAAGAAAATTGGTTTATTATAAAAAGGGGGATGTTACCTGGGGAACACCTTTGATTATAACAGGCATTTCCGATTACAAAATAGATAGAGGGATTAGCGTTTTCCCAAATCCGGCCCAGGATTTTATAAACATAAAAATCCGGGATTATAATTCACCTGTATTTTTTGAGCTTTTTGATATTAATGGACGAGTTATTTTAACAAATAAAATCGTATCCGGCGAAACCAAAATAAATCTTCAGGAATTGACGTCGGGCATATATTTTTACCAACTAAGTGACTGGGATGGGGTTTTAAAAACAGATAAAGTTGTTATTAAATAATTTTGACTTATATCTTTCCCTAAACATGGATAGATACTCGCCTATTCCACAGTAAATATTTTATAGTTAGAAGATTTAACCCCATGTTTATCAATTGCTTGTAGCAGTATTAAATATTCCCCTTTTAATTGTGGGGCAATAAATTCCAATGGCTGATTTAATGTTTTGGGTTTTAAATCCGGAATCCAGGCGAAAGTGTTTTTAAATGGGACATCAGTTTTTACCATTTTGTTTAAATACAGTGGGCTAAAAAAATCAAAATTGATATACATTCCTGAAGTGGGGAAATCAATACCGGCAAAATCGTTTTTTCTGCTTATAATGCTAAGAATACCACCATAGATTATACCACCATGAAAATATGGATTGATAACCACCTCGAATTTTTTTATTCGGGCTGTATTTATGGCCAGAATACGTTCGGCATCATCAACAGGTATCCAATCTATAAGGATAAGCGGCTCATAATATAATAAATCCGGTTGCGGACCACTTAAATATAACTTCCGATTGCCTTTACTTCCTTTTACCTTAACCCAACTCGAAATATCAGTAATATACTGTGCGAGGCTATCCATTGGAACAAACTCATCGAAATCTATTGTTTTATATGGGCTGCCATAAAATGGAATAGTTGGCATTAAATCACTTTTTGATGAATCCGGTATCTGGTACACATCCCGAAGTTGTGCGAATTGGGCCATTTGTAGCAATTGTAGGTTATCCTGCTTATTAATTGAAAACTGAGGTACTTTCAGTTTCACTTTTTTATTACAAAAATCCTGATCGATTAAAACCTCAACTTCGTTACTATCACTGGAGCTTGCAATAACAAATACTTCTTGATTTCCATACCTTTCTGGAAGTGCAATGAAAAAGTTCCCGCTGGTATCTGATAAAACTGAAATAAAATCTTTTTCTCTTCCAAAATGAAGATTTACCTTGTGATAAGGTAATGGAATGTGATTTTGTTTGCTTACCACTTTCCCACTGATGGTCAGACCCCGTGTTTCGGGATAGTATGATAGTTGGGAATAACCTGAAGATTTGTTACTGGAACTGATCTTTTCAAAGGGTTTGGCGATAGTCGGAATGATACTCAAACTGATAGTTGAAAATGCGGATATGGATGATGAATCACCTACAATAAAGAGTTTTTCTCCCGGGTGATATTTTTCTTTATCTAAATTAAACCACGGTTTAAAATCATCTAACCCAGTTTTTTCAATTAATGAAAAATCGATTAACGAATCGTTAACCTCGAGCAATTCATCAGTTAAATAATTGATTATTTTTAATCTTACATAAGCATAATCTGAGGGAATTCCATTACGCATCCATTTGGTATATGCACGCAGAAAATAGTATCCACTCAGAACATCTCCGGGAACAGTAAGTATCCCGTTAAATCTCTTTTCACTGAGCTTTAGCTTAGCATGGCTTATTTTTTGTCCATTTGGGGCTATTAACTCAACATACACCACTTCACTTAATCTGTTTTGAGAAATTTCGGTATTTAGAATTCCTGCATAGAAAACATTTTCACCAGCAAAATAGACAGAACGATCACTAAACAAATCAACCGTTTCGGCGGGGTACAACTTTTGACCCGGAAGTATATGCGGTAACCCAAATCCACAGAGAATAAATATTAGTAGTCGATATTTAAGTAAATCTTTTATCACTATTAAGGCCAGTAAGGTGGTTTATCTGTTGATCCTCCTAATGTGGTACATTCTACGCAATCTTTGGTTAACAATGTGCCACCAACTAAGTATGCCGGATAATCCCGTGGCATTATTTCCTGTAAACCAAACTCCAATTGGATTAAACTGCATCTACTCTGATAATCCAATTCCAATCCAGAAACAGGTTCAATAAATATTCTTTTTAAACTTACAGTACTAGCCTGAAAAAATCCCAAAACCTCGGCATCCGGATTGCTTGTATTTATCATATTGCCTTTAACGGCAATGGGTTGAGAATTGTACAACCCTCCATTTTGTTCGCTATTCAATCTTAATTCATCCCAATAATTGTATGCATCTTCACTCAACGCATTTTGTTCGATAAGCAAACTGTATAAAATCTCTAAACGAGGAGATCTATTGTTGACATAATTCAACGGAAATTTTACCGCAGTGTTTGTTGAGAAATTTGTTGTTGACAATGTGATTACGTTTGCAATAGGATTGGTGTTCCAGCAAAAATAGAGCGACGAATCCGGGGGGGAAACTTGATGGACCACTCCATCGTAGTATGATTCAATAGCAAATTGAGCATGATATTCCCAGGTTTCTGTCAGCTTCCAGCGGTAATAACGGCTGTCTTCCTCATCGGCAATAAAATCTGTATAAATTTGAATTCCCTCGGTAATTATATCAGGATCGTTTGTTGGTATTGGTTTTATTTCATAATAAATATCCCCTACTTCAGGACCGGTTGGCATCTGGTCAAAAGCCGACTCCAGGATTTCACCCTCAGGTGTAATTACTTCAATTTTATAAGACCGTCCGGGAACAAGAAATATTTCGGGCATCCAAACACGGTATTCCCCATCCTCATATTGATTTAGATTAAATGTTTGTCCCAGGTCATCGATTATTTTTATTGTGCAATTATTTACAGGGATATATTTAGGTTCACTAACCTTTGATGTACGGGAAACAGAAACATGTTGCCAGCCTTCAATTGAGCTAACAAGGCCCTGAACAACCAGTTTGTTAACAGATTCGTTATTAAAATCAGGTTCAAAAGTTTTGATACACCCACTAAGGAATATCAAAACAACAAAATATTTAATCGATCTAGTCTGCATCATAATTTCCTAATTTAAAAATCCATGTAGCCATAAAAATTGGAACACCAATAACCGAATATTGAAAACCAACAATTCCTCTTTTACTCTTTTGAAAGAATACGGAATAGGGATTTTCTCTGGAAGTAAGGTTATATACGCTGAAGTTAAAGGTACTGTGTAATAGTTTTTTCTTCTTCAGGTTACCTTCTATGGTCAATGAAATATCTGTTCTGAAATAGTAGGGTATTCGGTATTCATTCCGATTCGAATAATCTAAACGAGGCACTCCTTCAATATAATAATAAGAAGTTGGAAAAGTTACGGGTTTTCCCGTTTGGTAGGTAACAGTTGTACTAAAGGTTACCCGTTTGCTGATATGATATGAAAAAATGGCGTTAACCACATGCGGAATGTCAAAATTAGATGGGTACCCGACCCCTTTATTTATTTTGTCCCAGCTGTTCTCACCATCAACCTTTATTAACGATCTGGAGTATGTATAGGCCACCCAGATGTTTATTTTAGGCCAGTATTTTTTTAATAGAAACTCAATGCCGTAGCTATTTAAATCGCCTTGTAAAACAGTGGTTTCAACAAGGGGTGAACCCAGAAAATCTGCCCCGTCTTTAAACTCCGTATAATTTTTAGCCTTTTTAAAAAAAGATTCAATGCTAAATTCCCAATCTCCTTTGGGAGTAGTTCTAAAAACACCTAACGAAAACTGGTAAGCCCGACTTGGTTTTAAATGATAATCGGATAATTTCCATTGGGAGTTTGGAGCCAGTGTAATGGTGCTATTTAACATAAAAATATTTTGGTGTGTTTGGTTAAATGCCAGTTTTATTGTCCCGTTTTCGTCGGTTTGATAATTTAATGATATCCGAAATTCGGGAAAGGTGTACCATTTTATTGGTTTTCCAGTATCGAAGAATATTGAATCATTAATTGTCCTTATTTCCTTGGGGCCGTTTTCGGGATAGGTATAGACTGTTTTGGGCCCAAATGGGGAATAAAATGAAAATCGAAACCCTGCCTGAACACTGAACATAGGAGTAACTTCAAAATTATCCGAAATGTAGAAAGCGGTTTCTAAACCTTGTTCATCACCCAGGACGATTAGTTTTCTATTGGATTCATCTCCAAAAGGTACAACTTTGCCCCGGTTTAATTGGTACCAGGTTGTGTTAACCCCGAAATCCAATAAATTTTTACTGCTGAATATCCGCCGAAAATCGGCGGAAAAATCATATTGGCCAACTTTAAATTCATGTTCGAATTCAGCATTCTCCAATTGCTCGTCGATGGTTTTAAATTGGTACTGTGAAGCGCTTAAAGAAAATTCACCGTGAAAATGTGGAGAAAAAAACTGATCGATTGTAGCGGAAACCCCGCTGTTTGAATACCAATAGGTATTAATGTCAGAATATTTAAAATAGTCCTGGCTGCGGTAACCGAAAACGTTGATTTGCGTATTGGGCAAGTCGTAATCGAACGAGGCGGTTACATCATAAAATGAGGCTTCGCTATTTTTAATGTTATAATCATTGATCTGTTTTAATATCCAATCGGAATAAGAAGATCGCATATTTATAAAAAACGAGGCAGTATCGCGTTTAATTGGACCTTCAACTGTAATGTTAGCTGCTACTGGACTTATGCCTCCATGAGCTGTATATTTTTTTTTATTTCCTGTTCGGGCATTGATGTCGAAAACAGAGGATAAACGACCACCATATTTTGCGGGAATGTACCCTTTGTATAGAGAAAAATCACTGATTACATCGGTATTAAAAGCCGGAAAAAAACCAAACATGTGCGAAGTGTTGTAAATGGAGACTTTATTAAACGAAAAAGCATTTTGGTCAAATCCCCCACCACGAACATTCAAACCTGCTGAACCCTCACCAACACTGACAACACCAGGTAGCATTTCTGAAACTTTAATGATATCGCTCTCACCCATCATGGTTGGAAGTTCTTTAATCGACTTCACATTCAGCTTCTCCAGCCCCGGGTCTTTTTCCCTGATATTCATCTGTCGATCACCATAAATGGATACTTCCCCAATGTCGAATTTTTGCTGTTCCATCTTTAATTCAAAGCTCCCGTTTGACATTACCTCTAGTTGGCAACTCACTTTTTGCATTCCAAGGCATTCGAATTGAGCGGCGTATTTTCCTGTGGGAAGTGTAATTTCCATATTTCCTTGTTGATCGGAAACAGCTCCTTTTTTTAGTGCAACGATATAAAGCGTTGCACCTTCAACGGGTTTTCCTGTAATAACGTCAATTATATTTCCTACGACCTGTATTTCCTGACCGGCCTGTTGGTATTTGGAGTGGCCGATTTTAATTTTTATCAGATTTGCTTTTCGGCCTTTTATAAAGGCTGTCCCCTCAGCTGTTTCTTCTTTAAATCCTTCATTTTCAGCAAGTGGTTTCTTATTGTATTCGGGCAATTGTTCAATCAGGGTTTCATTATGTAGAATCACTATAAAATCGTCCCACCTGGTAAAGCTGAAATTTTCTGAGGGCAACACCTGAAGCAGTAACTGTATTATATCCTGCTGATTGGTCCGAACAGTAACTTTAACACCTTTTACCCATGCTGGTTTAAAAAGAATTTTCAACTGTGTCTTTTGCTCTAGTAGTTGAGCAAATTGTTCGAAATCAATATTTTTAACATCGATACTTACCAGTAGAATATCAGTTGTTTGAGCTCGCAACAACGAAGTAAAAAGTATTAGCAATATTGTTAATCTGAGCTTTACCATTTTAAACTCCAGTAATCAATTAACAGTTGAAGTTTTTTATCATCTGCTTTCTGTATTTTAATTTGATTTTTTTTCAACCACTTATTAATAGCCGTTTTTTGTTCAGGCAGAAAAAGTTTGATAAAAGATTTGTTGTTTTTAACCAAGTAATATTCATCATCCTTGAATAACCAGATTTGTTTTTTTAAATCCGAAAATTGACGTCGGTTGGTCGTAGTTGTGTTACTGCTTTTAAGTGTTTTGAACCACTGGATTAAAATTTCATTTTGTCCGTTTCTAAAAACCTGGAAGATCTTATAGGTATTGTCCTGCCACGCGATAACTTCAAAATATTTGCTGCGCAAGTAAAAATATTGCACATTTTCTAAAGGCACTTCAATTACTTTAACAGCATTGTTTTTATCTGTAAAAGAAAGAAGCAGTTTTTGCTTATACACCTCATAATTTAAATTTTGCTGTTTATACACGTGGTCCCTAACTTTTAAATCTCCTACACTAAATGATTTTCTGATAAAAAATTGTGTTCCATCAACGCCGGTGCGATAATAATCGGTAAATATCCGTCCGTTATATAGAATGGGATCCATATTGTAAACCTGATCAAACTGTTGTTTAAGTTGTTGGGCATCCAATATATTTATGGCAGAGAAAAAGAGAAAAAGAAGTATATATAATATTTTGGCTTTCATTCAGGAAAATCCAAATAAGATTTTTTTTATAAGCGATTCAAAGGTACATAAATAGTGCCTTTAAGAAAACCGTATAATAGTTGAGCAATTGTAATCCTGCAATCCACTTACTGAATTATTTTTGTTAAATAAATAATCTGGATGCAAACCTAAAGGCCGGCCAGGCAGGTTATGAAAAGTCAAAGAAGCAATATATAAAGGGGGCGCAGATGTTTTTATTTGAGGAATTGTTACCCCAATTTTGAAGAATAAAAATATAGAGCATTCCTTTAGATAGCAGCTAATTTGGCTTTGGAATAGACAGACCATGAATAATGCGGGTTAGCTGCGAATTCGATAAAAATCCATTAAAAGCAAAGCCTCTTTCTTGCTTTACAATTTATGCTCCTTTTCTCAAAATAAAAATTGAATGAATACAATAGATAAATCCGTATATTTATAGTGTTGAAACAAAGGGATAAAGCAATGTCTATGCGTCAATCCCGCGCTCATGCGCAAATACAACACCATTGCGGAACTGCACATAGTTAAACGTTGCGATTAAATAACGTAAATCCCTGCAGTTATGAAAGTAAATCTACTTATTATTCTTTGCGTTGGCTTGTTAATCCCTTTTAATTCTAATTCCCAGACAAATGGGGAACTCCCTTTTTTCGATGATTTTAGCAATGAATACGAGAATTGGACTCATGTATCTATTACAGGTGATGACCAATGGCATATTAGCGGAGATGATGGCATTGATGGAAGTAAATGTGCCCGCTTCTACATCACTTCAAATCCACAACAAGCCAATGATGATTGGTTAGTATCACCAATTTTCGACATTGATGGGGTGTCTAATATTGAAATTGAGTTTAAATACTGGTGGCATAGTAATGGCATAACCCCCGAGTTTTATTATTCACAATCTTTTGATGGGAACATATCTAATTCAGAATGGATTGAACTGGACAATGGTTTTTGGGGAAATGAGTGGAATTGGAATGTAGCTCAGTTAGAAATTGAGGATCCCGGAGAATCATTTGTATTTGCAATTCGATATCAGTCGGATGCGAGTACATCAAAATATATTCTTATCGATGATTTCAGTGTGCAAAGCTACACACCTCCACCACCTTATCAACTGGTTGGTTCTTCAGAGTATTTCGAATTTTATACCAACGATGAAACCATTTCAGATTACTGGCTCGAAATAAAAGATACCCTCGAAAACCGCTATCAAACTTATTGTGGCCATTGGAATATCCCTGGATTAGAAGATTTTATGGACAAGAACAAAAAAACTAAGTTATATCTGGCAGATAGAGATGATATCCCATTCATCAACGCACAAACTCCTGATTGGAAATTGGGTTTTTATGAGCGAGAACCAAACACTATTCATCTCGACAAATCAATTATTGAACCTGGCTATGAATCCAACTATTATGAGGGTTTAATAGGATTGGCTTTACATGCTTTTGCCGGTTGTGCTTACCAACACAGGTTGTTCCGCGACAGGAATGGTGACGATTATTCTCCAGCGTATTATCTTGAGGGCTTTGGGTTGTATGAACAAGGATACCGGCCAAACCGCGATTCCATTATTTCATTCATGACAGAAAACCCGGGCGAGCTTACGCATCAAATTTTAGAAAATTTTGAAAATATTCATAATTCATCTGAAAAGGATATTGTAGTTTCATATGTAGAAGGTCAATTATTAATTGTATTGGGTTATCGTTATAGCGAAGCACCTTATGGTAGTTATCCGCCAATTTGGAATAATTTTCTGACTTATTTCTATGATACTACTGACGTAGTTCAAATTAAAAAATACGACGAAAGTCAAAACTTTGATATTTATTGTTCTTCCCGGGATACTGCTTTTACTGATAGTATGAAAATTTGGCTTGAAAGAACAAGACAATTTTATGTCGATTCTTTTCAAATGGAAATCAATATTCGCTACCCGCTTATTGTCCTATACGATGAGCAGACTGGCATGGATTTAACTGGATATGATAATTTTAACGGTGGTGCCGGAAGTTTAAATATTTCACCACATAACTTTTACGATGGAATTGAAGGTTACCCATGGCTCCTGGCTCACGAATTCGGCCATGTTTTTAACAATTTAATGCATAACGATTTTCCTTATGGTTTTTTCCATGAAGGGATGGCCAACTTTTCAGGATATATTCAATACGGAGATGATTGGGCAAGTAGCATTTGGAAAATAGAAGCGGTTTTTAATTATTTTAATGACAATTTTAATAGAGAACCTTATTTAATTGAATTTATCGAGAATCCTTACATGAATGAAAGTGGAGGCAATATCGATCCTTACTTTTTTGGGTTTGAGTTTATAAGATATCTCAATTTTGAAAATAGCCTTTTAACCATTAGAGCGTTTTTCAATAGTGGACTTGACTTTTCCGTTTTTAATCAATCTTATGAAGTTATTGAGATTGGTTATAAAAATTATCTAAAACAACTTGGAGGACTTACTATAGTAAACACTGAACTTCCTTTCCTCGATGATTTCAGCAATAACCTGAAGGTTTACCCCAATCCTATGAACAATAAATCTACAGTTTCTTTTACGATTATTAATTCGGGCAATGTAACACTCGCAATTTACGATTCGAGAGGCTGGAAATTATTCATCATTTTGGACGAAAAATTAGCGTCTGGCAGTTATGAATATCAGCTTGACAAAAACAATTTGATTAATGGATTGTACTTTATTTCGTTGCTAACCGAAAAGCAGCAATCTAATATAAAACTTATTTTAAGCGATTGATAACAATAATAGGACTCTATAATTAATTCACTTTTGCATATTCTCAATGGTATTTAACCGGGAAACCCTGCAATAATTTGGATAATGGTATTTTAAATTGAATGGGATGAATTGTGGTAAAGGTTTTTAATTTTTAAATACACTGATTTATTATTAAAGATGAAAGGCTAAATTTGGGGTTGAGATATAGCAGAAATATGTGGCACGTACCACATATTACATTGTTAAGCAGCCATTAATAAAAAATACTTAAAGGGATTGATAATCCTTTTTCCACTTCACTTTCAGCGAACAAAACCTTCGGCTTTTCACTTT